>Ga0007867_1000029_pt1 | contig 73310 bp, 58 predicted proteins | sample CryBogCBH25Aug08_FD_71224 | JGI IMG/M metagenome (GOLD analysis project Ga0007867, IMG submission 71224) | Freshwater microbial communities from Crystal Bog, Wisconsin, USA - CBH25Aug08 | ecosystem: Environmental > Aquatic > Freshwater > Lake | place: Crystal Bog, Wisconsin, USA | collected... | reverse complement strand
TATAAATTCCTGAACCATTGTTGTATAGTAAATAATTCCATACACTGCCGTCAAAATATTCCACTGCAGGAACAGTTGTATTGTAGCGTATCATGCCAAACACAGGATTTTGCGGACGATCTGTAGATGAGCCTGTTGGCAAGACTACTCCGGTACTTCCAGATTGTAATTGTCGATTTTTAACAAAATAGCCCATTAAATTGACGTATATGAAGTTATTGCAGTCACAGTGTTAGCAGAACAATTAACTTGAATTGTATCACTTGGCCCTAGCAGTAATTTTTCTGCGGCTGCATAAATTTGATATGTTTCTCCAGTGGTCAATTGCAATGCATAAATCATCTGAGTTGATGTGCCATGACTGTTTCCATTTGGCACAACAAACACATTAGATGTCACAGTTGATGGCCCCCAATTACACAAAGTAAGCGAAGTTACAGCAGTGTTGCCGTTACTGACATAGGCATTACCTGTTGCAGTAGTCACAGCATATGTTGCGATAGTCATAAGTTTTCCTTAAAATATAATTCCATAAACAATGGCCTTGCTTTTACTAACCAGTTCATCGTCAACAGAACTAGATACTACATATAAGCCTGTACCACCACCACCAATGGGCTTGTTGTATACTACCACTGCATTACTTACTATGGCAGGAGTTGTACCAATGTTTCCATAGGCCTGTGGCCCTTTTAGAGTCAATCTACTGGCAGAGTAATCAAATGTAAGCGAAGCATTGGCACCAAAAGATCCAGCATTATTAAATTGTACCTGCGTGTTGGCTCCAGCAACAGTGACACCACCAGTGGCAATATTAGCATAGGCTTGAATGGCTGATCCATCTGATGCAACATTAGAACTAACTTGCCAAGCACCCACAGTTGAATCGTATCTTAGTCCTGCATAAGTAGTAGGACCGGTTTGCCCCAGCAAGCCCATGTCTGTTATTGTGCCAGTATTATTAGCAGCCACTGTAAAAAACGGAGTTATGTTAGAAGCTGATCCAGTAGTTGTAGTATTTCCGTTGAATACAATATTAGCTGCATTGACTGTAAAAATACCTATGCCATTGGCTACTGTGATAGTATAATCGCTGCTGACGTTTTTGTAGGCAATACTCATGGATAGATCCTTTTTGTTATTTATCAGAAAAAATCCCGCCGAAGCGGGATTTGTTACTAGCAAAAAGCTATCAAGATGTGTAGCTGTTTACCTGTGCTACAGTCAAATTACCATTGTTGCCTGACCATGTTGCAGTGTCTGCACCAGATTTAGCGGTAGTGACAGCCGCAATTGTTGTAGTGGCACTGATCACTGTGTTACCTATTGTAGTAATCACATTGGCTGCTCCCACTGTTGCACTCAACACAAATGCGTTGGCATTGTTGGTGCTGATAACATAGTAGTTGGTTGGGCTTGAGTAACCAGAGATTGAACCCACGTTACCAGTAAATGCACCAGAGATAGTGATCACTTGACCTGTTACCAAGTTAGTGTTGTCACATGTGAATCCGCCTGAAGTATTGGCAATAGCCACGTTGGCCAATGTGACTGCAGTTGACTCGCCAGACACAAAGAAGTTAGTGGCATAACGATTGTTTGAACTGTCAAAAATATACTTGTTGGTCAAACGGCTAGCATATATTGTATTACCGTTCGCGGTGAAAGTCATATACATTTGACCACTGCTGATTGCATTAGTTGTGACCAATTGACATTGACCGCAATCAGCAGCAATTCCGTTGCCTGTGCCTGTTCCGATTGGTTGTGTGCATGTAAAGATTTTGCCTGCAGTGGGATTGCTACCTGCACCCAACGCAGTCCAATTTGTGCCTGTGCCCAAGTTGGTAATTTGATATGTATAGCCTTGTGTGAGGGCGTTGGCATACACAGAATCTTCACCAGACACCAAATACTTGTGGCTACCTTTTTGTGTGATAATGTAAGCTGAACCTTGTTGACCATTGACATTGGCAGTGATAGCAACCACTGGAAAAGCAGTACTGGCCACAGTTTGACCGCCAATGGCGTTGGCGCCACCAACTACACCCAAAAATTCACTGCTGGTCATGCCCACAGGAATCACTTGAGTTTTAGGATCAAGATTGGCAAATTGATTAAAACCTTTATCAATTGCAACACCTACACCATTGCGTGAAGTATCACCAGAACCATTGGAATACGATTGTATTTTAAGAGGACGACCCATTTGTTTTCTCCTTAAAGAAGTCCGATGCGGGTTCTAGCCGCTACGCTGTTGGGTTGCCCTTTCAGCATAAAACGCACAATTACGTTGACTAGTATTTATGGTGATGTAAATATTTTCATGGCCAGCTATAAAATTAAATATAATATGGAAACAGAACTCTTAATAGCTCACGGTAATCAATGCCGCGAAGACAACAACCCCGAGCAGGCCTTGGCCTACTATGCACAAGCATTTGCACAAGATCGACGTTCAGCCAGTGCATTTAACAATTATGGTAATGTGTTACGAGAATGCGGAGATCCAGCTGGAGCCATACCATTTTTGCAACGTGCTATTCAATTAGACCCTAACAATGTCACTGCAAAATTTAATCTGTCGGTGGCATATTTACTAATGGGCGATTACGAAAAAGGGTGGCCTGCGTATGAAGTAAGGTGGCAATATGAACATTTGAATGGATTACTTCCTAATTTTCCACAACCACGATGGACTGGTCAAGATCTTAAAGATAAAACTATTTTAATCATGGCCGAGCAAGGACACGGTGATAATATTCAGTTCATAAGATTTGTCGGAGATGTTTATAATCGCGGTGCACGAATTATCATGCAGTGCAATGGCAGTTTGATCCCGTTATTTCAAGGCGGCAATGCAGTTTCACAATTTATTCTTCCCACAGACGAGCCCATTGAATTTGATTATTGGACTCCAATCATGAGTATTCCCGGAGTAATTGGCAATAAATTAGAAAACTTAGGTCACGTTCAATTTTATCTAACACCTGATGCTAATCTTTCTCAACAGTGGTTAAAAATTCTAGGACTTAAAAATCGTTTACGAGTAGGATTCTGTTGGTCAGGTCGTAGAGACACCTGGATTAATCGTCATAAAGGCATGCCGTTTGAAGTCATGGTTGATTTGATAAAACGTAATCCTGATTATGAATGGGTCAACCTACAGTGTGACTGTACCCAAGAAGAAGAAAAAATCTTAATTGATCTTGATGTACGAGCCTATCCAGGATCAATTCGCAATTTTGCAGATTCGGCTGCGCTGATACACAATCTTGATGTTGTGCTGAGTGTGGATACCGCGGTAGCACATCTAGCAGGTGCACTAGGAAGACCGGTCTGGGTCATGCTAAACTGGTTTGGTACAGACTGGCGCTGGTTACTGAATCGTGACTCAAGTCCATGGTATTCAACAGCAAGATTGTTCCGTCAACCTGCTATGGGCGACTGGAACTCAGTTACAGACAAAGTACACAAATTCTTAAGCTGGTTTAAAATCTAAGTTGTTTTAAAAGAATATTTTGAAATTCTTTACTGTGAAAATATTGTTTATTTTTTATTACTCTTGTATGAAAACTTTGGTATGTCAATAAAATATTTTGTAATGCATTATCATTATGCAACAGATCTTCTAAAAAATTTACAATTTTTTGTATTTTAATTTTGTGGTTTGATTCACTATCCCAGCTTTTCCAAAGCACATAGTCACCAAACATATCTAATCCAATATCTTCAAGAAATTGATTAGCACCCATTGGACCAATTAATATAGGAATCTGGTAAGCCATAAAACACTTGGATATTTTTTCAGTCAATAGTATTCCTTCTGTTAGACTGGTTTCTGTTACTAGATTAATAGCACATTGGTTGTATATTTCACTGTCTATACTAAACCCGTCACACCATGTTCTGCTGACTATATCTGGATTGATCTTTTCTTGTTCAATCTGAATTGGAAATAAATGTAAGTGTGTTTTGATAATATTATAATCTTCTGGTGTTAAAAAATTTTTTATAGAACCAGACTTTTCAAATTGCTCACTGGGTTTCTTTAAAAAACTATAATCAATTTTTTTAAACCAAGTTTTTTCTACTATCAATGAAAATAAGTACATCCTATGCCAAGTTAAATTGTTATTCAAACACATAATTGCATGATTTTTTTTAATATCAGCATCGTATACTGTAGTTGTGTAACCAAAATATTCATCTATACTTTTGGTACTTGTTAGCCATAAAAATACTGGAAAAAATATGATGTTGGGTTGTGGTTTATAATAATAAGAAAAATCGCCAGTCAAAATGTATACATTAGCTATGCTAGATAATTTATCTAGCAGTTCTAACGAGTTTGGAAGATAGTAAGATGAGTTTAAAATTTTAGGATTTAAAGAATCATTGATTACTATTGTTTGAATATTATTGTTGTCAACAGTTTGTTTAATTTGATGTAATTTATCAGGTAAATTATCATAAGTTATCTTACTTGTATCAATTTCATCAAGTAACAAAACATTATCAGAAAAAAATTGCTCCAGATACGCCATTGCACTTAAAGTCTGCAAGGAGTCTTTCCATCCAGGAGGATACCACGAAGGTAATATTCTATTAGATAAAATGAATATCATAGTAATCTTTGCTGATTAATTAAAGTATGATATAAATCAAATAATGTTTGCATGTACACTGAATTAAAATCTATCAAATTTAATTTTTTGTATAAATTTTCTATCTGAGCTAAAAATAATTGTTTGTTAAAAAAACTATTTACATCAAATTTTAATAATCTGTCTGTGGTATATTGTGTAGGAATGAGCGAAGTGTTATCAAATAATTCAGGAGGCAATTTTTTACTCAGTTGAATTTTACGATGTTGAATCCATTCCAAAGAATTATGTAGTTGTATTATTTTAGAATTAGGAAAAATTTTTAATAACACAGGCAATTGAATTGGCTCATGTGCCACAATAAAAAAATAATTATTACCATTTGTAAGTGCCGGTAATGTTGAACTGGTTTCTAATATTCTTTGTATTTCTAGTGTATCTGGTATATTATAGTTAGGACCTTTTGATAAATCTAATAAACGATTACATCCTAATCCAAAATCAGGTTTGGACTTTGATCCGTCGGCTGGAAGTATACGATCGCAAAAAAATTCAAATTTATCCAAAGTTGATTCAAAACATCCAAGTAACTCTTTATGTTGAAACTCTACTTGTGAACTTATTGCTAAACAACCGTGTAAAAATTTACCACTGGCACCTACTGCATAATACAACAACACAAGTTTATCAGTGTTCCAATTTATTTCCATGAAATATTTATTCAACAAAAAAGGGCCTAAGGCCCTTTTTTGTCTTCCCATCCCTGGGTAATTCTCTGATTAGGAGAATGAAAGATTTTGTACAGCAATTTCGCCGACATAGTCAGCTGCATTACCAAACGAACTTGCAGTATTGGTCAACTCAACAAAACCATAACGTGTCATGAATGAAACGACTGGTTCAAATGTTGATGGATCCAATACAACGCCTGAGCTCATCAATGGAATGTATGGGCAATAGAACGCTGCGGCATCAGCCTCAGAAGTACCTTTGTAACCAACCAACACACTTTGTGTATCTTGTGCATAGCTGTTTACAAACACACGCATAGCACCATTCAATGTACCAACAAACTTGGTGTTTGTGGGTGCTTCAAATGTGCCTTCTGTGGTACGAGCAAATGCTGAAGTTGTTGCTGATTGCAACACTGTCAAACTTGCTGGAGACACAACACACCAGTTACCAGCACCACGACGTGTACGCTGAGCAATCAAGTTAGCAACACGATTGATCAAAACTGCCAATGCGGCATGCTCGTCACCAACGAATGTTGCAGTACCAGAAACGGTAGCTTGGTTGTATGTGTACTCTGTAGCTGCAAGAGTTTGCAAGCTCAAGAGAATCTCTTGGTCAATTTCAGCAGTGATCTCTTGTGCAAGAGCTGCCATGATTTCTGCTTCAACGTCAATACCATGCATGGCTTGTGCATCTTGTGCAGATTCAAATGTCCAACGTGCTTGCAACTTACGTGTTTTGGCTTCCACGGCTTGTTTCAAGATTTGAACAGAAATTTGCTTACCGCCTGTACCTTCCATAGTAGCTGTATTGTTACCAGTGTAACCAGTAGCAGTAGTAGTTGCCTGAGGAACTGTAGAGTATGCAGTAGCAATTGTGAATGGGCTCAACGCCTCTTGGCCAGCTGACACGCTGGTAGCAGCCAATGAATTGTCAGTCAAAGACTGAGCGTAACGCACACGCAATGTGTGAATTTGACCCACTGGACCTGTCATGGGCTGAACACCAACCAACTCGTTAGCAATAACAGTTGGCATAACACGTCGAATCACTGGCAGAATCACACGGTTTAATGTAGCGATGTTACCAGATGCAGTAGAACCAGATGTTGCGTTCTCACGCAAGTATTTTTTTGTATTTTCGAGGATAACGCTCATCGAAGTACGCTTTGAACCTTGCAGGCCTTCTAGCAATGCTTCTTTGGTCTCGTTCCAACGACCTTCAATTAATTCCTGTGACATTTAAGTCTCCTTTTTTTCTTTTTTACAGCCCGGCCAAGCGTTTAAGATCGATTACATTGCTTTCGGCAATTTGGTCTTCTTCTTGAACACGGACGGATTTATCGCCAGTTTCTGTGGAATATGATTCTGTAATCACTTTGGGGGCTCTTACAGAACGATCTTCCAACACAGCTGGTAGATACTTCTCGAATGCATTTTTCAAACGGGATGTTTGAACGCTTTCTAGCAAATTACGCATAACTGCTTGCTTTTCTTTGTTCAAAGGAGCAAGCAAGAGTTCCATAGTGCTTTCGCGCTCGTTGGACTCTCGAATCATACGTATTTCACGTTCTTTGCTCTCCACAAGAACTTTTGCTCTTTGTGTGAGTTTAATGGCTTCGCTCAGTTTATTATCTTTTTCAGAGATAATGTCATGCAACTTGCGGACTTCGGCTTTCTCATTTAAATGAGTAGCACCAAATTCTGCGGCATATGCTTCAAAGATTCTACGTCCAAAATTGTTCTCACGAGCAACTTGGATGTCTTCTCTCAACTGACCTAGTTCAGCTCTAAGATGTTGACTAACAGCACCGGACATTTTCTTAGCTGATTCTGTTACGAATTTGGCTTTGAGGCTTTCCAATGTACGACGAGCTTCACGCACTAGACGAACCTTAGTCTCTACGACATCACGTTTGTCTCTTGCAAATTCTTGAATCTCGCCTGCAAGTGCATGTACCACAAAGTTTTCTAATTTAGATAAACTTTCTGTGTGCATCTTGCGATCTTTACGCAGTTCACCAATTTCTTCCGCCAATTTGGTCACCATAAAGTCGTTGAACTTTGTAGATGATTCTTTCATTTTAGCTTGGAACTTGACACGATCTTCAGCCAGTGATTGCTTTTCAGCTTGCACTTGTTGAAGTTCTACTGCAAGACCTTCTGTTACCATACGATCTAGGGCTTCCACCATCACTGTCTTGTCATGCTCATAGCGTTGTGCAAACTCTTCGCGTAGTTCTGCACGTACCTGTTCACGAGCTTCAGTCATCTTGGCTTCCCAAGCTTCTGTGATCTCGCTACGAGTTTCCTCGTTGATCAGGTCGCTATCTAATAATGGTTTTATAATGTCTAACATTATGTTTTCCTTAGATTTTGAGTTCTTTGATCAGCTTCATTACTTCGCCTTTCAAATACCTCTGTACCTTGTTGTCCGCGCTGGCTTCTTTGGCCATCCCCAGTATTTTATGTCCGTGCTTCATGTTAAGAAGACCTTCATAAATTGCTGTAGGATATGCATGAGGAGCACTGGGTTGGGCAACTACATCCACAGTGACAATTTCAAAGTCACTGACATGTCCGTTTGAGTCGTTGACATTTCCGGATCCACGACTTGAAACACCTAATTTCACACCTGAATCCAACATGGTTTTGACCAGTTGTCCCATGGGTGTGGGTAATATTTTTAATTTTCCGTAGCCACATGGGCCATCCATCCACATGCCTTCAATCATGTGACTCACACGATCTAGGTTGATTTTTAAATCATCTGGATGGTCAACTTCGCCTAGCACACTGTGACCAGTTTTGATTTGTTCATTAATAGTGTCAACTGCTTTGGCAATTTCGTGCACAGGATATACACGCTCGTTGGCATTTTTCACGCCGCCTTCAATGCAAATACCCTTCATATACAAGGTTTTGCCAGAGCCATCGGCAGCTTCCTCAGTCAGGAGTTCAACCCTGGCTTGAGTGAAGCTTAGATGTTCTTTTAGATAAGTGTTACGAGCCATATCTAGTGCTTAGCCTTTGGGGAAAGGAGTTCTAGTATTAGTACCAGCAGCTTGTGTGTTAACGGGCTTTGGTGTACCTTCTAGTCTAGAATTGGTAGTACCTTTGCCAGGAACATTTTTAAACTTTCCAGCTTCAGGCAAGTCAGCTGTTTTAGGAGCACTACGACCTTGTGCAGTGTCACCAGTCATTTTGACAGGAGCACCTTGCATGCCTCTAGCACCAGAGTTAAAAGCCACTACACTTTTGTTGTTGGCACCATCGTCGCCGTGTTTGGGAGCAGCGACTTTGTCTAACTGCACATTTTCCATCATGCCCTGTTCATCACCAAATGCTTGTGTGTCATCTTGGGCAAGTGCATCACCGCCCAGTGGTTCGCCTTCGTCTCCGTCTAAATCGCTGTCAATTCCGTCATCGCCTTGTTTGTCTCCCATGAGTGCTTCAAATTCGCTCATGAGTTCGTCCAGCTTGTCTTCAAGATCAACCACACGATCTTCAATGTCGCCTTCGCCGTCATGATCCATTTCCATATCATGTGTGAGTTCATGTCCGTCTTTTTCAGCAGCATCATCAAACTCTTCATCACCTTCCATGGGCATGCCTTGCTCTTCGGTTTCAACATCGTCGATCAAGTCATCGCTGGCGTCGCCACCAAATGAGTCCATGCCTTCTTCCATTTTTTCCTCTTCCATGGAATCATCAGACTCTTCCATGTTTTCGTCTTCGCAGACACAAGGTGATTTATGGCAGTGATCGCACTCTTCTTCCTCGTTCATGAGGTTTTCGTAGATCTCGCGAGATTTTTCTACTACGATATCGTGGAAAAGCTCGCGAGCTTTTTGTTCTTCATCGTTGATTACGTACTCAATCAACTGTTCAAATTTCGATGTCATATTGTATCCTCCAAAGGTTATGGCTCGTAGATATATTTACATATATCTGGTAATATTGGTACTTTTGAGGCAGAAAACTGGTAATATTTAAAAAATATTACAGACCAGGAGCCACAGGAGGAGGTGCGTACTGTTGACGCACTAATTTTAATTTTTCTTTGTATTCATAGCTACGCACATCGTTCATTTGTCGCAACTTGTTTAACTGACGTAGTGTCAACCGAGTTTTTCTCAAATCGCCCAGCTTGAGTTGACTGTTATCTTGACTGAGATCTTGATAAGCAGCTGGCGATTTTTCGTATATTTCGTTGAGAATCATAGTGTTATTTATACTCCTGGCACTCCGGGCGCACCGCCACTGGGAGCTCCAGCAGCACCAGCTGAGCCACCTAAACTATTGGCACCGGGGCTCACACTGGGTGTAGGTTGGCTGCCAGGTGCACCAGCTAGCTCACTTTGAGATAATTCTTGTCCTGTTTCGATGTCAGCTTCCATGCCAGCTGGAGTAATACCAATACTACGCAGATCCTGCCCTTGTGTGGTTTCCAATTCAGGTTGATCACGTTCTTCGCGCCAGTGTTGTTCGTTTTCAATAATTTCTTCTTCAGTGAGACCTAGATAACGTTTCATTAAAAAACGCTTGCTCATGTAGGGCAAGGGTTCTAACTGTGTGAATGCAGTGATTCTAGTGGTATCTAGTTCGCTTTGACGATAACTAGCAAAGTTCTGTGGCGGACATAGTTTGATAGTAAACAAGCCAGAATCAATGTTGAAGCCTCTCCAACGCAGGAACATTTTGAATTCATCATCCAGTTTTTGCATGATCAAGTTCTGCAAACGAATACAGTATTGATTGAATCTATACTCTTGAATTAAGGCAGTGCCTACTTTGCCGTCGTTCATGGCAATACCAGAATCATCAGGACCTGTGGGCAAATAACTTGACGGCACACGTAGACCGCGTGCCATTTTGTTGTTGAAGTATTTCAAGTCATCAATTTCGCCAAGATTTTCACCACCAGGCAGTACTTCTACTGAACTGCCACGCCCATCAGATGTCTGTGGGAAAAAGTAATCTTCGTTGATACTGAGTGGATTGTAACTGGCATCCATCATATTTCCACCACCACCAGTGGTAGTAGGAATTCTACGCTGATGCATTTCGTTTTTGACACGTTCTACAAACTGCATGGCCATGTGGCTGGGCATGTTACCCACATCAATCTTGAATAGTCTGCGTTCTGGAGCACGTTGCACACGATAAATCAACACAGAATCTTCTAGCAATTCTTTTTGTTTGTAAACTTTGAAGATATTTTCTAAGATACTTTGCCCAAAAGGCCAAAAGAAATCCAGGCCTTCGTTCAAGCTCAAATGCACAATATGACGGCTGTCTATGCAACTTTCGTTCATGGCCTGTGTGAATCTGTTGTTGCCTACGCCGCCACCTGCTCCACCGTAGCCGCCTCCGTTGGGCGCAGTATAGTTGGTTTGTCCTGAGGCGCCTGTGGCTCTGCTGACATAGTAATCCTGTGTGGTTTTTGATGCCACACTCATGTTTTGAAAGTTGGGATTGATATCTCGGATTATGTACTGTTCTGGACGCTTACCTTCTGATTCATTTACAATAACCCTGGCCACTTTGACCATGTCAACCCAGAACATTTCAAACGTTTCTGGATCACGCAAAAAAACCTGATCACCGTATTTGATGGTATTGCGAAACAGTTTGAATATGCGCTGATCCAGCTTGTTTAGCTTGGTCCACTGTTGCAGTTGTTTTTTGATAATTTCAATTTCGTGATCCGTGGGCTTGTCAGAAAAATGTATGTCAAAAGGTGTTTCGTTGTCGTCGTTTAGTTGTGTGGAAAATTCAGCAATGATGTCTAAACATGCATTGACTTCTGAATCAGCATCCATGTTTTCGTACTGGTTGTAGCGTTCCACACGATTTGGGTGTCCAGAATACACTTCAGGCAATCTACTGGCATAGTTTCTAAAGGCAAAATCATTGGGAGTTCCGCCAGTGTAATCACCCCCACGTTGACGATCATAGCCAGGGATGCCAAATTGATTACGACCAGAAATTGGGCTGAGTGCGCCGCCTACTCCCTCAGGGCCAGCGACTTTGAAATATTTTCTCCAAGACATGTGAGTTTTCCTTGCAGTATTTACCGCAGATCAGTGTTGGTAAGCCAATATCTTTCCTGACACATTTAGCTGACTGTTCATGACTCTGACCAGTTCATCCAGTTTGTTTAGCTGTTGACTCATCAGCGCCAGTTGCTGTGAGTTGTCAGAGCCGCCGGCAGCTACCGGCAGTTTTTCCAATTTAGCCAACTGTTGTGTGAGTTTGTCAGTTCTGTCGGACAACATGGTTGCAGTGTCTGTTTCGGGCAGTGCTTTGTTGAAATTTGGCAACACTGAACTGCCCGCAAAATCACCAGGATTAGGCATTTTTGTTTTGACAAAATTATCCAGAGTGGTTTTAACTGACGACATTATTGATGCAGCTTGAACTTCTTGAATATTGCCCATACTGCCAGATATAGCTCGACTAAATTCTGGCAGCAGTAATCTAAGATTTTCCACTCCTTCTCTGGCCGTTACACCAGATCTTTGCGGTTGATCCATTCCTATATTGCCAAGTATATCACGTGTGAATTCTTTAATAAAACTAGAATTTTTAATGTCCACAGGAATCTTGCCACCACGCAAAGGCACAAATGCTTCGTCATCCCCGGCTTCGCCTGCCAGAATATTGGTTCCACCTGGTCTAGCTCGAACAATGCCGCCAAACTCAGCTTTTTTCTCTGCCAGTGTGTTTGCATTGGCCATACGTTTGTTTAGAGTAGTACCAGAACTTCTTTCATACATGCGATCAAAAATTTGAGCTGCTTCGTTGGCAGCTTTAGCGGAGTGCAACGCATTTCCTGCAACCATTTCTGTATTAGACAACTCCCACTGTACAAATCGTAACTGTTCTTCCAGTGAAGATTCTTTTATGTCTTTCTGCATTTGTTGTTTAAATATTGCTTGGCGATCTGGATGCCATTGAGCAATACCATAGGCCTGGCCGTTGTCTCCCACTGCTTTGGGATTGAGAGATGGCCCTGATTCAGCTTGTAAATTTCCTACTATACCAGCAGCTTGTTCTTTGGTCCACCCTTGACTTTGAAAATAAGTCATTGCAGTTTCGGCACCAGCAGTTTTGCCCACTCCTTTGTCGCCACCAAATGTTCCGTATCCTAAATTTCCAGCAATTCCACCTAGTATTCCGCCAAGGGCTCCACCAATTGCTGCACCTGGAATTGCACCAACTCCGCCAAAAGCTAATCCAATTTCTCCACCAAGTTCGGCTCCTGCCATTGCGCCACCAGCGGCTCCTACCATGGTTGCAGTTGATCTACCACCTTTGGTTCCAACTTTACCACCAGAAGTTGCTACTGCATCATTTTTGTGTTTGGAGCTAGAACCTGGTAAAAGACTTGTCAAATCATCTACAACTTCTGCCAACGTTCCTAGTGCACTAGTGGCTGGTGCCACACCCAGTTGTACCAAACCCTGCAAACTGTCTCTAGTGTTCATTTGCGCAATCTGTGTCTGCGTGAGATTTTCAGTTGCTTTATCGTGCATTTCTTTTTCTTTGGCAGCGTATGCTTCGCGCTCTTTGAGATTGCCAGTTTGCCCAATGGTTTTGTTTATGGCTGTTACATGTACGCCAAAGCCTTCCATTGAATCAGCGGCCTGCATATAGTTGTCGCCAAATCTGTCTTTGAATGTTATAAGATCTCGGTTAGCATTGGCAAGAGTCTGATCGCGAGACATATTTTGATCTCGCAAATCTTTAATAAAGTTTGGCATCATGTTCATCAGCTCGCCTTGAGCTCCAACATTACCACCAATACCCGCTCTGGCTAATTTTTGTATGCTTGGATCTAACATTGCCAATGATTCTTTTATTTTTTGCGCTTGTTCTTGTCCTGCTTTGCCACTTTGTTCCAATCGCTCCATGTAGATATTATAGGCATCGTCATCCAAGGCTTCTTCTTGTTGTTTTTCCAAAGCTTCTGCGCTTTGTCCAGTTAATCTCTGCAGGGTATCCAGAGATTTAATATAGGCCATGGTACGTTCAGTCTGTGTACCTTGTATATCTCGTTGACTGCGGCCCATGAGCACTTGTTGTTTGACATATGATGCACCAGCAGCATTGAGGTCGTCAACTGTTTTGCCCAGATTCATCATTTCTTCCAAGAAAGGCCCGTGTGTGATACCTTTCATTGAATCTGCAAATGCTTGTGCTCCTGAAGCTGCAGTACCGCTAAATGTAGCTAAATCTGTAGAGTGACCGGTCAATAATTTAACTGCTGAATCCAGTTCTTCAATTCCGTAGCCCAACTTCTGCATGCTGTTGAACACATCAGTGATACCGCCTGCGGCCCCTTGGCCGCTTTTGCCAAGTTCTTGATAGCTCTTGTACAGTGCATCACTTTGCTTGGCAGCCATGTTGACGCCTTTGGCAAACAAGCCAATGGCCACTGCAGCTGCTTTGGCTGCTAGACCAATTCCGGGTATGGCCAAGATCATGACTTCTAGTGCAGTTCCTGCTTGTTCGGCTGCGTCTCCTAAGACACCTGCACCCTTGGTGCCTTTGTACATGGCAGTGCCAAGATCACCTGCAGTTTTACTTAAACTGGAAACAAATTGTTTTTTAGCTGATTCAACTGCTGCAGTATAGCCTTTGATACCAACTGCGGCATCTTTCATTTCACGGGTCATGTCAGCCGTGGGCTCAATGCCAGATTTTAATGCGTTGGCATAGTTGTCAGCGATTTCTTGGATTTCTTCTTGGGTGTAGCGATCAGTCATAATTATATTTACCGAGGACGACCATGCCATCAAACAACCCGCTTCAACAGTATTTTAGACAACCTGCAATCTACATTCGATTGCCCAGCAACGGGCAGTTTTATCCGCCTGGCACACTGACCATGACTGACACAGGGGAATTGCCTGTGTTGCCTATGACTGCCATTGATGAAATAACCTACCGAACACCCGACGCCTTGTTCAACGGACAAGCCACTGTAAATGTGATCGAAAGTTGCTTGCCCAATATCCTAAATGGCTGGGCAGTGCCTGCCATGGATGTGGATGCTATTCTAATTGCCATACGCATTGCCAGCTACGGACATGAAATGGAATTTGATACTAAATGTCCAAAATGTGCAGCAACCAGTGATCGATCAGTTGATTTAAGAACTGTGTTGGACAGAATTTCTGCGCCCAACTACGGTGAAAGCATTAGAGCCGGCGACGTTGAAATCTACTTCAGACCCATGAATTATCGCAATCTCAACGACAACAATCAAATGCAGTTTGAAAATCAAAAACTATTGCAGATCTTGCCCAACGCTGAGATGAACAACAATGACAAGATGACTGCACTGACTGCAGCCATGAAAAAAATCACGGATATCACAGTGTCGGCCCTGGCACAAAGTGTGGCCACAATCAAAACGCCCACTGCCATGGTTAGTGAGCCAGAATACATAGAAGAATTCCTAAAAAACTGTGACAGGAATTTGTTCACACAGATCAGAGATCACATTATAAAACTCAAAGCACAGGCTGAAATGCAACCCATGAAAATAGTTTGCAATGAATGTACCAACGAATACGAGCAGAGTGTGGCCCTGGACATGTCAACTTTTTTCGTACCCGCCTCCTAGTCTCTGATGCAGACACAATTGGCAAGATTGTGGATCAGATGGACAAAGATATCAAAAATATCAAAAGGGAGGCGTTGCAAATGGCTTGGTACATGCGAGGTGGCATCAGCTACGAGCAGGCTCTGCAACTCAGTATCAGTGAAAAAGAAATGATTGGGCAAATAATCAAAGACAACATGGAAACTACCAAAAAATCAGGGCTTCCATTTTTTTAATATGTTAGATCAAGAACAAGTACGACGAGATATTTTAGCCTGGAGTGAACGCTTTGTAGAAGTTCCACATCCAGCACTGGGAGGCTGGCCGCCTTGTCCTTATGCTCGCAGTGCTAGATTAAAAAACACAGTGGCAATTTTTACAGGCATGGATCCTTACTATGATTTAAAAAATCGCAGTCAGTGGGGCATGGGCCAGTACGAAGTCATTGTGTATGCGTATGATCCTGCAGAATGGAGTTACGAACTGTTTAGTTCTAGCGTTTCACAGGCCAACAAAGAATGTTTGTTGCGCAAGGACATGCTGGCCTTGGAAGATCATCCTGCAGATCCAGAAATAGTCAACGGCGTGACAATGAATCAAGGCACTTATGCTTTGGCTCTGGTACAAAGTTTAAGCGATTTAGACGCTCGAGCTAAACAAATAGCTGCCAAAGGCTTTTATGACACATGGCCCAAAGAATACTTGAAATCATTGTTCAAACATCGACGAGATCCAAGATCATGACTTATTCCGTTTATCAACACTGGGATCCGTTACGAGTATGCATAGTCGGGCGTAGCTATCCTCCTGAATTTTATTCATGGATCACTGTACCGCATGTGAGAAAATTATTTGAACGTATAGCAATAGAAACCGAAGAAGATTATCAAGCTATTATAAAAAAATTACAAAGTTTCAATGTAGAAGTTTTACGTCCTAACTTACCAAGTACACAGTTTTTAAACGGAAAATATATTCCTCCGCCAATGACTCCTAGAGATTATACCATAATGCTTGGTGAAACTTTTTACAACAATTATAACTCATATAATTTTGGTCATTTTTACTATAATTTTAAAGAAATTGGCTTTCCAGAATGTCACAGTGAAGAAGATATAGAACATTTACCAGACAGTATAAAATTGCGTTGCAAGGATGAATATAAAAAATATCAGCGTTTAGCTAATACTAAGGATTGTTATAATGATATTTTTTCACACATCAAAAATCAAGGAAACAAAGTAGTAAATTTATTTTACACTTTGTTAAACGGTGCCATGGTCACAAGAATTGGAAAAGATTTATATTTTGGTACTGAACAATATGGCCAAGGCATAGACGAAATTAAAAAATATGCTGAGTCTGAATTTACCACAACTAGAAATCACATTGTAGATACTGGTGGACACAGCGATGGCACATATTGTCCAGTGTGCCCAGGACTGATAATAAGTCTAATGGATGTGCCCACATACGCTGACACATTTCCAGGTTGGGAAGTCGTGTACTTACCCAATCAAAGTTGGGAGCAAGTGTCATCTTTTATGACTCTTAAAGAAAAAAACAAAGGACGTTGGTGGATACCAGGATTTGAACATGATCATGCAGTAACAGACACAGTTGAAACATGGCTCTCTCATTGGACTGGTTATGTGGAAGAAACAGTGTTTGATGTCAACATGTTGATCATTGATCCAAAAAATGTCATTGTGTTTAATTATAATAAAACTGTTTTTGATGCACTAGATCGATATGGTATTACACCACATGTGATTCCGTTCAGACATAGATATTTCTGGGACGGTGGCATACATTGTGTGACCAGCGACTTGCACAGAGATGGTGTCATGCAAGATTATTTTCCAGAAAGATTATGACTTATCAATTTGCAAGAATAGACTTGAGTAAGACTGATTACACACCCAGTGTGACTTGGGACTACATAAAAGATCGCAGTCAGGCAACACTAAACAAGTTAGACGATATCTATAAAACTTATACAATTTACAAACATTTTGCCAGTGTTATGCCTATGTTTCACAGTAGATATCTAGATCCAATGGCTGATATAATTGGTTATTATGATAATAACAAACTGGTAGCGTGGAGTTTAATTCGAAGATTTGACGATCACAATGCACTGTGTGATCAATTTGCGTGGACCTACAATAAACCTAAGTTACGATTAGGTATAGAAACAATGAAAACAGAATGTGCAATTTATAAAGATAGAGGGTTTAAATATCTTTATCTTGAACAAGCACATTTGTATAAATCTGAAATAGACGGATTTGAAATACTAGGGCCGCTGGAGTAAATGTACTCAGTTTATCAACATTGGGATCCACTCAAAGTGTGTGTTGTGGGCCGTAGTTATCCGCCTGAATTTTATTCATGGATCACTGTACCACATGTGCGATCATTGTTTGAACGCATTGCATACGAAACAGAAGAAGATTTTCAAAACATAATTAAAAAACTTCAAGAATTTGATGTCAAAATACTAAGACCGAATCTACCTGCTGCCACGGTAGATCAATGCAATAAGTTTATGGCACCGCCGATGACTCCTAGAGATTGGATGATAATGGTAGGCAATACATTTTATACCAATACAGAATTTGATCTAGTGTTGTCGTACAACAATGTTAGAGAAAAAAATTGGCCAATAATTCATAAACGAAAAGATTTTTTTGCGTTGCCTAAATCATTGCAAGATGAATGTGTTGATCAATTTAAATTTGATCTTAACTATTCCGCCTGTTATCAAGACATACTACAACACATTTCAGCACAAGGAAATCAAATACAACATCATGTAAACCCATCTATAGTCAATGGTGCCATGATGGCCAGAATTGGTAAAGATTTATATTTTGGTACTGTTGATTATAGTCAAGACATTGACAAATTGCAGAAAGACATCAATTTAGAATTTACACTCACACGTAATCATGTTGTAAATACTGGAGGACACAGTGATGGTACATATTGTCCTGTTTGTCCTGGACTAATTATTAGTACCAAAGATGTGGCCACATACGCTGATACATTTCCAGGCTGGGAAGTCGTGTATCTTCCTGAGCAACATTGGAATGCAGTAAAAGAATTTACAAAATTAAAACAACAAAATCAAGGACGTTGGTGGATACCGGGATTTGAACATGATCAAGATGTGGTCAACACGGTTGAAACATGGCTCTCTCATTGGACTGGTTATGTGGAAGAAACAGTGTTTGATGTCAACATGTTGATCATTGATCCAAAAAATGTCATTGTGTTTAACTACAATAAAACAGTGTTTGATGCCTTGGCAAGATTCAATATCACTGCACATGTGATTCCGTTCAGACATAGATATTTCTGGGACGGTGGCATACATTGTGTGACCAGCGACTTGCACAGAGATGGTGTCATGCAAGATTATTTTTTAAATAGAGGTTAATATGGATTTATATACAATTTGGGCAGATAAAGAAGGAGACATCACTGATCTAGAATGGGTCAATGGTATGAAAAGTTTTTTTGATCATCTGGTCGCAGAAGGTCGTATGGAATCATACAGGATCACCAGATGCAAAATGGGATTTCGCAGCATTGCCGACATGCCTGAGTGGATGATTATCATGGAGTTTACAGACATGGGACAAATGGATTCGGCATTCAAACGTGTGGCACCACTGGAAGGTGAGCTAGAAGAAAAACACAAAAGTTTTAATCAATTTGTGTCAGGTAATATACAACATGCACTATTCCGAGACTGGCCAGATCAGTTATAAATTTTTGTTGTGCTCAGTTATTACTTGATTAAAGAACTCATTGAGTTCGTTGTGCACTTTTAACCACTCACTCCACTGATTATTGATATAGTGTTGTCTGTTGTGTTCACAAATGTCACGTACTTTGACATGAAATTCTGCTAGATTTATATTACAAAGCCTGTCAACTTGTGCGGCAATCATAGCACAACGTTTGACTACATCTTGTTCAAGATCAAACGATTCATCAATCACAGTATCAAATGTTTGAAAACCCAACTCTTTTAATTTTTGATAGTATCCTGCACTGCCTAACACAATAAAAGGATGTCCTGCCAACAAAGGTTTGAATATTTTCTCTGTCAAAAAAGGACTAAACTCTGTAACCGATTCGGTTACTACACTAAAGTAAGTATTTTTGTACATTTCTGGCACAATATGCCCATCAATCCAGTGCCCTTGATTTAGATGTATGCGAAATTCATAATATCGCTTGGCATCATACTGTTGTAGCATACTGTGCCCAATATCTACAAATGCACTCTCGTACTTGCTATCCAAACTTTGTCTAGGAATTGTATCATTGGTTTCAGCTGATAAACTGTTGGTTGCACTGCTATCGTCCCACCAAGACCACAAAGATCTATCCAATGACCCTTGTTGATTAAGCAGATGCCATAAATGTTTTCTATGTGGTCTTGAACGCCCATTGAGATATGAAAAAGTAAATGGTTTTGGTACAGGATCAAATATATGTTCTATTAGATGTTCTGATCTCAACCGGTTGGGCATAGACATGGTAATAAAATAAAAAGCACGTAGATTTACACAAGGTCCGTTGCTGCGTTGATCATCAGTGTTGGCAATCACTGCAAATGGTGTGTTGGCAGGTAAATCTGCCACAAGATCTGTTAGTTGTTGATTGGCTTTGTTGCAGGCCCAGGCTTCAAAAAACACAAAGTAATTTTTTTGTTCTACCAATTTTTTAATTAAATCAATTTGAAAATTAGCATCTCTTATGTCAATCAAAATAATTTTTTTACACAATTCAGATAGATCAGAAATATTTGCTACATAATTGATCTTGAGATTGTCTCCTACCCACTGATGAATATAATGTAAGTTTTTGTAAGTTATAGGTGCATAGAAAAGATCATGATTCATGTCAATACTTATAGTGAGTAATATTGTTACAGACGATTTTTGAACTTCTACGAAGTTCAGTTGATTTCGCTTTGCTCATCAACTTTTTTTCTTAGCTATTATCTAGATTGCTTAGTCACAATTCACCGTATGCACGATGAATTGACGATGCCATTATCTGAGTTACATAGTCATTTACATAATGAGATTGTGTTTGCACACACGGAGGCGGTTGACCGGTACCCCCTACTCAAGCTTCACATATCAACGGAACCCTAGTGACCCGACAGTAAATCCAAGTCCTATAAGCACGGGTTGTATCTTTTTCATCAGAGCCCGAACCATTTGTTGCCTGTAGTTAGCAATTGCCTTTGACGCCCAAGTCCAGACCGGGTATCTCACCGTTCCTCAATGGGGGCAAGCCATATACGCTTGCCACAGAGTCGTTAATTTTCTAAAAATGCTTTTATTTGTTGGAAATAGTGTTGATGACTTTTGGTGCCTGGGTGTATTTTATCAAAATTGGTGTCTGTGCGTGCCTGTTGCATGGAATGGTATAGATTAACCCATTTAGTAGAATCAATTCCTCCTGCTGCGTCATATTCATCATGAAGTTTGTGATATAATTTAAAAATGTCAGTGTCGTCTCTTGAATCAATGTTTATAATTTGTTTTTTTGTAAACTCTGTAAGGTTTTCTGGCATGATATCATTACTTGTTAACCTTGTAAAATAATCAAGATCCCAAGGGCATATGCCATTTATAAAACATACACGGATATTGTGCCATTTACTTAGTTTTTGCAGTGTAGATGAATAACGTACTACTTTCAAAATCTCACCATGCAAATGATGCAGTACCAAAAATCTATCCAACAGATCATTTAGATATTCTTTGCTCCAGGAATCGCCTCGGCTTAGATTTAAATCTGCAGTGCGGCGCGGCGCTTCAGAAAAATAATTTAAACTTAACGTGGTATCCCAAAACTCAAATCCTGCTTGAAATTGATATCTTGGCATGGCTGACCACTGGCAAAATAAAATATTAATGTCTGATCCATGTGTACTAATAGCAGTAATTGCTTGTTCAAAAATATCAGTATTACTGGCACCGCTGACTGCTACATTGATTGTTTCTAAACTTGAAAGTTGATCTATGTTTGTACAACACAAATTCACATACAAATCTTGATGTGTTTTACAGTCTGCCAACAGGTCAACAGAGTTCCATCCGGTACCAGCTGTCAATGAACATCCTGCAAACACTGCTTTTTTCATTTTATATTTTATTTAAAATATGCGATCCGTGAACACGTACTTGTATGTGTCCGTTGTAATAGTCAGTTGATTCTAAAACTTTTCTTGCAAATTGCTCTCGAGCTTCAATATAACTGCATTCTGATTTTGATTTACAATAAAAAAGTATTTCTCGTGTAAAGTTGTCTGCACCCAGGCGTTCAATGTCTTGAGTTAATTCAATGTTGCTACCATAATATAGTTGCCAGTCTGAATCTATTTTGCTACGAATTTTTTTACGTTTTTTGTTGCCGTTCTTTAATTTTACTGTTTTATAAGTTGTTTTTGAAAATTTTGCTAGTTTTTTGCCAATATATTTTCTACCAGTTATGTTATTTGTAATCAAGTAAACAAATCCAACACAATCTTCTGGCAGCTGATTAACTTCTTGTTGTTCGTATACCCATGACATAGATACTTAATTATGGTCATATTATATATTCAGTTGAATTTCACGCTGCCATTGACTGGTAAAATTTGTTTTGCTTTGATCACTGGAACAACTTTGAGCACATACTATATTTGGAGTATCAGTATTCCAAGTCAATCTTACTGTTTTTAAATCATCTGCCACAAAGTTTTTTTGTGTTGACCCTAACCAACAACATGCACTTGCTCGTCCTTGTGCATCTATGTACATACTTTTTTCTTTCAGTGCATGGCACTTGATATTGCCCGTTGGTGTCATTGGTTTCTGCCATCCAATGGGAAATTCTAATCGTTTGGTAAATCCGCGTTTGCTTACTTTGGCACGGAACCATTTGAATCCCATGTCTCGAGCTAGTTGTTCGCAAGCATCGACCTGATGCTGATTGTGTTTGTACACCAACATATCCCAATGAGCTGAACCACCAGCAGCAATATAAGCTTCTACATTGGCCATGAGCTTGGTCCAGTTTGAATTCACACGGTACACAGAGTTTGTGTCTTCAAGACCGTCAATACTGAAGACACAATAGTCTTTGGGCTGATTTAGTATTTGTCCTAATCCGTGCCACCAAAAAGTATTTTGTAACGCTCCATTTGTATTCATACCCAATGTGATTGTGGGATTCAAACTTCTAAACCAGTGATAGATATCCAAAGTATAAGTGCCAGCTGCAGGATCTCCGTAGCTGCCACACATGAACATTTTGTCTAGTTCTTTTATTTGCTGATCTGAAAAATATTTTTGTATCTGTGATATAGTCAAGTGATGTTTACTGGATTTTTTAAAATTTGGATCAACTTCTCTAGCACACAAAGGACATGCTAACTGGCATACATCAGTGGGTTCCAAATGCAGTACTTTGATTTTACGCAAAATCTACATCCGTGTTGTAAGAAGTAAAGCCATTTTCTTTTACAACTTTAAGTATGTTTTCCACACGACCAGCCAATTCGTCTCTGTGGCTAACTAGCCAAACTGATTTGTGACGTTCACGACTCATTTTCTTCAGCAATGCCAAGGCATTTTCAACACCTTGTGTGTCTAGTCCGGAGTCAATCATTTCGTCAATAAACAAAATATTAATAGGTTGATACAAGCTTTCCCATACATCTCTAAATGCCCAGCTCATGCTCAAGATCAATCTGTTGCGTTCACCGCGACTCAAATTGTCAAAATCTAATTCACGTCCTAGTTCTTCAATACTCACAGTAAGATCATTTTGAAACACCACAGTGTGAGGCAATCCAATTCGATCTAGATAATGTGTGAGTCTAGCATTGAGATAACTTAAATTTTGTTCAATGATCTTTTTACGAATAAAACTATCTTTGCTGGTCAGCAGTTTGAGCAAAAAGTCTTGATGCTCTTGTAATCTTGTTAGTTCATTTAATATGTTATAATCAATTACTTGTAGTGCTTGCCCTTGCATTTCTTCGATCTGCTCACCATAAGGATCTACTTCAACTGATTTATCTGCAATCTGCTTTTGTAAATTTTCTAATGTGGCACGATGCTGGATTGCATCAGCTTCTCGGTCGTAGAACATTTTAGGTGGTTTACCCAATATGCCTAATTCTTTGTGTGCAGATTCTAACCGCGCCAGATCATCAGCATGTGCATATGCATTGGCCTGGGCAGTGGCCAGATCTTGTTGCTTGCCTGCTAGTACTTCTTCATGTTTGGTGTCATGCAGATCTTGACCACAAGCATGACAGGTGTGATTTTCTAATGCAGCAATATCTTTTATCAGTTTACTAATTGTTTTTTCTTCACGTCCTAGATCAAGTTTGATACGACTTATATTGCCTGCAAGATCGTTTATGTCTTTGCGTTTTTGATCCCATAGTTTGTGATCTTTATGTGCTTGTACTTCTGCATCAATGTCAATTTCTTTTAAAGCATCTAGTGCATTAGTAAGATTAACAAGATCTTCGCTGTGTTTGTTATTCCATAAAGTTTGCCTACGCTTGATGGCTTCAATTTGTTCTTCAATGCGCTTGTTGGCTTCGTTGATAGCCCGTATACGAAACTCTTCTTGAGTTATAGCATCTTTGGTTTCACGATTAAGTTCTTTGATACGTTCGGCACGTTCACTAAGCATGGTAATACCCAGCAGTTGTTCGATGATAGTGCGTTGATCATTGGCTTTTAAACTTAGAAATGGTTCAGTATAGGTATTCAGTGCTAAGATATGTTTGAACATGTCGTGACTCATCCCCAATACAGATTCTATAGCATCTTGCGTTTCTCTTGAATCTCCTTGACTAGAGTCATCTTGAGTGGCTTGTTCTCTATTGTTGACATAAAATTTTAGCACGTTGGGCTTGCGGCCGCGTTCAATCCGATAGCTCTGCTCGCCGACATTAAATTCTAAACTGACCAACATGCTTTTGGCATTGGTTTTGTTTACCAAGTTATCTTTACGAATGTTGCTCAGCGCCTGGCCGTACATGGCATAACTCAGTGCATTGATAATGGTGGTTTTACCTGTGCCATTACGACTGCCGTCGCCGCCTAGATCTAAGTTTTCGCCTAGCACCAAAGTTAAATCGCTGCGATCAAAGTCAATGCCCTGCGTGGCATTGCCTACACTCATAAAGTTTCGAACAGTAAGATTTTTAATACTAATCATATCTTGGTTTTAAATTTTCAATACACATTTGCTCTAGTTTTTTTAATTCGTTATTTTTAAAATTACTAGCATAGTGATTGAAATTATAGTTTAACACACTTTCCATACTAATGCAAAGATCTTGTAGTTGTTCTAGTGATTTATTACAAATATTTTCTACAATATCAATCACGGCTAACAACCGTTGTTCCGGATCTTGAATACAGTCATAATCTTCATTCCAATAATTACCAAAAGTTTTAAATCCCAAACTTTGCATTTTGTCAAGGGAGCCAGGAGCTCCTAGTATCACAAAAGGTCGCTTGTTTACTATAGGCTTGAAAACTTTTTCTGTCAATAGCACCACTGGATAATCAAACACAGTTTCGGTCACAATTTGTAAAAATGCCTGTTGAAACAATTCATGATCGTTTTCGTACGGGCCAATTTTGTATGGATCAACAAAATTTTTAATTGATGACCCAACTGGAAACGAAGTAACAACTTGTTGTATGTCAGGATTTTGCAAGATCCATTTGTCATTAATTCTGGACCTAGTGTTAGTATACACTAACACTGGACAATTTTGATCAGACATGATTATAACTTACAATACCATGATCTAACATATTTTTTTCTTTGAGTAGCGCCACAAGACAACGTCTATGAAATCTGGTGATTCTATTTAAAGAAATAAATTTTTTTGATATTTTATTTGTGTTTATTTTGATATCTGACTCGTATTTCCTTTCAAAAAAGAAAGGATTTAGCATGACTGAAAATGTTGCTATACTGACTTCATCAGATGTCAGCATATGGTTGCACAATTTACTTTGTTTTTGCAAATTTTGTTGTGTCAGTATTATACAAAAATAATTTGATATGTCAAGTTCTGCTAGTATTCTTTGAAGATTTATCAAAGTAAACCCAGGTTGAGTCTTGTTCACATAATACTCTGTATCTGTTTGCAGAAAAATAAATCTATAGTTTGATTCAAACACTGGTCGCTTGAGTTGTTTAAGTTCATCATACAGCTGTTCCATATTTTGATCATAATCAAACAAATCAAAAATTTTGTCAAATACAAAATATTTTTTTAAAATATCAATAGTATGATTATCAATTACGTTATGCATTTGAAATTATAGATTTTGATAAATTTTTAGTAGTAGTTTAGGATCAAAAAAATCACTTTCAATATTGGTCAATTGATCCGTAACAATTTGATCCACTGACTCAAATTTAATTTCGCCTGGAGCCATGTCAATGTCCACAGAATTATTTTTGATAGGAATCAAACTCATTTCTCTGAGATTGTGATTCTTGACAAATGTATCTTTGACTGCGGATGCCTCCTCGTAGCTGATATCAATATCTAGTTCCACACGAACATGCATATTGGGCACCAGAATTTTATCAGCTGAATCTAGAAGTGTACTCAGCTTGATTACTCGATACAAAGGTTGTCCAGGCCAAGCATGATATTCTGGCTCGTCTCCCCATTTTAATGTCATCATGCCACGATTGGCATCGCCTGCATCGGCATAATTATGTGGAAAACAGTTGCCAATGTAGTGTACATTTTTACGTTGTTGTCTAAGATGAAAGTGTCCCGAAAATACTCGATCTACTCCACCAAAGTCGTCTGCTGAAATTTCACCGTGATCAGGCATTTCTACCATGGCATTCATCTTGAAATGTGGCAGTTCAAAATGCCCAAACACATACTTGGATTGTAGTTTGGGCACACGTTTGTGATCATCCCCTACCAACCACGGAGCAATAGTAACATCTCCGTCGGTAAACCAATCATTGACTACTTGAATATTGGGTATGTGCCTGGCCCATTCTGTACTATAGATATCGCGCCGATCACGATAGTATAGATCGTGATTGCCTGGAATAAAATAAAATCTATCAAAAGCCGCAGATAGTTTTTCTAAACTGCGCAGACTGTACTGCAACGTCTGCATGTTTATACTGGCACGATGATGGCTCCAGTCGCCTAAGAATATACCAGTTTCACAGCCATTGGCCTGAGCAGTAGCAATAAACCAATCAATGAAATTGGCACAGTCTTGATTGTGTACAAGACTGTTTGATTTCAACCCAAAATGTATGTCTGTACAGACAGCGACTTTTTTAAATAGACTCATTCAACTATTATACTGCATCATCTAGACTGCTGTAAACCGGTCCGGACATGGCCATCATGGAATGTTTGCCAGAATTCTGTCGAGTCCATGACGGATTGAGCCCGTTCATTTCCAAGATGTCATCACGTATGTTTTGATTTTTCTTTTCCAAATTCAAGATACGAGTAAAGCTATTGGTAATAGCGGCAGTGTAATATGCAAAAGGGTTCTGCGATTTTGATTCATCAAACTGTAGTCCAATTTGACTGAGTTGCAACAGGGCTTGTCCGCGCATTTCTTCATTGTAGGTATATCCTCTCCAGTTTGATCTTGTGGCATAGCGTTCACACAATTTCATAAACATGGTGGCCAACTTGCGAGTCATTTCGCCGTGATCTCTTGAAAACTCGCCTGTTTCTAAATCACCCTTCCAGTGACTTTTACCTACCAGATACGGTACCTTGTTTTCATCTATGCGATAGTGATAGAACGGTGGAAAGTTCAATCTCACATGTTTGGGATCCAGTACAGGTACCTCAACCAATTCTGCCAGGGGATCTTCCTCCTCCATTTCCAGCTCAAAGATATCCTGCAGCTTTTGTTTTTTGGCTTCGGCCTTGGTGATCTTCTTGGGCGCCATGGGAATATGTTCCCAACAGGTTATTCTAAACACAAGATCAGTGTTGGCAATCTTTTTGGGATCCACAATGACTCCTTCGCGTTTGAGTCTGTCTGCACGATTACGACGAGCTTCGGCCACAGTTTTTTGATTGATTTTGTTTACTGCTGGCAAAATAATATCGTACTGGTGATCCAGTTTGGGATCACGAAATGAACAGTAGGTATTTTTGCTGAGATGAATTTCTTTGAGTATATCTCTATTGTTGAGATAGTTGACTTTGACTGGGGTTCTAGTGATAGTTTCTGCCACTGGTGGTTCTCCTGAATGTATATTTATTGTAGCACAAAACCCACAATTGTCAACCTTGATCATTATGTAAGCCGATAATTTTCCTGGTAAATAGTATATAAATTACTATCATGGCAGAACTTACCGCAGAACAAAAAGCATTTTACATAGCAGACCTTGCACAGGTCAATGCGACCATTGCTACTTTGGAACAAAATATTGCTGAGAATCAAGCGGCCATTCAGTCTGCACAAAATGAAATAGCAACTGCACAACAAACTATTGAAACGGATCAAGCCAATCTAAACGATCCCAATCTTGATCCAGAGGCCGTACCGGGCATTGAAGCAAACATTGCAGAAGCCCAGGCCAGTATTGTGCAAAATCAACAAAACATACAACAGGCTACCAATACCATTGGCGTGGATCAAAATCAACTGGGCGAGCAGCAACTGTATCAAGAACGAGATCAACAGGCTCTCACTGCAACCGCAACACCAGATCCAGTGAATGCCAATGCCAATCCTCAGTTGGCAAATACTACTACCAGTGTGTCTGCTTCACAAATAAACACTACAAATTCAACTAATACCAATATTAATAATGCATTTGGTCTCAATTCAGCACAACAATCTTTGACCAATGGCGGAGCTACTGCATTTTTTAACAGTGCACCAGTGAATTCTTCAGAACAAATTGCGGCCATACAACAACAGGCCACACTGAATTTGGCGCAACAACAACAAACCATAGCTGCACAACAACGATCAGTCAACTACGGTGACTGGCGAGTAAAACTGAGTCTTGCACCAGGCGCTGATTATTTGTACAATTCATCTGTGCCTGGAATTTTGGCACCACTGGCTAGCCAAGGCGGCACCGGCGGTGTGATATTTCCTTACATGCCCAGTATTGACACTTCTTACCGGGCCACCTACAGCAATTATGATCTAACACATTCAAACTATCGCGGATATTTTTATCAAAACAGCTATGTGGACCAAGTGGGCATGCGAGCACAATTTACTGCTCAAAATACCAACGAAGCCAATTATTTGCTAGCAGTGATACATTTTTTCCGATCTGTTACAAAAATGTTTTACGGTGCCAGTGATAGTTCAAGAGGATCGCCTCCGCCCTTGGTATTTCTTACAGGGCTAGGATCCTATCAATTTGCACAACATCCTTGTGTAGTAACCAGTTTCAATTACAACTTGCCTGCAGATGTGGACTATATTCGTGCACTCAGCAACAGTAATCTTGGAACCAATCAACAAAATCAACAGATCAGTCAAAGCACAGTTCCTACCAATGGTTCAACCAGTAATTATAGATTAACCAGCAACGGTTTGCCACCTGGGGCCATGGCAACATCAAATCCTGGACCCAACCGAGCAGACCTGTTGAATTCCCCCACATATGTACCAACCAAGATGGAAATATCAATATCACTATTGCCAATACAAAGTCGTCAGCAGGTCAGTCAAAACTTTAATCTGCGAGATTTTGCCAGTGGCTCATTGTTGAATGGAGGATTTTGGTAATGGCTGCCTATGATTCAACCAGTCCTTACTATCTCACTGGCTACAGTCAGTTTTTCTTGGATACCATGGTCAACAGACCCATACCCAAACAACCTGACGACATATTGTTCCAGCTCAATTTGACCTATCAGTATAGACCTGATCTGTTGGCATTTGATTTATATGGTGACTCTAAACTGTGGTGGGTATTTTATCAACGCAATCCAAATACACTACAAGCGCCACCATTGGATTTTGCCGCTGGTGTTGCTATATACTTGCCAAAACTTTCTACTCTAAAATCAGCATTAGGATTCTGATATGCCCATTGATCAACTTGACAGTTCTGGCGACATAGTAGGTGCTCAACAAGCGGCCAAAGATGACGGTGCTCTTGATCAAGATCCCACACAACCACGCACACTTTTAACACTGGATGGTAGAATTATTCCAGCTGGAACACCTACTGCTCCTCCTGGGGCATCAAATACCACTGTGGTCAATGGCCAAACAATACCAGCTACAGAAGAGTCGGGCACGGATGCACCCTTAAAACCCATAACTCAAACACAGGCTACACCGCCCTATGATCCTAATCAAAATTTTGCCAATGGTACATTAGGCAGTGGCACGTTCACTGACACCGGAACGCTAGGTATACTAGGGCAAAATGGTAGTCAGTCGGGTCCTAATAGTACTCTAGGACAACAATATGCTGCCGGACAATTGCCTGGTGCAGGATCTGGCACTGGTATTAACAATCTAGCAAGACAAAGCGAGGACAATCCATCAGCATCAAATAGTCCTACTACACAACAAGTTTTAACACAGACTTTTAATGGTGTCATACGTACCCAACAAAATCAATTGGATCAATATGCCAGTTATACCTATGCACTTTCTTGGTACCTGTTAACACCTCAGCAGTATACTGATTTTCAAAATGGATTAAAAAATTCAACACAGTGGTCGTTGTTGATGCAGAGCGGTGGTGCAGCCGCTACTCCTACAGCAGGATCAGATTTTTATGCAGACAATGTGGCAGCATCTGCTGCGTCAATCGGCGGTCGTAGTCAATTTTTTCCCTATGACTACTACATGGACGACCTGGAAATTACCACTCTTGTTCCACTAGGTGGCACAGGACTATGCCACAGTGCCACAGACATAAGATTCAAGGTGACTGAACCCAATGGCATCAGTTTGATCAACAATTTGTACAAAGCGGTGTCCACACTGTACAAACAACCGCAACCAACTGATACTAATACAACCAATGCTACCACATCTATTCAAAATCCCAACTATCCAATGGCACACTACTGCATGGTCATACACTTTTACGGTTATGATCAACAGGGCAATTTGATTACACCTGCAGTGGGTGCTTATAGTCCTGACGGGGTGCCTTCCAAAAATGATCCTCAAGCAGTGATAGAAAAATACTATCCATTTGTGATAGCAAATTTAAAATATCGCATGGCCAACAAGCAGATTGAATACGAAGTCACAGGCAAACCACAGGCTCACTACTACAATATTGGCACTGACCGTGGTAGTATTCCTTTTAACTTTAACCTAGCAGGCAGTACCATTGGACAGATGTTGGTTGGAACTCCGGTTACCTCACAAACCAGTACAGTTGATCCGGGTGCCAGAGTAGCACAACCAAAACCCACCAGTCAAACAGGAACATCTCCGGCTGCAGCTTCTGTCAACAACGTATTAAAAGATTTGACATTGGCAGTAACTAATGGAGTTGATACCAGCACAGGAATTAATTTTAATTTTTAATCTATGGCTACTACACTAAATTCTGGATTGTTATCAAGAGTTGTAGACAGGGCAACTGCGGCTGCCAGTGCCAATCCGTCCACGCCACCGCCTAAGGCTCCTGCGGCTCTGATAAAAACTAATGAAATAACTGCTAGCCTGGTGAATGCACTAAATCAACATCAACAACAACTGGTAAAAGATAAAAAACAAGAATTTGCAGATGAATATGTAATAGAATTTGCACCACCTGATTTGGCAGCTGCTCAAATGAAAAAACAAGGGCAGGTAAATGATGCAACTACTCCTATGCAAAACAACAACACTGCGGCCAGCGTACTAAATTCGTCAACCAATTCTATAGACTACAACACACAAGGTTGGCAAATTACTGCAGGTACACAGATAGTACAACTGATTGATCAGGTGGTACGTAGCAGTACATACATAACCAATCAACAGTCTGTGATTGTTGATGCCGACGGCCAAACCAAGCCTAACCCTTCTTCTACCAACAGCACTGCCTGGTACAAAATATCAGTGTCTGCTACGCCACTGGGATATGATCATATTAGACACGACTATGCATACCGCATGAGATATGTCATAAGTCCTTATGCAATCAATCAGGCTGCCAGTCAGTATTTTCCAGACAGTCAATATCGAGGCAGCCACAAAAGCTACAACTACTGGTTTACAGGACTCAATACGCAGATATTGAACTTTGAACAAGAATATAATAATCTTTATAGATTGGTTATCAGCGGCATCGGCGCAGCCAATTTTAGCAACAAGCAACTGGTAGATCATAGAGATCAGTTCCGTAGAACCTACATGCCTACCAGTGCCCAGCATACACAAGGCGGTAATCCTGATTATACCAATGAAGCTGGAGACAATCTCATGGATTTTTTGTGCAGCCCCACTGATCAAGCCAAATGCCATTTGAAAATAGTAGGAGACCCTGCCTGGATGCAACAAGGCGAGGCAGGCCCTGGCATTGGCCCTGCCAGCAATTTTAGTTTTCAGCCTTTTAATGCTGACGGCGGCATAAATTATGATAGCCAACAAATTGTTTTTGATATAAGTTGGAACCAACCCGCTGATTACAATCTTGATACTGGCATCATGGATATCAAAAAAAATCAATACGGAGAACCCATCGAAAACATTACCTATACTGCGGTCAAATGTAAAAGTACATTTAGCAAGGGAAGATTTGAGCAAGAACTTGAAGGCCGTGCCTTGATTGAGTACAACAAAACTAATACTACTGCAGCTGCTGCCAACGGGCGACCACAAACAGGCAGTGTAGATTCTAATACCAACATCGCATCTACAGCAATCATTGGCAATGCAGTAATCAATAATTTGAGTTTGAACAATTTGAGTAGACAAGTAAATGCATTGACCACGGATTCTAGCACCTGGGTCACCAGTTTGCAAAAGTTTCAAAATTCTAACCCCGCACCAAATTCAACCAGTCAAACTGCGCCAAGCAATCCAGGCACACAACCTGCAGCACCACCAGCGCCTCCTACCAGCAATGGAGGAATTGACAGTAACAATGGTGACACACCACAAGATCAAACTGTAGGACAAAATACTACAGATACCTCACAACCAATAGCACAGGATGACGCATAATGGCCGGAGAAAATCTACCACGAAGTACAGGCAGAGCAAGTAATTTTAAATTTGACCGTGGCGGCATGCCCACTGAAAACGGCCCTTACATAGGAGTGGTCAAAAATAACATTGATCCAACTCGACAAGGTCGACTGCAAGTATACATTAAACAGTTTGCTACAGGCACTCCAGACAATCCCAATAGCTGGCGTACAGTCAGTTATCTGCCGCCTTTTTATGGAGTGACTCCGCAGTCTGGAACCAGCGCAGGTACCGGCGGCTATACCCCGGGCAATCAACAAAGTTATGGCATGTGGTTTACTCCACCAGACATTGGTGTCAGTGTGTTGTGTATGTTTGTCGAAGGCGACCCATCCAAGGGATACTATATAGGATGTATTCCAGAACCAGGACTCAACCACATGATTCCGGCTATTGGATCCGCGCCTAAATCACAGGCTACCACACAAAATTCTACACAGGCCAGCTACTTTAATGGTAGTGCTAGTTTGCCGGTAACAGAAATTAATCCGGTTAACACACAGATTGCGGATAATCCTCAAGTTTTTAATCAACCTAAGCCAGTACACAGCTATGTGGCAGCTACACTGTTCCAACAAGGCCTAATCAATGATCCTATACGTGGACCTATTGCCAGCAGTAGCCAGCGAGAAAGTCCTAGTAACTGCTATGGAATATCAACTCCAGGTCGACCAATCTACCAAGGCGGAGTGGACGATGCTACGGCGGATAAAGATGTAGCAAAACTACAAGCTCAAGATGTCAATGTAATTGGACGACGGGGAGGACACACCTTTGTCATGGATGATGGTGATGTAGATGGCAACAACAATCTTGTGCGTATCCGAACAGCCAAAGGTCACCAAATTACCATGAGTGATGATGGAAATTGTTTTTATATTTGTCATGCTAACGGACAGACCTGGGTTGAACTGGGACAAGAAGGTACACTAGATGTATATTCTACCAATAGTATAAATCTACGCACCGAAGGCACACTGAATTTTCATGCTGATCAGGACATAAACATGTATGCTGGAGGGTCATTGAATGTCAAAGGCAAAGGTTATGCCACAATTCAAAGCGATAGCAAACTAGACCTTGCCAGCAAAGGCAGCGTGACTTTGTATGCTACCAAAGCTATGGGGATCAAGGCAGGAACTAGTCTAGCATTGAGCAGTACACTAGGCAGTTGGGGTGCTGGAGCCACACTGAGTTTGAGTGGCGGTATCATGTTCTTGAATGGTGGCCCTACTCTGCCAGTTGACGCGCCCACAGGTATAACCAACTACATACAACCTGATGTACAGTTTAATGCTACCACAGGATGGACCGTGAATCCGTCGGGATTATCAAGTGCAGTTACCCGAGCACCCACACACGAACCTTATGCCTATCACAATCAAGGTGTACAAGCCAGTGTAAACTTAGGAACTGCACAACCAGCTTCGCCCCCTGATGCGCCTGCTATGCCTGCCAATGTCAGTATATCTGCAGTCAATTCTGCAACCTCGGCAGTCAGCGATGCTATCAATCAGTTTGATACAAATTCTGGGATAAATTTTCCATAATGGCAATATTCAAATATACACTAGCGTCCGGCGATAACTTTGTTCTCAGAGCTCCTACTGGAACCACACAAGGTCAGGCTGATGCTGTATTTTATTCGCAAGTGGCAGCAGGCAGTCTAGTAGGTTACCTGCCTGGACAAACATTGACCAGTGGTCTATCGCAAATAACAAAATTTCAACTGAGTCGATTGGATCGTGGTACTGCTGGAGTAGACGACATCGCACTGTTGTCAGTGATATCTGGACTGCCAGTTATCTCTGCCACACTACCATCATCTGTAAATACTGCACTGTCAAATCCTGTGAATGTGGGAAATGTGGTTGGTATTGTGTCAGACGGATCTGGTTACAACAACGGCAGTAATCTCAATGCTCCTGCTATCGGGCCACTAAGTTCTTCACAAGTACAAGCAGTTCAAGCACAAATTATAAATTTTGTCAATCAACCAGCCAATGCAGTTGTTGTACCAAACACATTTACTGCAATTACTAATACCAATACATACCCTGGTGGACTAGGACAGTACGGTCTTGATGCTCCCCAATTAGAACAAGCAGGATATCTCAAACCTGGAATCAGTAATTTTATAACTCCTGGCAACGAAAGTATAACAGGTCCTACCACTTTTCCTATTGGATATACTGCAAACTATTCAGTTACCGGTGTGCCTAAAACCACATTCGTCTGGCAAGCAGTAGGCGGCTGGTACAAGGCTCCTACTGCTCCCACATGGTGTTCTTTTATGGATAGCTATGCAGTATGGGTTGGTGGCGCACAAGATGTTACTATAAATGTCTACAGATTCAATTTAACATTTCCTACAACAGGAACATATACTATTAAACTTAGTACAGACAACATTGGTGCAATTATCATTGATGGAGTAGGAACATTTTCCTATGATTCTTTCTTAGATTACAAAACTTTTACTACGTCTGTTACTGCGGGAACATACACAGTGACATTAAGCATTGACAATCTTGGCGGCCCTGCTGGTATTGCGGCACAGATACTCAAACCTGATTCTACCGAACTATGGAATTCCTTGAGTATAATAAGTGATAGTGTAAACCCCAATGGTTATACCTATGGCGGCCCGTTTACGTTTGATGACAAAGGAACCATTCCTGTGATACCAGATGAGCAAGCCATTCCAGGTACCTATCAATATTATGGAATTTTTTCAACTGGGCATACTTTTATTTGGACCAATTACATAACCTGGGACGGATCAGTTGGTGCTACTTATGTAGAAAGAACTCCTGGAAATTTTGTACAGGTGTTGAGCGCACCAGGAGTTTGGACTGGCAAAGATGGGATTAATTCACTGAATGATATGACATCAAGTCCTTTGATACAAAATATTGCTCAAACAACATTGATGCAAAATGCCTACAATCAGCTCACTGCCACTGGAGTTATAACACCTCCAGTAACACAACCGTCAATTAGTCAAGGGCAAATTTACACACAGTCTGGCTTACAACAAGTGTCAGCAATAAGTTTGGCAGTTAATTCTGCACTGAGTGTACCTGGTGTGGTACAATCGGCTTTATCAAACTTTCCAGCAGTGGCACTCACATCTACTGCTTTAGCAATAACAAATTCGTTAGTGAATGGTGCAGTCAATAACATAGATAGCGGAGCAGACTTTACTGTAGCAGATAACACTACCAGACAAGTAAACAGTGCAATCACAGGAACCACTGCGGGATTAATATCCACTGCTAGTAAATTTGGCACAATAGCAGTAGATAATTACGTCACTTCAACATTAGGAAACAATGTGGCATCGCAGGTAGTCAATGGTTATATTAATAAAACCATAAATCAAGTTACTAATTCTGTGACCAATAGTATTAACTCTGCTGTGACCAATATAATAAATGGCAATACTACAGTTGGAGATCAAATTGCTAATCTTGGAAAAAGTTCTGACTTTGCAAGTTTGGTGTCGGATCCAGGTTCAGCTATTGATAATTTGACCACTAACATCAGCGATAGTATCAGTGCTACTGCTGACAAAGTAACAAGTTTTGTTGAAAATGCAGGATCTAATCTCAGTGATGCAATCACAAACTTTGATCCTAGTAGTCTATTATCTAATCCTGCAGTACTTGGTGTAGCAGAAAAAGCACTGGGTATCAGCGGTAACGATGCAAAAAATCTCAACACAGCCATACAAGTCGGAACTGCTATTTTCAGTGGTAGCACTTCTTTGGCTCCTACTGTGTTAAACAGTTTAGGAGGAATACTTGGCGGCGGATCATTGAGTTCGTTGAGTTCACTAAGCAGTATACCAGGATTGGGTAGTGTGGTTGGAGCATTTATGGGAGGCGGTGGCCTAGCTGGGCAAACCAAACAAGCCGCAGGATTCAGTAATACTGTGAATCGTTCTACCGTGGATACCGCGGTAGTAAAAATTCTTGGCAACAACAAGATTCCTACGCCAATTTACTCATTGCCAACTGCTAAATCACAGTCAGCTGCTACAAATATTACTCAAGCACAGAACGTGCTGGCGGGCCTACAAGGTCAAGCTACATCTGCAATCAACTCTGCAATAAACACTGCGTCTACAGATATTGGTAGTGCAGTGAGTAATTTCTTCGGGTAAATACATCATGGCCACATTCATTGGATTCAACACTATCAATCAGTATAAAAAATTTACTGTGGTTGATTTTGACCTGATCAAAATAGACCTTCTGAATGCTTTTAACATCAGGCAAGGTCAGCTGGTGGGGCGTCCCAGTTTTGGTACCACACTCTGGAATAACTTGTTTGAAAATCAAACACAAGAAACATTGGCCAGTATCTATAACGAAATTCAACGAGTTGTTGCTGGAGATCCCAGAGTGTATGTTGACTCGCTACAGGTATTTCCGCAACAAAATGGTTTGTTGATACAACTCGCACTAAAAACAGTAGCTGGACAAGATGCTCAATTGCTGGCAATATTTTTTGATCAAGGTCAGGGTGTTGCCAGTTACGTTTAACTGCGCAGTTTATTTTTCCCATAAATAATAAAAACAGGAAGAAGCATGGCCACAACTACGAGACAGACAGCAATATTTGGAGTTGAAGATTGGAAACGAATCTATCAGACCTACCGAGAAGCTGACTTTCAAAGTTATGATTTTGAAACCTTACGCAAGAGTTTTGTGGACTATCTGCGTTTGTATTATCCAGAAACATTTAATGACTACATTGAATCATCAGAATTTATTGCCTTGTTAGACGTCATGGCTTTTATGGGCCAAAGTCTTGCATTTAGATCTGACCTGAACACACGTGAAAACTATTTAGACACTGCAGAACGCCGAGACAGTGTGATCAAATTGGCCAATTTGGTCAGCTATTCGCCGTTGCGTAACACCGAAGCGTCAGGATACCTCAAAGTATTCAGCGTCAAAACTACAGAAAATGTGCAAGATTACAACGGGGTTAACCTGGCCAATATCACAGTAAACTGGGCTGATCCCAGTAATCTCAACTGGCAAGAACAATTTACCAGTATTGTGAATGCAGCATTAGTCAACACCCAGCGTTTCGGCAAGCCAGGAAATGATCAGGTTATACTGGGAGTTGACACTCAGGAGTACACTATAAATTTGGTGCCAGGCTATATTCCTGTGATACCTTATACCGCAACCATTGATGGCATCAACATGCCATTTGAAGCAGTTAATGCTACCAGCAGTGGTCAAAACTACATTTACGAACCGCCTCCTTTGCCCAATGGACAATTCAATGTGTTGTTTAGAAATGATCAATTGGGATTCTCAAGTGCTAACACAGGATTTTTCTTCTATTTTAAACAAGGTGTGTTGCAAAATCAAGACTTTAATCTGCCAGAACGCATTGCTAATCGTCAGGTTAATATCAATATCGAAGGTATCAACAACACTGATGTATGGTTGTATCAGTTAGACAACGTAGGAAACATAACCAGTTACTGGCAAATTGTACAGAGTGTTTATGCAGCGGCCATTGAACAATTGGCACCGGGTACAAGAGACATCTACAGTATAACCAGTGCTACCAACGATCAAATTATATTAAACTTTGGTGATGGCATATTCAGCACCATACCAGTGGGCACATTCCGTACATATGTACGTGCCAGCAATGGATTGACTTATATCATCAACCCAGAGGAAATGCAAAGTGTCAGCATTCCAATCAGTTATGTTAGCCGTACCAATCAGATTGAAACCATAACATTTACTTGTGGTATCACCACTCCTGTGACCAATGCACAGGCTCGTGAAACTCTACAACAAATCAAACAACGGGCACCTGCACAGTACTACACACAAAATCGCATGGTCAACGGTGAAGACTACACAAATTTTCCGTTTACACAATACAACAGTATTTTAAAAAGCAAGGCACTAAATCGTGCAAGCATTGGTACCAGTCGGTATCTTGATCTTGTTGACGGTACTGGAAAATATTCCAGCACAAATATATTTGCGGCTGATGGCGCACTATATGAAGCAAACACATTACCAGCATTTCAATTTTCGTGGTTGACTATTCCAGATATTTCCGACGTGGTTTATAATCAAATCAGTCCGTTGTTGCTAAAAGCTGGACTACAACAATTTTATTATGCCAACTTTACTCGTCCTGACTTGTCAGTATTAAATTATACCTGGCATCAAAGCACAGTAATTACAAATGAAACCACTGGATATTTTCAAAATTCTGCAGGAGTTCCAGTACCCATTGGGACTTATGCCAGTAACAATGCCAAGTACATAACTGAAAGTAGTTTGGTTAAATTTGTTCCGCCCAGTGGTTATTACTTCAACGCTGAAAATCAGCTGGTGGTAGGTTCGCCAGGCCAAGCAGGAGATAAATTATCTATCTGGGCCAGTCCCACTGCTGTGTATCTTGCTGGCACTGCCAATGGCTACGGCAATTTACCATCGGGTGTGGGTCCAGTTGTGTTGAATAATTTTGTACCCACTGGTGCTATACCTACTCAAGTTATTCCTGTTTTTGTAACAGATATCCCTGTAAGCGTTCGTCAAAGTATTGTGAATCAGATCTATCTAAATCAAAACTTTGGCATTGGTTACAACAACATAACTGCCACATGGTATATCATAACTGCCAACAATCTGGCTGCTAATGCTACATTCAGTTTGGCCAATCAACAGAGCACTGCCGGTACCAATAGTGACGCTTCTTGGCTGATACAATGCACTACTACTGCACCTGGTCTAGCCAACTACACAGTAGTTTCAAGAAGCCTGGATTATTATTTTGCCAGTGTTATAGACACAAGATTTTTCTTTTATACCAATCAACCAATCTATGATTCACGCACAGGCACTGTGGTAAGAGACTATGTGAATGTATTAAAGGTCAATAGTCAACCTGACAGCAATTATCCATTGGCAGGAGACAATATTTTGACCATCATTGATCAACCTGTGTTAAGTGATGGCCTAGTTGATGACTTTCAAGTACTGGTTAGTTTTGCTACCACACCCGGCGATCTGATACCAATTAACCCAGATTTCTTCAATGATATAGTTGCTCCTGCGGTTAACCCTAACCACAAATTGGTATTCTTACAACAAACAGTTGATTTTGACAATCTACAAAGATATTTGTTGGTCGCGCCGGGCACAGTCAACAGTGATTATGCCACAGTTGGAGCGATTGAACTAGCTATGTCACAGTACAATCTTGGTCAAGTGTTTTATGCCTATCAAGATCAGGTATTTTACACGCTAACTGTTAACACTGCTGGTAACACTGTGTTAGTAGTAAATTCAACTTATATTGCCTATACTGGGCGTCAGAGTTTGTATTTCCAATACAGACACAATTCACCATTGACCAGCAGGATAGATCCTGGATCAACTAATATCATTGACATATATATTGCTACCAATGCCTACTATACTGCCTATACCAATTGGTTGTATGATTCAACAGGTACAGTACCATTGCCGTCGGCCCCCACAATTGATGATTTGACCACTGCTTATGTAGGATTGCAAAATTATAAAATGATATCTGACAACATGATATTAAATTCAGTGCAGTTCCAGCCCTTGTTTGGCAGCAAAGCAGACCCTGCATTGAGAGCCACTATCAAGGTCATACAGTCAATTCAAAGCACTGCCAGTATTAATGAAATTAAAAATTTGGTTGTAGCCAACATGAATGCATATTTTGATATAGCAGTATGGGACTTTGGGCAAACATTCTATTTTTCAGAATTGGCTGCATACATACATCAGCAAATAGGCGATGTAGTCAGTTCAGTGGTATTAGTTCCACTGAACCCACAAAAGAGTTTTGGCGATCTATACGAAATAAGATGCGCACCAAATCAAATTTTTGTCAATGGAGCCACAGTCAATGACATACAGGTCATAACTGCATTGACCAGCACAAATCTACAGACTGCCCCTGGTAGCGGAGTAATTTAATGGCCACAGTTCGTTCAGTTGATTTTCTACCAGAAATATTTCAAACACCAGTAAACAAACAGTTTTTGGCAGCTACCTTGGATCAATTGGTTCAAGAACCTCGATTCAAAAAATCACAAGGATTTATTGGACAAAAAGTTGGGCCTGGCGTCAATGCCAATGATCAATATGTAATTGAACCCACAAAAAGTCGCAATGACTATCAGCTTGAACCAGGTGTGGTTCAAATTGACCCTACTGACTCAAAAACAGTTGTTGATGTTATAACCTATCCAGGATTAACAGATGCAATTACACTGCAAGGCGGTGTCACGGACAATGCAGATTATTTGTATACCAGTGACTACTATACCTGGGATCCGTTTGTTGATTTTGACAAATTTGTAAACTATGCACAGTACTATTGGTTACCCAATGGTCCAATGCCTGTGGATGTGTCTGCCACTGGTGTACCAACCACTGATAACTTCACAGTAACACGTGCCAATGGTGTTTATACTTTCAGCACCTATGCTGGCAATAATCCCACTTTAACTTTGGTCAAAGGCGGCAGTTACACATTTAATGTTGCACAAAATACCACAGAAACCATAACATATCGTGTGACCAACAACGGCACAAGTGCATATGTAATTAATCAAGAATCAAACCCCACATTGACACTGGTTCGTGGCAACACCTACTATTTTAATCTTTCACTCACAGGCGCGTTTCCTTTCTACATTAAAACTATTGCTAGCCTGGGAATTGTAAACATATATTCTGATGGAGTTATAAACAACGGTGCCAGCGACGGTCAGATCATATTCACGGTACCACAAGATGCACCAGACACTTTGTACTATTGCAATCCTATAGAATTTAATCTGCAAGGACAGTTTAGTATCATTGGCGCAACACCGGGTACTGGCAATGATTTTTGGATTCAATCCGATCCTGGTGTGAACGGGCAGATACCTGCTACTCCTAATATCAGCAGCAGAACTGTGCTGGGTGTGACCAACAACGGTATTGATCTTGGCACTGTGACATTTGATGTGCCGCTCAGTGACGCACAGAGTTTTTATTACAACTTGACTCCACTTCCATTGAACAACGGTACAGTTGATCTTATTTCAACTACTCTGAAATTTGATCAAGTGAATAACCAATTTCTTGACAATTTTGTTCAGGCCAATCCTGATGGCATTGATGGCATAACAAATTTAAATGGTCGCACGGTTGTTTTTACTTCTACACAGGGATGGGATATTACGACTCCTTTTGATCCGTTACTGACTGGGCAAAATGAACAACCTGGTAGTTTTGACAGTTTACCATTTGATCAAACTACTTTTATTACAGATACAGCACAACAATACAGCGTGTGGAGGATACAGTATCAAACTGATTCAGGTGGGCGTGTGTACTTGGCATTGACCAGCGTTGCACCTGTACCAGATTTAGACAAATTTACTATTTTGTTTGGCAATCAATGGGCAAGCACACAGTGGTACAAAGATGCCAACGGCTATTTTGAACAAATACCACTGCTGACTGCGGCACGCAGTGTGTTATGGTACCAGGACGGAACAGATCCAAATATTTTTGGTCGCATTGATTTGATTGATCAAACATCTGCTAGCATATTAGATATTAACAAGATTATTGGACAAAAAACATATACCAGTCCCAATGGTGTGACATTTACCAATGGTATGCAGGTGGTATTTCGTGGCACAACAAATCCATCCAGTTACGAAAACAACTACTACTATGTCGAAGGTGTCGGCACTGCAATTCAGTTGCTGCCAGTTACAAATTTCAGCACACCAGAGCCTCTGGTTCCTGACTATCTTACAATAAATCGAGCCAGTGGCGATTTGAATCCGTGGTCTCGTAGCAACAGTTGGTTCCAGGTCGATGTTATTACCCAATCAGCTGCTTACAATAATACTGTGCCAGTGCTGGACAATAATTATCGCGCTCGCAGACCTATTTTGGAATTCCGTGCAGGAACAAGACTGTTTAATTTTGGTACTGAAGGTAAGCCGCCGGTGGATATCATCGACTTTTCACAAACAGATGCATTGAGAACTGTGAACGGTACTATTGGGTTTGGCACAGATGGTTATCAGCTGGTCAATGGTAGTAGAGTTATTTTTGCAGGCGATCTTGATCCAGTGGTTAGACGCACAGTTTATCAAGTCAGCTTCATAGTGCCAGACACTGTACCTCCGCTGATTCCAGAACCACTGATCAATTTGATTCCTACAACTGACAGCCCTGCACTGGTTGATCAAAGCGTGTTGTGCTTGAATGGTAACACTTTGAAAGGTCAAAGTTTTAGATACAACGGTGTCAATTGGATTGAAGAACAACAAAAAATCAGTGTAAATCAGCCGCCGCAATTTGATATCTATGATGCCAACGGCGTCAGTTTTGGTGATTCGGCAACTTATCCCAGCACCAATTTCAATGGCAGCTCATTGTTCAGCTATGCAGTAGGATCTGGCCCTGCTGATTTGGTTCTTGGATTTCCGTTGACCTACTTGAGTCTGACCAACATTGGCGATATTGTTTTTGATAATAATTTGTACGCCGATTCGTTCAACTATACTATAAACAATGCTGGTCAAACAGTACCATTGAGTTCTGGATTTGTAAGACAATACAATAGTCGACTAACCTATCAACGAGAAATTGGATGGCAAACTGCAATAACTCAGAGTTTGGTTCGCCAGCAATTTCAATTTACCTACACTGGCTCACCTGTGCAGTTGGACATTGCAGTTAGCACAAACACTGTGGTACCAGCAGTGCAAGTTTTTATCAATGCCACATTCCAGGAGTCATTCAACTATAGAGTCAGTGTGGGAACCAATACCACCACAATCACCTGGTTAACAGTGTACAATCCAGGAGATTTGATTGAAATACAAGTACTCAGTGATCAAGTCAGTTCGCAAGGATTTTTCCAAGTTCCAATCAATTTAGAAAACAATCCCTTAAACAACAACAGCACTCAATTTACATTAGGCACAGTGCGCAATCATTACAGTACTATTGCACAAAATCTAATTGGATTACAAGGCCCTGTAATTGGTGCCAACAACACTAGAGATCTTGGTAACATTGTTCCGTATGGTCTACAGATACTGCAACAAAGCTCGCCACTGACACTGGCTGGCTATTTCATGCGAGATCCCAATTATGATATATTTGCCAGTTTAGACTTTAACAGTCGCGAATATATCAAATTCAAATCGCAATTGTTGACCACAGTGATCAGCAATGACTACGGAACAATGACTATTCCTGAAATATTAGACTCAGCCATTGCACAGATCACTGCAGGCAGAACCAGTTTAAATTCGTTCTACTGGTCAGACATGTTGCCCACTGGCACAACATTTGTTTCAAATTCTACAACAGTATCTCAAATAACAACATCAGTGTTTAACACAGTACAGATGTATAATTTCACTGAGTCTAATTATTTAGGACTATTGGTATATGTCAACAATGTTTTATTAGTAAGAAATTATGATTATGTAGTATCTACTGATAGTCCGGTGCTTACTATAACTGTACCGTTAAACGTTGGTGACGTTGTTACTATTAACGAATACAGCAACACTGTTGGAAATTTTGTGCCTAATACTCCTACTAAATTAGGATTGTATCCAAAATTTAAGCCTGAAATTTTTTATGATCCTAACTATCTAAATCCAACCTTAGTAATACAAGGACATGATGGTAGCATTACTGTTTCATATGGCGATTTTAGAGATCAAATTTTATTAGAGTTTGAAAAAAGAATCTATGACAATTTAAAAAATGACGGCAATCCTGTGCCACTAACTGCTGAAGATGTCATACCTGGATTTTTTAGAACCACAAATTACACACAAGCTCAAATAACTCAGATACTTGGTGAAAGTTTCTTAAGTTGGGTTGGACAAAACAAAGTAGATTACAAGACACAAAATTACATTGCGTCGAATCCTTTTACCTACAACTACAGCACATCTGGTAACAAGATCAACGAAGAACCGTTGCTGGGTGCATGGCGTGGTATCTATCGATATTTTTATGATACAACAAGTCCCAATTTAACCCCTTGGGAAATGCTAGGACTCACTGAACAACCCACATGGTGGACTGCACGTTATGGCCCTGTGCCTTATACCAGTGATAACTTGGTGCTTTGGGGCGATCTAGAAGCTGGGTACGTGGCAGACCCTGTGGCTCCTTATATAGATACTCGATATGCACGTCCAGGATTGACCACTGTTATTCCTGTGGACTCTCAAGGCGAGTTATTGGCGCCATTGGTCAGTGTGGTAGGACTTTACAATCCCAATGACTGGCGCAAGAGCTGGGTAGTCGGCGACGGCGGCCCAACAGAAGCTGCTTGGTGGTCAAGTTCTAGTTACCCTTTTGCAGTCATGAGACTGTTGGCACTTACCCGTCCGGCTGAATTTTTTAGCTTGTTTGTGGACAGAGATTTATACAGATACAATGTAGAATTTGATCAATATCTCTACAACGGTCGTTATAGAATAAATGCCAATGAAGTGCAAGTATACGGAAACGGTGTTAGCAAAGCCAGCTATATCAACTGGATCATTGATTATAATCAACAGTTAGGGATGAATTCCTCTACAGCGCTTACACAAGATTTGTCCAATCTTGACGTGAGACTGTGTTATAGAATGGCGGCATTTACAGACAAAAAATATGCCAATATCTATTTGGAAAAGTCTAGTCCAGAAAGTCAAAATGCCAGCTTGTTGTTGCCACCTGAAAGTTGGAATTTATTATTGTATGCTAATCAACCATTTAGTGAAATTGTTTATAGCTCACTGATCATTCAAAAACAAGAGACAGGATTCAGCGTGTATGGTTATAGCAATGTGCAACCGTACTTTCCAATTGTGGCTAGTGCAGTTAACGGTCCTACTCAAACGGTCAGTGCTGGTGGTGCAACAGTAACGGTACCTGCACAATATACCAATAACATAGTAAATGTTCCTTACGGATACAATTTTAGTAATTCTACAATTGTTGTGGATTTTATTCTAAGTTATGGTGTATTTTTGACCAGCCAAGGCATGGTATTTGATGGCGTACAAAATGGTTATACGTTGAATTGGGCACAGATGGCTCAAGAATTCTTGTACTGGAGTCAACAAGGTTGGGCACCCGGCACAATTATCAATTTAAATCCTGGTGCCACCAAAATCACAGTGTACAAACCAGGCGCAGTGGTGGCCGCAGTCACTAGTTTGACACCAGAGAATCAGTTGACTGATCAAAACAAACAGGCAATACAATCGCGTGATTTGATCATACAAAGATATGGTGACTCTTTTACAATATCCAGCGCCACAAATCAAACCATTTCGTACTTGGATTTAAAATTCACTGACTATGAAAACATGGCAGTACTTGATAATGTAAGCATTTTCAATGACTTGATCTATGATCCTACCACCGCCGAACGTCAAAATCGTGTGGCCTGGAAAGCCAGCATCAGTAGTGACTGGGATGGAACACTAAATGCACAAGGTTTTATTTTAAATCAAAACAATGTTATTCAGTGGCAACCCAACGTAAAATACACCAAAGGTGAAATAGTAATTTACAAGAACAATTACTGGAGTGCGTTAAACGTTGTACAACCTGCCACAACATTTGATTACGCAAACTGGGTCAAAAGCAACTATGCCATGATTGATCAAGGCTTGTTGCCCAATATTCCTAACAAAGCAGACCAACAGGCTAATAGCTACAATATCTATGATGCTAACTTGGCCAGCGACAATGACTTGCTGGCATTTGGACTTACTGGATTCAGGCCGAGACAGTACATGGTTGATTTGAATCTTGATGATGTCAGTCAGGTACAAATTTACCAAGGCTTCATTGGCAGCAAAGGAACAAGACTCAGTGCTGAATTGTTTACCAGAGCAAACTTGGGAAGAGAAACTGGTCAGTATGCCATATATGAAAATTGGGGAATCTTGGTAGGCACATACGGAGCCAACGCCAATCGCAGTTGGTTTGAAATAGTTCTTAATCAAGCATTGCTGACTGCTAATCCAAGCACAGTTCAAATTATTCAACCAGGCCAAACAAGCCCAGCTGACCAAACAATTTATTTGAGCAATTTGTGGAGTGAAAGTTACGCCATACCCACAACAGATATATTGCCAACCACATATGGAACAAATCTTGATACTGCATTGCCCTCAGCAGGATATGTCAATATCAATGATGTAGATATCACAGTATTCAACCTCAATAATCCTGCCAATCTTGATGCCAGTATCAATACCATTGGCAATGGCACAGTGGTCTGGGTGGCACAAATCAATAGCTACGACTGGGGAATTTACAAATGTGTTCAGGTCTCTGGACAAATGACATTGTTGAGTAACAATTTGAACAGTACCAGTGTGGTGCAATTCAATCACACACACGGTCTGGCCATTGGCAATACAATTATTATAAAGTATTTCAATGATGGCGTAAACGGTGTGTACCGAGTATTGAGTGTGCCGTCACCTACCACAGTGGTCATTGCATTTGCATTCACCAACACAAATCAAAGTCAGCTCACGGGTACTGGACTGGTATTTTATTTACAAACCACTCGCGTATCACAGGCCAGCGACATTCAAAATTTGCCTTATGTAAATGATCTTGTTCCAGGTGCATTGGCTTGGGTAGACAACGACGGTGCAGGTCATTGGGAAGTTTTACAAAAAACTACACCATTTAACGTGGCTGATTTGCTGGAACCTTATGAACTATTTGCTAATTCTGGATTTGGTACCAGTGTGAGTCAAACACAAGATCACTACAGTGTTTTGGTAGGCAGTCCTGGGGCTAGTTCTGGTTCAGGGTTGATTTATACCTATCGAAGATCCAACATAGTGCCCTATACAGACAATGTTATGCTGTCTCTCAATGCCACTGGAACTGCTGGGTATGGAAACAGTGTGATGTTTGGCAGTAAAAATTGGGCAATAGCCGGTGCCAATGCCAGTAACAGCAATGCTGGATACGCAACTGTGATATATCAAATTCCAGGCACAAATGATTACTTGCAAACACAACTGTTAGTAGCACCTGATCAAAATTTTACCAGCATTAGTTTTGGATCTGCAGTGGCTATCAGTCAAGACGAACATTGGATGTATATCAGTGCACCTGGAGCCAACACAGTGTATGCATTTGGACGTGTTGATGTGCCCACAGATTCAATCACATATACTACCAATGGCGTGCAAACTGCATTCAATTGGGCAAACTCAATCCAGATCAATCCAGCTTATCCAGATCAATTAATAGTACTTGTCAACAATGTATTAGCTATACACAACATTGATTATTACATTAACTCAAATGTGGTACAATTCTATACTGCTCCGGCTGCCAACCAGCCACTGACAATTGTACGCAGACAGGCTGCACAAATTGATCGACAAGTATATTACAACATCAAACAAAACAGTACATCTGGAGTGGGCACTGGTGCCGCATTTACCATAGTTGATACTCGTGGAGTATATAATCCTACACTCACTGCTGGTGGGTCTGCCTATGCGGTTGGTGATACATTGACAGTAAATTACACACAGATTTGTCCCAACGGATCTAGTGCAAATAATTTGGTTATAACAGTGACTGCGGTTGTTGCAGGTGCTATTTCTACATTTACTTTTTCTGGCAGTGGAGTTACTACAAATAACAATTTTGCATTGGTCAACAGTTTGTACACAGTGAGCAACATATATTCATTTACAGTACGTGTTAATGCTGTGTTGCAAAGACCCTATATTGATTACACATTTGGGTCAGGATTATTGACATTTGTTACCATTCCAGCCGCAGGTGCCGACATTGAAGTAACTGCTAGCACATATTGGCAATATATCTCTGCAATCACTGGCACTGGACTTAGCGGAGATGCTGAGTTTGGAACCAGTATATCCACATCCACTGATGGTAGACAACTGGTAGTGGGCTGCGTAAACGACACCGCTGGTACAGTGACAGATGCAGGAGCAGTATACATATATGATCGCAGTGTTGTAAATTATCAAATTACCACGGTGTCTCAGACCACATATGTAATTCCGGGATCATTCACGGCACCTGTTGCAGTGTTGTTGAACAACACATATTTGACCAACAGTGCTCAATATATCAATGGACAGTACACTATCAGTGGCAGCAATGTCGTGTTAAACTCAACAGTTACATTAACCATTGGGGACACACTGACCATTGAGACAAATCAATTTAGTTTGGTTGAAAAAATCACTGCAAAAATGCCAGTTGCTGCATCGGCATACGGAACCGCAGTAACAATATGCCCTAATAATTGTAGTGTGTACATTGGAGCACCGCAGAGTAGCCAGTCTGGATCACCAGGATCAGGCATGGTTGAACGTCAAGTCAATCAAAGCAGAATTTACGGAGTAACTACCTCTACTGTAGCCAATCCTGCGCTGACCGCTGGTGACACTATTAGAATTAACGGATTTGAAATTGCTATACCGTCTAGTCCTAACAATAATATAGCAGGACTGGTTGCGGCAATCAATGCTGCCAATGTACCAAATGTAATAGCATCAACTACTCCTGATGTGATTTTTGTTGGAGACGGAGTTACTCAAGTATACAATGTAGGATCTGTGTATTCTGCTGCAGACTCTTATACCACAGTGGTGTATGTGAATTCTGTGTTACAAACTTCAGGAGTAGATTACAGCTACAATAATACCACACAACAAATAATTTTTGCAGTGGCACCAGCTGCGAAATTTTCAATTGTTGTAACGTCAGGAAGAATCACTGTGTCTGTGATCAATTCTACAGCAGCAACACCGTTTAACAAACTCAGTGTATTGCCAGGACTAGTTAACAGTGCATTTGACACCATTGGATTCAATACCTATGTATGGACACAAGATATTTTAAGCCCAAGCCCAACTGACTATGCGTATTTTGGTACCAGCATTGCTGTAAATTCTGGAGCAATAAATCTCATAGTTGGTGCACCCAATGGCAATGTATATGAACGAGAAATATTCGACGGTGGCACCACGTACTTTGATGAAAGAAGCACAGTATTCTCCACAACCATAGTCAATAATGGCGTAGCATATACATTTGATTATTTGCCCAGTGCTTCCGTGTCTCTGTCAAATCCGGGAGCATTTGTATTTGGTCAACAAATCTATAACACTGGTATAGGCACCGACGATCAGTATGGTAATTCAGAGGCTGGTGTTGATGTTGATAAAAACTTTGGTTTTGCAGTAAACTATGTGAATGGCAGGCTGTTGATAGGTGCACCTGGTAGTGATACAAATGGGTATGGTGAAGCTTACGTGTTTGATAATCCCACTGGTGCACTAGCATGGGAAGTAAAATACTATCAACAACCAGTGGTAGACACAAACTTATTGGACTCTGTTTACAGCTACGATAAATTGTTGAATAGTACACAAACATATTATGATTTTATTGACCCGCTTCAAGGAAAAATACTAGGTGCTGCAAGACAAAACATAGACTACATTGGTGCAGTAGATCCTGCAAATTACAATCAAGGATCAGTGCACAATGTGGGAACCAGTTGGGGCGCCACCCATGTGGGAGAAATTTGGTGGGATACCAACCGCGTGAGATTTATCAATCCCAATCAAGATGACATTGTGTATGCTAGTAAACGTTGGGGACAATTATTTCCAGGCAGTAATGTAGACGTTTATCAGTGGATAGAAAGTTCAGTGGCACCTGTAAATTACACAGGGCAAGGGACCCCACTCAGCACAATCAGCTATACTGTGGCAACCACTGTGGATGTAAACGGAATTTTTGTTACAAATTATTACTTCTGGGTAAGAGGAATATCTACAATAAACACCGCAGTAGGAAAAACTCTAAGTACTACAGGTATTGCTGGTTATATTTCAAACCCCATTGGTAGTGGTATTCCGTATATAGCTGGATTAAATGCCAGTACTATTGCGATTTATAATGCCAACAGTTTATTGTCAGCTCAAGATACTATATTACATGTTGGATATGATCGGCAAGCAACCACGGCTGATGTGCACGTTGAGTATGCTTTTATTGCCGACGGTCGCCCAGATAGTTTTTTAAATGCCAATTTGTATCGCAAATTACTAGACAGTTTTTGCGGAGTAGATACGCTAGGTAATCTTGTGCCGGACCCTGCACTAAGTCCTGGACAACAGTACGGAGTTCAATTTAGACCTCGTCAAAGCATGTTTTCTGACAGATTTGCGGCATTGCAAAATTATTTGACACGAGCAAATAATGTGTTAGCACAATATCCTATCTCAGAAACTCGTAGTTTTAATTTACTCAATAGTTCTGAATCAAAACCAGCACCTAATACAGGAGCATGGAACATGCAGGTACCTGATCTCACTGTATTGGGCTATCAAAATCTTGCACAAGTACCGTTAGGCTATTTGTATCTGGTTGATTCAGATTCCAGTCAAAATGGTCGTTGGACCATCTATCAGGTCGCGCAAGGCTCTGCACCTGGACAACGAGTGTTAGATCTTGTACGCATACAAAATTACGATACTCCGTTGTATTGGAACTACATCACCTGGTATTTGCCAGGCTACAACAGCTCAACACAGATCACAGTCACGGTAGCAAATTATGCAGATCTCAGCACACTAACATTGGCAACTGCACCCATTGGTAGTAGTGTAAAAGTCACCACCAACAGTCAAGGTAAATTTGAAATATATCAAAGAACCATCACCGGATGGACACGCGTAGCTCTACAAGACGGAACTATTGCATTTGATTCAGTGCTATGGAACTATGCATTAGGCCCATACGGATTTGATGCTGAAGTGTTTGATGCACAGTATTTTGACCAAGAACCAGTAATTGAAACTCGTCAAATTATTCGTGCGTTAAATGAAGAAATTTATGTTGGTGATCTGTTGATAGAGCGTAATCAATCATTGATCTTGATGTTTAACTTTGTTTACAGCGAATTTACTTCGCCAAATTGGTTGATAAAAACCAGCTACATTGATGTGGATCATAATCTACAAGCCTTGTTGCCATACCAGCTGTATCAACCACAAAATCAAACTTTTGTTGAAGATTATATACAAGAAGTCAAACCGTATCACACGCAGATACTAAACTTCAATCTCATTTATGACGGCATGGATACCTATGCAGGGTCGTTAACAGATTATGATGTGCCAGCCTACTGGGATACTGATTTAGAAATTCCGCAGTTTGTCAGCCCTGTGTTGACTCCTTACACTTCATCATTGAGCACCGTGGAAAATTTCAACAGTGATGCAGCTGCAAATGCTGCCATTTGGATGAAGTTTCCTTGGAATCAATGGTACAACAACTACTTGTTAGAAATTCAAAATGTGGTAGTGGTCAACGGAGGCTCTGGGTATGATTATAACAATCCTCCTACAGTAACTGTGTCTGGTACGTGTATTACGCCTGCCACAATGACTGCTACAGTAAACAGTTCAGGAATAATCACGGCCATAAACATTATCACTCCGGGAGCAGGATACAGTACAACAGCACAAATTACATTGACATCTACTACAGGATCTGGTGCAGTTATTGTGGCTCAAATGGGCAATGGATTAGTAAGATCAATTCGCACAGTGATAAAATATGATAGATATGAATACCAATCTTCTGTGGTGGCATGGCAACCAAATGTAGTCTACTCAGAAGGCACACTGGTAAGGTATGTAAATGTGGTTTGGAGCGCCAACGCTACTCAATCATCTGCACAATTTCTACCCAATGAATGGACATTGGTAAATGCGGATTCTCTCAGTGGTGTTAACAGGACCATGGGATTCTATACTCCTACTGCTAATCAGCCTGGATTAAGTTTGCCATTATTGATTTCTGGAGTAGAATATCCTGGAGTACAATTAACTGCTCCTAGTTACAGACAGAACACTGGATTTGATGTTGGTAATTTTGATATCAACCCCTGGGACAACTATTTTATCAGTCCTGCAGGATTTATCACTTACGATCCTGGTATTTTGGATGTTGAATATAGTAGTTCTTATTTGGATCTATATCTTGGTACAAGACCCAGTGATATTAATGTGGCTGGCGGAGCCTATGTTGATGCATGGAGCAGCTATGCGCCAGAAGAATTGGTACCTGGGGCAGAATTTGACACATTGGATTTCAGAGTTTATACCACTCCCGGAGCAGATTGGATAGGACAAGGATTTGGTTTTCCGATCTATAGTTTAAAATACACTTACGATCCTGCCACGCCCACACAGTCGTTCCAGGGATTGTTGCCATACCCTATGGTACTGCTTACATTTAATGCAACTACCGGACTAGGAGTAGAGCCAGATTCTTATGACTGGGTCAACTATACTTTTACATTGACTCAGGGTGTTAACGCAGGTGATACCATACAGGTTGCAGTTGTTGCCACTGGCGGCGGCAATCAGTTGTACTCTAATACCTATGTGGGATCTGACATTGGCAACAGCATACTGATACCTTTTAACATAGATTTAATCAGTGAATTTGTTATCTATGACGGCGAACTTGGGCCATTGGTCTTAGGAGTTGATTATACCTATGCTGCATATTCGTTGACTCAAACTCAGATAACTTTTACTACTACCTACGGTACCACCGACAGAATTAATTTGACTTGTTTGGGATATGCACCAGTTGGTGCAACCCACAGTTGGAGTTTGCCAGTTTTTGAAACCATCATAATCACTGATTCCTCACAACTCACATACTCATTGACCAACAGTTTGCAAGGCACTAATCCTGCCAATCTTGTAGTACTAAGAAATGGTGCCAGAGCCCGCCCAGCAGCAGGTATCAGCTATGTGAGTGATGGCGCACAAACAGTATACAATTTACCCAATCCAGGCGACTACAGTCAAGCTGCAATAACAGACGAAGATGTGGCTGTTTACGCAAACAGCACTGCGTTGGTTGTGAATGTTGACTTCGTGATTGATTCTTATGTTGCAGGTACCCCTCGTACTATAACATTAACATCGTCAACTGCATTTGGTACAGTGATATTAATTTCAGTAAGAAACAATGCACAATATTATGTGGTAGGAGATCAACTAACCTTCCAACCATCAGCAGGACTAAGTCCTCAAGTAGGAGATATCATTGAAATCATTACCTGGAATGATACCTCTGAACAACAATTACTCACGCAGGTATTTGTAGGACCAACCACTGAAGGTGTACAAGTTGGAGAAGGCTTTGATTCCACTGAATTTGATTCTGGTACTACCAATTTTGAATCTGGCAGTTTTGATTATGGTGCCAGTGTGTTAGTACAAACAAACACATTTGATACTGGTCGCGAAATCTTAAATCCTGAACGAATTTTGGTAACATTGAATGGACGATGGTTATTCAATGGCAATGGATACACAGTTTCTGGATCAACAGTGACACTAACTGGTTCAATCATTGGCACAACAGATGTAGTTGTGATCACTGATTTTACACAGTATGTTGTGCCAGAAGCCATGTCATTCCGTATATTCCAGGACATGCGTGGAGCACAAGCCACATACAGAATAACTCCTAATACCACTACAACACTAGCACAACCTTTGGCTGTCACTGACGATATTGTTTATGTGACTGATGCCACTGCATTGATTGAACCAGATTTAGCAGCTAATATATGGGGAGCATTAACAATAGACGGCGAAAGAATCATGTATCGAGTTAGAAATACCTCAGACAACACTGTAAGCAGTTTGTTGAGAGGTACTGCTGGTACTGCAACTGCAGCTCACAGTGTAGGAGCCACAGTTTACAACATTGGTCCTGGCAACTTATTACCTGTGGAATACCAAAATTATATAGTTGCTAACAACATTTTGGCTGACGGATCTAACACAGTTTTTGTAGCTACTCAAATTGATATTTCTCAAGAACCCAGTGATATCAAAGATCGCACAGTTGAAGTGTATGTTGGCGGCACTTTACAAACTGCTGGTTATAGCATAACCAATGATAATCCTGTAACAGTGACATTTACTACTGCTCCTATTGCTGGTGCAGAAGTAACTATTTTGGTGCGCAGAGGGGTAACTTGGTATGCGCCCGGAGCAGGAACTGCCAGCAACGGTGTACCGTTACAAGAAACCAACACACCAGCCGCAAGATTCCTGCGTGGGTTATAATCAAGGTAAATATATCATGACTGAAAATAAAACGCCAACACAACCTATATCAGACACAAAAACCACTGCTAAACGTCCAGACGAACAAGGAACTATTTCGGTTGAAGGCTTTGTGAAGATTTTTGATCCCAACACAAAGGAAAAATTTGTGGAGAAAAGAGCATGATTATTCAACCAGGCTTGGCCAAAATAGAAGGTTTTGTCAAAATACATGATCCCAACTCTGGGGAAATCTTACTTGATAAGAAAAATGCTATTCACTACGAAAACATCAGTATTTGTATGGCCAACATGTTGAGTGATAAAAATTTAGGCTATATATATCAAATGGCATTTGGCAACGGCGGAAGTGCAGTGGACCCTACAGGTGTTATCACTTACCTGCCACCAAATACCACCGGACAAAATGCTGATCTTTACAACGAAACCTATTACAAAGTAGTAGATAACAATTCAGCTGCTGATACTGATCCTGCCAATAATTATATAACTGTGTTGCACACATCAGGAAATGTATACACTGATATTGTGGTAACTTGTTTATTGGATTACGGTGAGCCGGCTGGACAACAGGCCTTTGACAACTCAACCAATTTTAATGGTGAATATGTTTTTGATGAACTGGGATTAAAGTGTTGGTTTGGAAGCTCGACTAATTTGCTACTGATTACTCATGTAATATTCCATCCTGTGCAAAAAAGTCTAAATCGTCAAATACAAATTGATTATACCTTGCGTATCCAAACTTTGACTAATCTCAGCGCAGCATAAATATGTGTATATTAATCTGCACTAAATACACAATGACGGAGTAAATGAAAAGATGTCGTATACAATTACCTTAACTGATGGCGCTGTTTTTGCTACTGTACCCGACGGTACCATAAACACAACCAGTTCTATGACCTTGGTAGGCAAAAATTATGCTGGCTACGGTCAATTTATCAATGATGATATCATACGTTTGTTAGAGTCAGGATCCAATACCACTCCGCCTGGCGCTCCATTAACTGGTCAACTTTGGTGGGATAAAACTGATAATGTGCTTAAAATTTACAACGGTACAGTTTTTAAAACAATTAGTGCGGCTACTGCTAGTGCAACTGCACCTTCTAGCAATAGTACAGGTGACTTATGGTTTGATACTACCAACCAACAACTTAATGTCTGGACAGGTACTACATGGTTGTTGATTGGTCCACAGTTCACTGCCGGTCAGGGTATCACAGGAGCTATTCCTGCAACCATAGTTGATAACAGCAGTGTAAGTCATTACTGTATTGAGCTCTATTGCGGCAATGACATTGTGGGTATCATAAGTCAAGATGCAGCTTTTACTCCTCAAAATGCTATCAGTGGGTTTACAACCATACGACCTGGTATCACTCTGGCCACCATAGTAGGAGCTAATGTTCCTTTGTTTCAGGGAACCGCTACAAATTCACAAGCTTTGAATGGATTGGCCAGTACAGAGTTTATGCGCAGTGATGCTAATACATCTACTACTGGTACTGTAAGCGTATTAAATAACACAGGTTTAAGTGTAGGCGTCAATAGTAGTTTCAGAGTAACCAGCGACAATACTAATGTACAACTTGCCAATCAAACCACAAATGGAAATATTACTTTTAGCGTAAATGAAGGTGGCACTCCTACAGTGGTTATGACAATTTTTGGTGCCAATGGTACCATAAGTGGCAATCAAATTGACGCTAATTACGCTGACATGGCAGAACGTTTTGCAGCAGACACAGAATACGAACCCGGAACAGTAGTAGAATTAGGCGGGTCAGCAGAAATTACCATGGCTCAAACTGATCTTAGCAACACTGTGTTTGGTGTTATCAGTACCAAGGCAGCTTACTTGATGAATGGCAGAGCAGGAACGGATGCAACACATCCTCCAGTGGCCATGACTGGCCGAGTTCCTGTCAAATGTGTTGGAATAGTGCACAAAGGCGATCGCCTGGTATCTGCCGGTAACGGGCATGCTAGAGCAGCTACCCCAGGAGAAGCCAGTTCTTTCAATGTAATTGGCAGATCCTTGCAAGATAAATTAAATACAGAAGAAGGCTTGGTAGAAGCCATAGTAACAATAACGTGATTGGAAAAAGAAAATGACATATTCATCAGGTGGGCTGATTCAGGCAACAGATTATAACGGATTTGCAAGTACTACGTCCGGCGCAAATATCAATGCAGTCTGGGGTACAGCTACCAGTGCTGGCGGATACGGGCAAGGTAACATTGCTACTGTATCCGGCGGCGGCACAGTGAGTGCTACTCAATGGGCAACATTAAATAATACCATAACTTCTGTAGCAAATCACCAAGGCACAACAATAACTTCAAGATCCAATCCCACTGCTGGACAAACCATTACTACATTATCCAATATCAACACCGATATTTCAACATTAAATAACAATAAAAATAATGCATATGCAGTAGGATCACAATATACAGGATGGACTGGTACAACTTCTAAAAACACTTCTACAGGGTCTGGTTCTTCGTCTTGGACAATAACATTTACCCACACAGTGACGTTTGCCAACACCACTGCTTTATACAGTTTTTTCAATGCCGGAGGCTATATACAATTTCAATTTGGTAAAACATCTACTGGTACAGTTGCTGACACAGAATGGAATAATTTTATTGGAAACGGAACCGCTAACAAAGTGGTAGGCACAATTATACAAACTGGTGCAGCTGCAAGCAAAACTATTGCCAGTACTAGTTATACAGGAACTACTAAATCTGGTGGATCTGGTACACCAACTACCCTGGCAACCTCTACTGGTGTTTATGCACTAACTGGTACACCTGTTACCATTTATAAACAATTTGATTCAGGCACTGCATATTCTAGCAACTATGTACAGATCAATGCCAGTATTTCTGGTTCAACACTGACTTACACCACTACATGGTACGACAACGGAGATACTAATCCAGGATCTACTGCACAGATATCTGGTGGTACGGCACCAGTGGGCGCATCATTTGGAACTGCACCAGCAGTTTTGTGCACATATTATCCGCCAGAAACAACTTACTTGACCAACACCTGGGGAACACCTACTGTGGCAGCCACTGTGGCATAATACTACTCAATAAATATTACCAAAAGGACCTTCGGGTCCTTTACCTTTGATCAATTTTAGTATACAATTTAATAATGAACACAGATGAACTTATTGCACACAGTCGTAGTCGATTTGACCATGCGGCTGCCAAACGGGTACTGCAAGAAAAATATCAAGCCAAAATGACATTTGCTCATGCAGGAGGGCTCTGGCAAACAGATCCTGCACTGTTGACACTTTTATACGCAGTCAAAGAAAATGAATCGGTAGTGTTGTTAGATCTTTACAAAAATCCTGTAAAGATAGTACCACAAGAATTATTTGCACTTGCGCAAGCTCGCTGGCAAGAGCAAATGAATGCCTGGCTAGTTGAATATACAGAACTTAATAAAAATAGATGACCACTGGTGTACTAATCTTTGCCTATAATAACGAACACATAGATTATTTGGCCATGGCCAATTGGTCAGCAAAAAATATTCAAAGACATTTAAATCTTCCAGTTTGCGTTGTAACCAATCATCCAGTTCCAACAAATTATGAATTTGAACAAGTGGTGTATGCAACTACTGATAGTCATAATTCACGTTGGTTTGCTGATATAAATGCCACAGTTACCTGGTACAACGGTAATAGATCAAACGCTTACGAACTAAGTCCCTGGGATAAAACTCTAGTGCTTGATGCAGATTACGTGGTAGCTAGTGATCAACTAACCCAGTTATTATATATAAATCAAAGTTTTCTTTGTCATCGCTGGGCATATGATGTCACAGGATTGCAACCATTTGATGATAACAATTTCTTTGGCCAGCATCAAATGCCAATGAGCTGGGCAACTGTTATGTTATTTGATCGTAGTAAATCTAGTGAATTAATTTTTGAATCCATGCAGATGATTAGAGACAATTGGCAACATTATAGAAATTTGTACGGAATTGCAAAATCTACTTATCGTAACGATTTTGCGTTGAGTATTGCTATGAACATTGTTGACGGGCACGCACTGAGCACACCCGCAATACCTTGGCAGCTGGCATCAGTTACTCCAGACCATAAATTAACACAAACTGCTGCTGATTCTTATCGTGTTGATTTTATTACCGCTGACAAAAAAAATCGATGGATAACATTAACAAATGATTTTCATGCCATGGGCAAACAACATCTTGGAGAAATAATTGCCAATAACTCATGAACGTGGATACTTGATTCCAGCTATAGATTCTGATACAACTGATTACGTGGCGTGTGCAACTCAATTGGCTAACAGTATACGAGAGTGGCACCCGGACGCAAATATAACAATATTGACCCGAGAACAATTGCCTTTTGGTGATCTGGGCGGATATGCCAATGACTGTCAGGTATTTCGTGCAAGCCCGTACAGACAAACCATTAAACTAGAAGCCGACATGATTTTAGCAAGCCCTATTGATCATTGGTGGACACTGTTTGAAAATCGTGATGTTGTAATCAGTCAAGGTGCAAGAGATTTTTATGATAACCCAGCAAAATCTAGATACTACAGAAAAATATTTGACAACAATAATCTACCAGATGTGTACAATGCCATAACTTATTGGCGTGTGAGTTCTACTGCAAAAGAATTTTTTAATCTAGTGCAAACTATTTTTATGCACTGGGAAAACTACAAAAAGTTATTGAAAATGCCAGACGATGAAGCCACCACTGATGTTGTATATGCAGTGGCCGCAGTTATAATGGGACCAGAGCGTGTAACATTGCCTGTAGGACTAGGGCCAACTGTCGTGCATATGAAAAAATACATTAATCCCATTGCCACTGAAGACTGGACACAAGAACTAGTCTGGGAAAATACTCGTCCTGGGCTTAGAATAAACACTGTTGCCCAGTGGGGATTATTTCATTACCATGTCAAAGATTGGAAATTCTGTGAATGAAACTACAGAAAATTTTTGGGCTGCCTGGGCATTACCACAAGACCCACCACGGCCTGCATTCTATCGACTGTACCATGATAGCAACGGTAAATTTTTATTTTACAGCATGGAAGATGTTCCAGGTAATTACATAGAGATTGATCATGAAACATTTGCAGCAGGATCTCCGAGAGTACAAGTTATTAATGGGTGTTTACACCATTTGAAATCAGTTAGTGTACAAAAATTAGTACCAGGTGATCAAGGACATGCTTGTGACCCTAATGATGTTGCGGTTATATCTAATACCACACACAAACAATATTGGAAATTGAAAGCCACAGATGAAACACATTGACGTAGCAGATTTAGACTGCATTTATCTATCATATGACGAACCGGGCCGTGAAGAATTTTGGGTAAAAATACGCAACATGATTCCTTGGGCTCGTCGTGTTGACGGAATAAAAGGATCAGACGCAGCACATAAAGCAGCTGCAGATGCCAGCAACACCGAACGATTTATTATAATCGACGGTGATAACATGCCAGACGAAAAGTTTTTTAATCTAACACTAGAACTGCCAGACGACCAATGGGAAAAAGCAGTTTTCAGATGGCGTGCTCGTAATCATATCAATGGCCTTATGTATGGTAATGGAGGCATAAGTTCGTGGACACGAGAATTTGTGTGGAACATGCGTACTCATGAAGCCTCCGATGGCAGATCAGAAACTGAAGTAGAATTTTGTTTTGATCCTATGTATTGGCCCATGCATGACTGCTATAGTGTTACATACCCCAATGGATCAGCATTTCATGCATGGAGGGCTGGATTCCGTGAAGGGGTAAAAATGTGCCTAGATCGCGGAAGCAGGCCCAGTATCAACAATTTCAAAGATCGTGTACACAGTAGAAATTTAGATCATCTGACCATATGGCACAATGTAGGACGCGATATCGAATATGGCATTTGGGCCATTGCTGGCGCCAGAATGGGCACATATATGACCATGATTACTCCACAATGGGATTATAGATCAGTACAAGATTTTGACGAACTAGCAAAATTATGGGAAACAGTAAAAAACAGTGATCCTGAATTACTGGCAGGAAGAGTAGCCGAAGATTTGGCCACACAACTTGATTTACCCATCAATAGATTAGATGCCAACGAAAGTCAATTTTTTAAACATCACTATAGATCAAATTGGCACAATCAAGGAATCATGATACGAGAAATTGATGTAATTAGAAATCAGGAAGGATGGTAATGGATATAGATTTTGCTGATAAAAATATTCTCATACTAGGATCTCCACGGTCAGGCACGCATGCACTTGCCTCAGTGATACACCAACAAAATCCACAGGTAAAATATTTTGGTGAAATAGGTATGCATCAACGACGCGACGAATGTTGGAAAGATTTTGAATTATTTTATAGCAAACATCCAAGAAAATTAGCGCACGCAGTTCAATCACATGGTAAACTTTTTGCACTATCAAAAACTCAACAAATAAAAAAACACACAATAATTATATCACTGCGCCGTAGAAATAAAATTAAACAATTTGCCAGTTGGATGTTTTTTAAACACATTGGTGCAATTTATAATTTTCAACATGATGGGCAAGATTATATAGAACCTGGATCACTGACAGTGACACTAGATGATATTGAGTCGTTTATCAATGACCAAATCATTGACACATCATTCAATGTTGATCATACTTTATACTACGAAGATTTAATTTTGTCGCAAAGTGGTATTAAAAAAAATAATTATGTATATCCTATTGAGCAGATATTTGCTAATCTTGAACTAGTCAATGAACATTTGGGTAATTGGCAATACAATGACTAAATCAACTTTTTTAAATTCTGCAGAACAAATGAAAGACCAGTTAGGTCCCGCATTGTGTTTGGCTAAATGGAAACAAGTTAGTCTGCATTTGCCCACTGGACTCAACAACAGCTGTTACCATCCGCCTCTGCACACAATAGATCCAGAGTCCATTGAGATCAATCCGTCAGCATTGCACAATACCTGGCATAAAAAAGTACAACGCAAGATCATGCTAAAACAAGAGAGGCCCGCCGAATGCCATTATTGTTGGAGTATGGAAGACAATGGTAAACTCAGTGACCGGCATTACCGATCTGGTGAGCCCTGGGCCGCAGCGGATTTTGAAAGTATTAAATACAGCTCAGGAGATGAAGATGTCGTTCCCAGTTATGTTGAAGTCAATTTTAATCATGCTTGTAATTTGGCATGCAGTTACTGTAGTCCGCAGTTTAGTTCAACCTGGCAGTCTGAAGTCGATCGGCACGGTGGATATCCTACTAGTATTCCTCACAATGATCCTGAGCATTTTACAGGGCGCAATCGTCCTATCCCTGTAAAAGAACACAATCCTTATGTAGAAGCATTTTGGCGTTGGTGGCCCACATTGTATCCAGAACTCAAACATTTTCGCATGACCGGCGGCGAGCCACTCATGGACAAAAACACATATCGTGTGTTCGACTATGTGCTGGCCAATCCCAAACCAGACTTGCACTTAAATGTGACCAGTAACTTTAGCGTAGAAGAAAGTCTGTGGCAAAAATATAAAGAGTCAGTCAAGCAATTGTGCGAAGGTGAACGGATTGAACACTTCATGCAGTTCGTGAGTCTTGATTCTTGGATGGAGCAAGCAGAGTACATTCGTCACGGTTTGAATTTTGATTTGCTATGGGATCGTGTGAATCAATTCTTAACCGAAATACCTGGACGTAATAGCATAACATTTATCATAACCATGAACAATCTTTCAGTCACAGGGTTTCCTAAACTCATGGCTGGCATACTGGGATTGAGAAAAATTTACAGTAAGACGTATCAACGCATATGGTTTGACACTCCGTTGCTTAAACAACCCACTTGGCAAAGCCTTCAATTGTTACCAGAAAGCTACGCTGATCAACTGGAGCATCTATGGGGATGCATGTTGGGACAACTAGAAACTGAGGAAGATCCATTTCACGGATTCAAAGACTTTGAACTGCAACGATTAGACAGAGATATTGCGTGGATGAGAGACGGACAACAATTAGATGTAGAATATATTAAAAAGAATAAAGCAGATTTTTACAGATTTTTTGCAGAACATGATCGTAGACGCGGAACTGACTTCTTAGAGACATTTCCAGAAATGAACGAATTTTGGAACGAGTGCAAATACTATGCAGAAAAATTTTAAACTAGTGTTAGATACACACTGTGAAGTGTACGATCAGTTAAAACCCTGGATGGATGAATTATTTTGGAATTTTTCAAAACATCTAGCTGATGGAAAATTGGTACCAGGTGCAGTATATGTAATAGGCAGGGAACAATTTACTTTAAATTCTAAAAAAATAATTGAATTAGTTACAGAAGACATAATAAAAGTAATCTTTAGCAACCCTTCAGAAGGATCCGAAACACAACATAATCACTGCCTACAGGCTAATATATTAAATTTGGTACAACAAAAAAAGATATTGGTTCTAACCGGCGGTGATTGGGCCTCTGACTATTCGTATGCATCGTTGCAATACGACATATTTTTACCTAAGGTACTTGATTATACTGATAATTTAACTGCAATACAAACCTACCAAGAACAATACAATACTATTCGTCCTTATAAGTTTTTATTTTTGAATGGCCGAGCAAGAGAACATAGAAAATATTTAATATCTAGTTTAAGCACGGAACTCAACAACGCCATATGGTCAAATTTGGATGCTGGCAATGGACCATTTAAACTGTTAGAAGCACAGTATGAAATTAACAATGCCAATAAAAATATAACTGATAACAATCAAAGATATATCAAAAATCAGTTATTTGAAAAATGCGGTTGGGGCGAAATTTATCTTAAAGCATCACTTTACAATGATACTTATTTTAGTTTGGTTGGCGAAACTGTGTTTAACTATCCTTATAGTTTTAGAACAGAAAAAATTTGGAAGCCAGTGGCCATTGGGCATCCTTGGATAGCAGCTGCCAATTACGGCTTTTATAGAGACATGCATAAATTAGGATTTAAAACATTTGGGCACGTGATTGATGAATCGTTTGATCTTATTGACAATAATCGAGACAGACTTAATCGAATTGTTACCGTAGTTAAAGATTTATGCCAGCAAGATCTTGCAGAATTCCTCAAAGAATGTTATACTACATGTAAGTACAATCAACAACATCTAGTAGAACTAGCACCAATGGTCAAACAAGAATTCACAGAAAGATTTTTTCAATTTTTAACACAGCACAATTTTGATGAGTGATACAATAATAAAGTTCAAACATTATGAATTATCTATCCCGGTCAATAAATCAATATTGATAATGACCACACCCAGAACTGGATCAAATGCATTATGTAGCATTCTAGAAAAAAAGACTGGGCTAGTAAATTTAGCAGAAATATTTCATCCCAAAAGTCCACTGGGCATACAAGAATGGGTGAGTAAATATCAAAATCGTGCTACCATAATTAAAATGTTTCCAGACCATAAAATAGATCCAGAACATTATACCACATTATTAAAAAATTCATTCGTAATTGGATTGTACCGTCAGGATATTGTTGCACAAATACTCAGTTATGTTATTGCATCCAAAACAAATATCTATTCTAGTCATGATCAATATTACAGACCAGCAATCAGTATTGCACCTCAAGAGTTTGCAACATGTGGTCGAATGATAGTAGATCAACGTGAAGAATATTTAAAAAATCAAGATAAATTTGATATTGAACTGTGCTATGAAAATATTGTTGACGATCTGGCCGAGTGTCATGATCATGTCAAGCTACCCAGAATTGCTAATTACGATCAATTACGGGCTAACCTAGAAGACTTGCTGCATGATTGATCCCAATACCTGCCCAGCATTTTATCTAGATGCCACAATTGACCCTGCTGGATCATACAGTCCTTGTACAGCACTAGGAGGCGGGTCATTTAAATTTGACCAAACATTCAAACTTACCTGGATGGATCCCAAGCTTGAAGATGTAAGACAACGCAGTCAGCAAGGAGAACAACTAAAGATGTGTAGTCGTTGCTGGTCTGAAGAGAAGTTGGGATTTACCAGCGAAAGACAGTACTTGATTAAAGATGTGCCACCAGCAGTAGACTACACAAACAAAGACTACTATATGTCTGGTCCCAAGCATTTGAATATCAAAGTAAGTAATATTTGCAATCTACGGTGTCGTACTTGCCAGAGCAAAGATAGTTATCTATATCATATTGAAGGCGAGTATTATGAAAAGAAAAACAATATATCTAATACTGCATATACCATTGATAAATTTAAAAAACATTTTTCTGATTTGCAATTAGACGAGCTATTTGAATTCAGCAACAATCTGGAACGAATTGAATTATATGGCGGAGAACCGTTCTTGGATGATCAAGTTCCAAAATATCTATTACGATTAGTTGCTGCCGGAATGGCAAAAAATATTGATCTATGTGTGAGTACTAATGCCACGCATGCTTTAACTGATCAGTGGCGTAAAATTTTAACAGGATTCAAAGAAGTTGTTATCAATATCAGTATCGACGGCATTGGTTCTAAATTTACATATCTAAGACATCCTGGTAAATGGGAAGATGCTGAACATAGTATTAAGGAATTTTTTAATTTAGAATACACCAATGCAAATGTAACAGTTGTTCCGGTAACCACAGTCAGTGCAATAAATGTGTGGAATATATCAGATGTTTTTGATTACTTTGCTAATTACAACACAGAACCTTTTATTATACTGGTACAATGGCCACAATATTATTGTGTAAATGTATTGCCAGACAAAATAAAACCACTGGTTGAACAAAAACTAAATTCTTATCAAAATAAAAAATTTGATTCTATTATAAATTTAATGAAAACAGTACCAACTACTACTATGGCTCAACCTCTTTGGCAACAATTTAAATTTTGGACAAAAGAAAAAGATGCATATAGAAAAGAAAATTTCATTGATACATTTCCAGAAATTGGACAGATATTAATTGATCAGAATGAATGGGAATGATATGAATGATTTAGAATTTCGCCAACAAATATTAGACACTAAGAGTGAGAGCTTTTGTGCGGCCAAATGGTACAATGCTACTATTTGGCTAGGCAGTGGGCAGACTACCAGCTGCCATCATCCGTTGCCACATGCTATAGATGTGGATGACATCCGACGCAATCCCAAGGCATTACACAACACGCAACGGAAAAAACTGGAGCGTGAGCAAATGCAACGCGGTGAACGACCTGCAGGATGCGAGTACTGCTGGAAGATCGAAGACATGTACAAGGATTCAAAATATGCCAAAAGTGATGTTCCGGTACCTATCAGTGATCGTGTATACAAAAGCAAAATTTACCCTATAGAGGAACTTGATCGTGCATTCAGAACACCAGCCAAAGAAGACTTTGATCTCCGAACACTCGAGATTGCTTTTGATCGTACATGTCAGTTTGCTTGCAGCTATTGCAATCCTGCTTTCAGTAGTACTTGGGTTAAAGATATTCGAACCAATGGTGCTTACACAGGCTTGGTATCAGACGGTCGAAACCACTTTACTCATGAGCATAGTAGTAGTCAATTGTATAAGTTTGGCGAATCTAATCCTTACGTGGATGCTTTCTTTGCATGGTGGGAGTCAGACCTACACCAGACACTACAAGAACTGAGAATCACAGGCGGCGAACCTTTGATGAGTGCTGAAACTTGGCGACTGATTGACTGGTTTAAAACCAACCAAGGCCGGAGTAAAACACGACTTGCTATCAACTCAAACTTGGGCACAGATGTTGACATAGATCGATTACTTGATTCCATAGATGGTGTTGAAGTTGATTTGTACACCAGTAACGAGTCAATGAGTCTGCAAGCTGAATATATTCGAGATGGACTTGTGTGGGATGACTGGGCCAACAACGTGGAACGCTTATTGGATTCAGGCAAGTTCCGTGGCATACATATCATGTGTACAATCAATGCATTGTGTTTAGACAGCTTAGATAGTTTCTTAGAATGCATTATGAATTGGAAGCTAGAATACGGAAATGATGCAGTGAATTTCTCTTTGAATATTTTACGTTTTCCAAGCTTTCAATCATTAACTGTGTTGCCAAAGTATCTTCGTAGGAAATACAGTAATAGGTTAACTGACTTTGCAGTGAGATATCGTGATATGTCAAATGGCATGCAAGAATTTGAATGGAATCAATTAAGTAGATTAATCAGTTATATCGACGAAGTAACAGAAGCACATGACCAAGCCATGGCACAGATTATACTACAAAGAGACTTTAAAAACTTTTATCAGCAGTACGATCAACGCAGAGGCAAAGACTTCTGTCCAACATTTCCTGCCTTGGCAGATTGGTACAACACACTATGACAAAAATACTAGGCAAATACAACTGGAAAGATAGAATTCCTAGCTATATCAAATTGGAAGAACTCACTGAGCAACAACGTCATAGACTGATAGACAGTGATACTTTTTGTATGTTACCCTGGATACATTTGCATGCATGGCCTGATGGTCGTGCTTATCCATGTTGTCTGGCCAATGCTAGCCATCCTGTGGGCAGTTTTAAAGAAAAAAGCATGCGAGAAATTTGGAACGACACTGACATGCGAGAAATGCGAACCAACATGTTAGAAGACAAATCCTGTCGTCAGTGCAGTGATTGTTACGAGCAAGAGGCCGCAGGATTTGCCAGTATGCGCAATAATTCAAACAAAAATTTTGGGCAATACATAGCAGAAATTGACATGACACTGCCAGATGGCAGTTTGCCCGACATGCAATTGCATTACTGGGATGTGCGATTCAGTAACATATGCAATTTAAAATGCCGCAGTTGCGGAAGCATTTTTAGCAGTCGCTGGTATGATGACGATGTACGACTATGGGGTAAACCATTGAGACCCAGAGTACAATTTGCTGGAAGACATGATGAAGATGTCTGGGAGCAGATGCAGGAACATATTCCGCATCTTGACCAGATTTACTTTGCCGGCGGCGAACCATTGATCATGGAAGAACACAACCGTATTTTAAAACTGCTAATAGACAAAGGCAATACAAATGTACGTTTGATTTACAATACAAATCTCACTGAATTAAAATTCAAAGGCGAAAATGTATTAGACTTATGGAAACAATTTCCTAATGTATGTGTTGCTGCCAGTTTGGATGACATGGGAGATCGTGCTAGTATTATACGTTCAGGAACAAACTGGACTGAAGTAGAACAAAATATTCGTGATTTAAAACGTGAATGCCCACATATTGATTTTATGATTAGTCCCACGCTCAGTATGATGAATGTGTGGAACTTGGTTAGTTTTCACCGTTATATGGTTGATCAAGGATTCATTGAAGCCAAAGACTTTAACTTGAATATATTACAAGGACCGCAGGATTATCGAATTGATATGTTACCGGCTGACATCAAGCAACAGTTTAAACAACAGTTTGAACAACACATAGAATGGCTACGTCCACTTGATACCATTCAACGAGCAGTAGGAGGATTTGAAGGCGCAATACAGTTTATGATGTCCACAGACAACAGTCACCTGCTAGGCGACTTTTGGGACACAGTAAATGATCTTGATTGGAGTCGCAATGAATCATTAATGTCAGTGGTACCAGAACTGGCATCTATTGTACAGTATCGCAGAGAATCATCAAGAATACCACAAGGTCGAACACATAGGATTTTAAAACAATGAACATACCTCATGACAAATTCTGTGTGTTGCCTTGGGTCAGCTTAGAAACCAGTCCCATTGGGACTGTAAGACCATGTTGTTTAGCCGAAGAAGAAATCGTTGACAACAATGGTAACAAGTTTGATTTGAACACTGCAAGTTTTGTAAACATACAAAACAGCAATTACATGCAAACATTACGGCAAGAATTCTTGGACAAGAAGCAACCAAGTGCCTGTAGGAAATGCTGGAGAGAAGAACGCTCTGGTCGTACTAGCAAACGTATGCATACATTAGACAGATTAAAACATATGTTGCCAGATCAAACATGGACTGCTGATGCCAAGCCTCTGATGTTTTTAGATCTGAAATTAGGAAATATTTGCAATCTTAAATGTCGTATATGTGGTTCGTGGTCATCAAGTACATTTGCTGTTGAAGAACTGCATTGGTTACGCCGAGGTGAAGACAAGAAAAATAATCATCACTATACCATGCTCAAACAAGGATCATGGCCCAGGGAAAATCCTACATTTTGGTCAGAAATAGATCAGGTAGTAGATCAAATTAGATACATTGAATTCACAGGCGGCGAGCCATTTATGATTCAAGAACACTTTGACATGTTGCAAGGCCTGGTAGATCGAGGTATTGCTGGCAACATTGAAATACATTATAATACAAATGGCACACAATATCCAGAGGATGCTGATGCAATATGGCAACATTTTAAACTGGTAGAGATTGCATTTAGTATAGATGACATAGGTGATCGATTTGAATATCAAAGATCAAATGCAGTTTGGTCTGAAGTTTGTAGAAATATAGGATGGTTTCGTACACTAAGAGAACACCATTCAAATATTCGACTGCAGGTATGTGCCACAGTAAATGTGTTTAATGTACTGTATCTCAACGAACTTGCACAGTGGATCGATCAACAAGCATTTGATTTTGTTTATTGGAATATGATGCACGAAGCTTATTATTTCAGTATCAGCACGTTGCCTGCCACTGCCAAAACATTGATACAACAAACATTAGAAAATGCAGTGGTCAGCACAACTACGCAACAAGAATTTGCAAAAATAATAGATTTTATGAATTGCGGAGTCAGTCTTGATGGTAATATACTTCGTATGCGAGTGGCAGATCTGGATCGCAAACGCAATCAAAATCTTGCTCATGTCGAGCCTGAACTTGCTCAAATAATTGCATACACTGGCCCATGAAGATTAAAATTTTATTTAAAAACCACCCCAGTGTGGAAATAAGTGTCAATGATACAGAAACAGGACGACTTTACTTTGACCTTACTCGCAAGTACAATCAACAACAGCCACCTTTTTATCGAGATGTATTAATTTATACTCCTGATTATATGATTGAATTGGCACATCGCGCCAAGGATGCGTTTGGATGGGACTGGTTGTCTGACAGTTATGATTTAACAGTAACAGCCAAGCTACATAAAGATCTAGAAAATTCTCTAGGCAAACTAGGATTTGCTAACATACCTGAAGAGTATGATGATCTGTTGTATGATCTTCACCATTGTTTACACGCTATTCAAGGTAATCGACCATCAAATCAACGGCTAGTAAATTTTCAGCTGGAATGGTTTGTTGATGAATCAATTCCGTTGCCTGCTAGTTTTAAATTTCAAGACTATGCCAACTTTGGAGATCTAATATTGATCAATCCTCATGTGGGGCATAATCCACTGCAGATTTGGGCAGAAAATGATTTTTCTTCTTTGGAAACCACCTGCAAGTTTCATAATGTTATTAGGCCTGGTGTAGTGCTTACCAACCAGCGCAAAATTAATGTTGACACCATATTAGATGCATTCCAGACCAATGATCCTGCATTTGTTGAATTACACGGCATAGAAAAAATTAGATATTATACTGGTTTGGCAGTGATAGGATCAGTCACTGATCAAAATCTTTTTCATCAAATAAAACGTTCACCAGACATTATTGAAATAGATCACTTGGAATTTTATGACTAAACCAGATACTTTGTGTATGGCGCCTTGGACACATACTTACTTGAGTCCGCAAACTGAAAGGCGTATGTGTTGTGCCAGTAGAGAACCGGCTCAAAGTTTTGGACAATACATAGATACTCATGCAGGCACAGGTGTGTATGCTCCTATTACACTCGAACAACACTGGAACAGTGATCACATGCGAAGTGTGCGCCGACGCATGATGGCAGGAGAAACTTTGCCAGAGTGTGAAGTATGCAATAACAAGCTGTTGAACACAAATGTATATCGTAGTTATTTTAATCAGTTGTTTGAACATAAGTATAGCGAAATTGTCAAATTCACCGACGATACTGGATACACCACTATGAAACCAGTGAGCTGGGACTATAGATTTAGCAATCTTTGCAATTTCAAGTGCCGCATGTGCGGAGATATGCTGAGTTCAAGTTGGGAAAGTGAACAGAGACAAAACAACACTATCAACTGGGCCAACCCAAAAAACAACTGGATGTTGCCAGATATACGAACACAGATTAGTAAATTCCAAGACAATCAAATTGAGCTTGAATTTAGTCAAGCAGTGGAAGAACACCGTGTGGAAGAAGTATATTGGGTAGGAGGTGAACCACTGATGTTTGAACAGCATTGGCGCTATATGAAAAGAATAGTTGAACTAGGAGATGGAGGTCAAGTCTATGCAAGATACAATACAAATCTTAGTAGAATTGAGTATCGCGGCACTAATCTTTATAGCGATATACTCAGTGGTATTCGTGATTGGCAAATCTGTGCAAGCCTTGATGGAACTGGAAAAATAGGCGAATACATACGAACTGGTCTTGATTACAATAACTTTTTACAAAATTTCCAAGAAGGTATCCAGCACAGTAAAAATCCAAGAAACATGCGATTAGATTTTACACTCACATTACCAGGCATGTTTGAAATAGAAAACATGCAGATTTTGGCCAGAGAATTAGGTGTAGAAATATTATCCAAAGTTATTTTTAGTTTTAGCCCTGATATTGTCATGAGTCCGTTGGCGTTACCAAGAGAACTGTTAAATCCTTGGATCGACGAACTGTTGACAGTGTCAACTGGCGCCATGCATGATGTCCTGTCACAACTACGGTCAAGACCAACTTTTGGTGAGCAGTGGCCAGAATATTATCAGCAAGGCATCAGCAAAGGCAAAGCCCGTATCTTAGAATTAGAAAAAATACGACAAGATACTTATACCATGCAAGACATACTTGGTATAAGACCAACAATTTTAGAATGGTGGAATCAAATTGAATGTTAAAATAATACTTAGAAATCCTTTAAAAAAAACAGAAACGGTTGATTACACAATTGAGGTATATCAATCTCCAATGAGTGTACGCTGGTACAATGCATTGCAAGATCTGCTGATACAATCAAATTATCTAGAAAAAAATTTTTGTTTTCTAGGTTTTCCAAACAGTGCACGTGATCTAACATATATCTGTAAAGAACTGACCTGGGCAAAAAATACTATCAATCAATTTTTTGGCAATAGCTACTGCATCAACGAAGTCTTTGCACCAGACACGCTACGTGATGGTATCACTCCTAATCAAGAGTTAATGAATCAACTACACAACCATTTTGAACATCTACAAGGCACAGTATGGGGGTTAAGTGAATACTACAAAAAAGCCGACTACTATACTAAATTTGCTATCAGACAGTTGAACAATCTGTGTCACGAAGCAGAAAGTCTTATGCTGAGTCAACGCAAACAAGCAACACTACCTGAGTGGGTACGCCCTAGTCAAATTACAACATTTTTGAATGCACCTCGTTTGGAATTTCCAACAGAACACAAGACTACATTTGACGAAACTAGATATGACAAACGATTTGGAGAAGTATATTTACACTGGACTCAGATTGGTAAAACACTTTATGAAGTGTATGTGGACGAACAAGGAGTTGACATAGACCAGGCCACCTGTGATGCTATTACACATCTTAGATATTACAGTGGAGAATTTGACATTGAATGGGCGCAGGATGTTGTATTCAATGGACCACATCCTTGGCATACTGATCGAATGGCTGGATTCAGAGAATGGTTGCATCGCAATAGATTCGACACACAAAATACTGAATACAATTACGGATATCATGCTGTGGGACAGGTAAATCTATTAAGTAGTTTTGGAACCACAGATTTTCAACAAGTTTGGCCCATACTAAGTAAACATCTGGATATATATAAAATAGAAGCAGGCGATAAATCAGCTACATATGACTATGCCTGGACAGACCCAGACTACTACCAAAAACAAATCAACTTGTTGATTCCTGGATATGAGTATAGTTCAAGTCATTGAATAGTTAACAAAAAGGAAAATACATGCGCTGGATTAAAAACTTAATAGATCGGATTCGACTGGAAATACGATATCGTAAAAAACTTAAAGAGCTGCGCAAACGAGATCCTTTTATCTATAAATGAAGATATTAGGTATAAGTGCTGGATTTCATGATGCTGCAGTTTCATTGATTGACAATGGGGAAATACTGTTTGCTGGTCATGCAGAACGTTATAGCAAGATCAAAAATGATGCCCATATCAACGATGCACTAATGTCAGACGCTTTAAGTTATGGCAACCCAGATCTTGTGGCCTACTACGAGCGTCCGTGGGTTAAAAAATTACAACAACTACAGTCGGGACAATATCATGAAGCCTTTGATTTTAAAAATTTCACTCTTGATCAGTATTTGCGTAAACATCTATCTGTATCTGTTCATCAAGAACGACTACTACGATGCCCTCGGAGATTCATGTCCCATCATTTATCGCACGCTGCCGCAGGATTCCAAACCAGCCCCTACACAAAAGCCACAGTTGTTGTTATAGACGCCATTGGTGAACTAGATACTATTTCAATTTGGGCAGCAGAATATGTCAACGGTCGAGCAAAGTATACTAAACTTTGGGGGCAACGCTATCCGCACAGCATAGGATTGTTTTATTCTGCAATGACTGACCGCGTAGGGCTCAAAGCCGGCGAAGAAGAATACATCATGATGGGTATGAGTGCCTA
>Ga0007867_1000025_pt1 | contig 76984 bp, 78 predicted proteins | sample CryBogCBH25Aug08_FD_71224 | JGI IMG/M metagenome (GOLD analysis project Ga0007867, IMG submission 71224) | Freshwater microbial communities from Crystal Bog, Wisconsin, USA - CBH25Aug08 | ecosystem: Environmental > Aquatic > Freshwater > Lake | place: Crystal Bog, Wisconsin, USA | collected... | reverse complement strand
TATCCTCGTTGTATTTATAGTTGATTTTAGAATGGGATTCTGAACCCGCCTGTGTGCTACGTTCCATCTTGTCAAATAATCTCTTATTGAGATCTTGAATACATTTCTTTGTTTGCTCATTGTCAAAACCGACTGTATTGTGGTGATTCATCTTCTCCTCCCTATCATCATTTTCCTCATAATATTTGTAAGCACTCACTTCATCTTCTCCATCTTTTTCAGAAGCATATCCCTCTTCAATTTTGAAACATTATCCCACATAGTTTTACCATTTAAAAGATCATACTGGTGCTGAAAAACTCTGGCAGAAATGCCTTCATATCTAAATGTTTGTGCCTGACCAGATCCTAAATTATACCGAACTTTAACCCACATTGGCCTTTTGATCTTTAGAAAGTGTTTTGGATATGAAACACACCCTTCTTCCAATTCAACCAATTCTGGTGATGATTCTAGAATCTTAGGGTTGATCACTAGAACCGGCTTCTCTGCCGCCATAACAAAAATCTGAAGTGGAACCCCAATCTGATTGGCAGATATTCCTAGTCCATAATTATCATACATCACTCGAACCATATTGTCAACAAGTTCTACAAGATCAGTCTGTGGATTGATGAAATTATATTTTTCACAAGGCTGCTTTAGAATTGGATCATTACCATCAACAAGTTGCATCAGATTACCCCTAGAATTAGCTTAAGATTTGGCTTTTCATAATTTGGACCTTTCTTAATCTTACCATCTTCGCGATAGACCGGATTGCCGTCAGAACCAAGTTTGGTCATATTCGATCTTTGAACTTCAGCAAAACATGCATCAAGATCAATACCAAATGCCAGACCCGCTCCATAAGTTACATAAAGAATATCGGTCAATCCATCGGCAACTCCTACAATATCATGATCTTTAATTGCATCCTTCAATTCTTCAAGTTCTTCTCGAATTAGTTCATAACGAAGGGCCACTACATCCTTAGAGGGAAATTTTGGCTGATCTTGACATTCTTGTCCAAATGTCTTCATAAAATGCTTAACTTTTTCAAAATTTGTCATTATTATTCCTTATGCTGAGATTCGTGAAAAATCTTTTACCTTTTCAAACTTTATTATATTACTGAACTTATCTATCAGATTCTCTCTATGTGAAATGATGAACACATTTGTATCAGCACAGATTGTTCGAATTATTATATCTAGTTGTTCCATACCTGTGCCGTCCATCGCACCATCCATTATTTCATCAAGAACCAAAATATTTGAATTTGCACTGTTTCTCATCTTAGCGATGGCTCTCCAAGCAAATAGAATGGAAAGATCGACTCGCTTTTTCTCGCCCTCTGAGAATGATTCGTATGAGAAAGTGTCTCGGAACCTTGATTTGATAGTCTCGTTGAAGTTCTCATCCAACTCAAAACTGATCGGTAGTTCCATGATAGCTAGATATTTATTGATCAGTTTATTGATGACAGGAACATACTGCTTGATGATCTTTGCTTTGATGCCACCATCCTTCAACAGAACAGCAGCGACATCCAAAACTCCCTTGTCTTTGAATAGTTCTTCTCTGAACTTTTCCTTCTCAATATATTCTTTCTTGAGAGATTCGATGACATTTGTTTCATTGGTATCTTCAACATTCTTGACCTTGAGGTCTTCAATTTCTTTCGTTGTATCCTTTATATATGTATATCCGCTAGAGATATGACCATTATACTCAGAAATCTTTCGTTGTATCGCTGCAATATCCAACACAATAGCACCGATTTCTATAGACCTCTTATCAATATCTACAAACTGTGCCTCTAGAGTTTTCAGTCCCTCTTCCGTTTCGCGAAGAGACTTGCGCTTGCCTTCAATCGTCTCGTCCTTGAATGTGTGTTCAATGCCTTGCTTGCAAGTAGGACAGTTATCATTGTCATGATAGAAAGCAATCTCAGCATTTATCTTTTTGATCTTTTCTCTTAGGCTCTTGATGAGAGAAGCTGCTGTCTCTCGCTTCTTATTATTTGATTCCTGATCGGAAATAGAATCGCGAAGAGCAATCTCCTCTGTCGTCTTTTCTTGAATGAGAGCCTCATAATCATTGATCTTTTCTTGTGCAGCAAAAATCTTGTTTTGCAGATCGTCGATTTGTTGATCATTATTCTTCTGAAGTTTCTTGATTAGATTTCGGTGTAGAGTAATCTTTTCCTTGATCAAATCGATCTGGTATTTTACTTCTTGAATGTCGTTCTTGTTCTGTGAAATACGATCTTTCAGAAGAATATTCATTCTGGAGAAAATCTGAATATCAAGAAGGTCCTCAATAATCTCTCTGCGCTGACCTGTTGGTAGTTGCATAAAAGGAACAAAGGTCGAAGAACCCAGAATGATAATCTGACAGAAACTCTTGTGGTTCAGTTTCAGAATGGTTTTTTCTAGAACATCCTGATAGTCTCTAGCCGCAGCATCTTGATTTAGAAGAGTTCCGTCTTGCCAAATCTCAAACACATTTGGCTTCATGCCACGCTTGATGAGATATTCTTTGGTTCCAATCTGGAACTCAACCTCAACCATGAGGTTCTTCTGATTTATGGAGTTCAGAAGTTGAGGTCGATTGATTTTTCGGAATGGCTTTCCAAACAGAACATAAGAGAGTGCATCTAGAAATGTTGACTTACCTGAGCCATTCTGACCAATGATCAGAGTCGTAGGAGAATTATCCAGTTCAATCTCTGTAAATGTGTTGCCGGTACTAAGGAGATTTTTCCAACGAAGTTTTCTAAAGAACAGCATTACTTACCATCATCCAACAAGTTTCCCATAGCATGTTCATATCCAACTTCGTATGCAGCCTTGAGCCAGTTTATTATGTGTTCAGCATCAATACCATCCATTTTGTAGGTATAAAGATCATCGTAAAATCTTTCGCCACGAAGACTATACAATTCAATTTCGTTGAACCATTCTGCAAAAGTCATATAATTATCCTATATCAAGGGCGGAACTGTACAGTGATTTGAACAAATTGTCAAGTCTTTTCTTGTCAACATCTGTTGCCATATTATCTATGGAGTTATGTAGAATAGTCAAGGTATCATCCACATTTTCTAGAATATCTTCGTCATCAACCAAATCTAGATTCAAGTTATCATCAACCACCTGAACTTGAATAGGATTTTCCTTTTCGATCTTATCAACAAATAGATCAAACCAATAAGGATTTGTCTTGTTGATGACAATCACCTTGACGTAAGAATCCTTCAGATACGAGAAATCGAAAGACTTCAGTTGATCCGAATCTTTCCACTTATTATCGTCATACTTGACCTTATGAAACAGTTTATACGGATTCTCAATAAATGTCAACTCTTTTGTTTCAAGATCAAGCACATGAAACCCCTTTGGATCATTATAATCGCTCCATGACATTTCATATGGACATCCAAGATATGTGATGTTGCGAGAAGTTGATCGGTGGTGGAAATGTCCAGACAGAACAAGATGAAACTTTGAAAATACATTTGCTTCCATACCACCGTGATGTGGCTGTCCTCTGTGCATCTCAAATCCATCCAGTTCTAGGTGTCCTAGAAGAATATCAGCATTTGACTTCTCAATAATGTCCAGAGCCTGCTCTCTGTTATCATCACAGATCCATGGCATCATAACTATTTTATGACCACGAATATCTATTTCTGTAGGAGAAGAATATACTCCAATATCATATTCACCTAGAAGTAGATCCGGCGAGTTTACTTCATTTGTATTTTTATATGAGGTGCAATGATTGCCCACAATTAAATGCAGATTTATATTGTTCTCCCGGATAGGATCAAACCAATATTCACGACAACGCTTCAATGAAACAAAGTTGATAAACTTTCTTCTATCAAAAGTATCGCCCAAATCCACTACAGTATCTATATCGTTTTCTTTCAAATAAGGAAAAAATACATTCTCATAAAATCTTTGAAAGTGATTGTGCATAACATCTGCATCACCACGCGATCCAAAATGTTGATCCGTAATCAGAGCAATTTTAGTCACTTTCTTCCTTCATATTTCGCAATAATATGATCACAATATTCTTTGATATTTCTAATTGTCTGGACATAATTAAATCTTACATCTTGACGATTGCTTTTATCAAGAGCGTTATCACCCATCTGTCTAATTAATACTGGTACATTATCATACTTTAACATGTTTATACATCCTCTATAAAATTCTCCAATCCTCTTTTTTCTTGGAGCTTTGCTTCTTTCTTTAGTTTTGCGTTTTCAATACCTTCTTCATAAGAGGCAATGAACTTTTGTGTGTTCTCATAAAATTCTGATGAAAGGGCGTGAGGTACATCTGATACTTGAGCAGAAAAATTATTGTTATGAATAATCATATGCTCCATACCTTTGTATTTAACATACTGCTGTTTCTTTTCTTTATTGATTCTTGCAACAAATGCATTCCAAGCAGTCTGAGTAAAAAATGCAAATGGATTGCTTCCTCTGTCTGGATCAAACGTAGAAACATAATTTACAGAATTTTCGATGGCATCACCGATCATTTCATCTTTATAAGAATATGATGAGAAGTTTGGTCGATTAGCTAATTTTGTAGCGATCTTATAAAAACATTCCCCAATATAGTTGGGGATAATTGGCTTAATATCACCTCTTTCATCTGCTTCTCGGCAAAGGTGAATATAATCTTTGATTTCTTGATAAAATCTTTTATTATCAATATAATAAACAGAAGCCTTTTTCTTTACCATAATATCTCCTTACCTTAAACAACACTATACCACACATATCTTCTATGCCGAATAGAAAAATAAACTTTATTTTACACCAAATCTCTCTTGACATGGTTTGTAAGTATGATATACTCCTATTATAGGGTTGAAAATAATATTACTTATTATCTGATTTAGGTTTACTTAGAAACTCTTTGAACATATCCTTTAGCTTATCTGGATTAAATTCATTATCATCTAGAAAGTCATCTTCCAGATCATATCTGTCAATCATTGATTTCCTGAAGTTTTCATATTTAGGATAGTATTTAACCCAAGCCTCATTATAGAACTTTTCGATAATGTCTTTAGGAATAGTTACAGTAAGAACATGTTGGATATCAAAAACAACCATAGCTGAATCAGAAAGTGGATCATAAGGAGTATAAACATAATATCCTTTAGATGATGGATCATCAGAATCTTCATCCAACATTATATGTTGTTCCTTTTTAATGCTCATGGGAGCATATAAAGAAACCATATAATTATTATGATATATGAGTTTTCCAGCAATTCTGTCATTATTAGTAAGTCTGATAAGCACCGTTTCCATATTATAATCCTACATTGTAAAGTTTAAAAGAGAACTTCTCTTGAGTATATATCTTAATTCTTTCCAAGAAATGATTCAAAGTAAAATTCTTATGTGATTTATATTCAAGGTTGTCTATAATATCATAGAGAATTGCTTCATCTTTTGATTCGTGTAGACGAAGCATTCTACCAATAGACTGAAGAACTTTAATCTTAGATTTAGACGGAGAAGCAGCAATCATATGGTGTAATTTCTTAATGTTCACACCGGTTGAGGTTGTACCCAGTCAAAAGTGACCCGATAAGAATCGAGTCACATACCTCCATTTCTACCTTAGTTGGTTTCATCTTTAATCCTTTTCTTACAATTATCAAAATGCCACCTATGCATTGGAGAAATGTTCCCTATAACATCGCAGTGTGGGCACTTTACTTTTTTTGGCGAAGATTTTTCTTTAGGTGGTTTACTTGGTTTCTTTCGACCTCGTACCCAATTTTCTCTTGGAGCATCTACAGATTTTATTTCATCTACTCCATTGTTCCACCAAACCTTTCTTGTCTTTTTTCTTTTTTCTAATCTTTCTGCCTTTTTAATAGGATCTGCCCAAATTTTAAGTTGTATATTTCCCATATTTTTTCTTCTATTTTGTTCTCTTTCGGAATTAGATTTACCGATTTCTAGGTTTTTGAGATATTCTTCATCTTGCCATTTTGCTTTTATTTTTTTACCGGCATCTTCTCTTTTATTCATATCTCTATTAACAATAGTCATATTATCTCTGAATTTTTCTCTTTCTTCTTCAGGCATATTATCCCATCTATATTGCATTCTTTCACAAAAGAATTCATAATATTCGGGATCATTATATCTATCTATAACCTTTTGAATCATATAATTTCTATAATCTTCATCTTGCCATTGTAATTTCATTTGATTAGATAAAATTTCTGCAGAACCTTCCTTAGCATGTCTGGTTAACGACATTTGTTTGCAATGATCTCTAATCAAATCCTGTTCTTCGTCTGTCATTGAGTTCCACCTATCAATTTTCTTTTTTGAAATGTTGTCTCCAAAAAGTTTCTTGGCTTCATCAGATAATTCTTTCCACCATCTTTTTTGTGCTGTAGAAAGAAGATTTCGAGTGATGTCATCAGATGGAACCATATTATTTAATGGTCTAGTAAATGGTTTTATGGTATACGCCATTGCCAATAATTTATGGGCTTCTATGTGAGAAGCATACGGCAATCTAACTATATTAAAAGTTTCATTAATATAGTTAGGAAACATACTTCTTGGTAATATATGGTGGTTTTCACAATATATTTCATTTATTTCTTCAGTCTTATTAGATATACAATAATCTATATATTCAATTAACTTGTCTAAAGAATCTGGGGTTCCCAACACACTATAAAAAATTTCAATAAAATCCATATAAATATATTCTTATGACTACTGGTATATTTATATATTTATATTTTCACATATCCATATATCTGAAATATCGTCGTCACATGTAATATTTTCTACTAATTTAACAGAACCATCAGATAATAATACCTTTGTTCCTGACGGGAATGTTTTACTCACATCATTGAAATGTAAAGTTATATTATAATGTATATCTTCAATAGCATGACGAATCTTTTCTCTATCAGATCCTTTTACATCACCATCAACATAGAATACATTATGCTTTGTATCACTACTTATAGCATCATAAAGATCCTTACCATGTTCTTTCATTCTGAAGAATACTAGTTTATTGCCTTTAAGTGACAGAGTTAGATTTTTAATAAAGTTGGTTCTTGGTTGATATGATGTGATGAAATCTATTTCTTCTTGATAAGTCTTTTTCCTATATTTTTTTGTAATAGGATCGTATATACCTTTTGAATATTCCTTACAAATTTCATCTGGATATTTCAGAACTATGCATTTGATTTTGAGTTTAGTTACATCTCCACGATTCATTAATTCTTTGGTGGTTGTTGTTTTATACTTAGCTCCAAACAATCCTTCAATTGTGGCTTCATTTAATGGATGCCCATCTAAAGTTCCGGTCATGCCAAATCTATATTTGGTATTTTTCATATTACCAAGAATTTTTATGAGACTGGTTGCTTTAAAAGTGTGGACTTCATCTCCAATAACTAAATCAAACTGATCATACCATTCGGCAGACATTCCTCGTTTGCCATGCTCAAGCGATTGCCAAGTTGATATTGATAAATCTGCTGGAATATTATTATCTTTAGAAATTCCATCTAATGATGTATGAATAACGCCTTTATATCCATAAGATTCAAAATCAGATTTCAACTGAGACACCAGATTTATTGTTGGTACAATAATTAAAGTCTTGTTTTTATACCATTGAGTAATAATATATGCAATAAGACTTTTTCCGCTTGAAGTCGGACTAACTAGAGTTCTTCTATTACTTCTGAGACATTTAATAACAGCATCGATCTGATAATCTCTAGGCTCAAATGGAAGTTTTAGTGTCTTGATAAAATCAAGAACTTCATGTTCGGAAACATTCTCATATAGAAACTCATCATCAAAGGAAAACGAATACTCTCGTTCATCACAGAATTTTTTTATTCTTTGTGCCAGACCTTTATATACTAGCCTATTCATTCTTCCTACAAGTGATATATTTCCGTCCCACAAACGCGCTTTAAATTTTGGATGAAACTTGTAGTTTTCTGCTTTGAATGTTAGATAATCAGACAACTCCATCAAGAGGCCAGCTTCGCATTCTACTCTGGCATGAACTTCATTAAAATGTTTAAGGTGAATATCACTCATATCAATCCATTCATCATTTTGGTAAAATCAATTGAATTTTTTATCTGGAAACCGCGATTGGCTAAAGACTTTAGAATAGAATCTAGAGTACTTATCTTCTCTTTCTGGAGACCAATTTTCAGAGACAATTTCTGAATTTGAGGATCGGCGTCAATATGCATACCAATATCCCCTTTCAGAATCATCTTCTGATTAGGTTCCCATCCATTTTCCTTAATCGTATCTAGATCCAAAGTACCAGCAAAATATTCTGTCTTTGTCTTAAATAATATCTTGTATTCTTGTTCAAGACGCTGGAGAGTCAATCTCTCTACGGCAAAGAACTTTAGATATTTTGAGTGGATTTTTGGAATTTCTAAAGATTCATTATCAAGTGCATTTTTATCAATAATAGAGTCTTTTGACCAATTTTCGAAGATTTCGTCGAGCGTCATTATAAACCTTTCTCATATCAAACATCATAGGGATTATTTGTTTCCCCATTAACATAAACATAATCATAACTTCTATATGCCAATTTCATACTGGCAGTAATAAATTGAATATCCTTAGCATCTGTCTCTAATGTAAACCCAGATAGATATACTGGAAGAACATCATAAAACTGAATTGAAATATTCGGATTCATATTTCCATCAAGAATGACTAAAGTAGCATCTGAATAAATTGCATTTTTATCATATCTTGGTGTAGTATATATGACTTTAGATTCGTTGAAATTTTCAGGCTTACCTAATGCTTTAATCCAATCATACAATTCAAAATATCCATTTAAATTTTCATCAAGTTTGAAAGTAATATTTAGGTCATCATAATCCAGATGATCTCCGGGAAGCGGAGTTTTCACGAATGGATTTGGCATTTCAGCAGGAGTAAGAGTTACGCCGGGAAAATCCACTTTCTGAATGAAATAGTTAAAATTTGGTGATCTTCCGATCTTAAAACTGAAACCAACTTGACCTAGAAAATTCAGATTTCCGGGATTGTTTGTGAGTGCATTCATGGTTTTCTCCGATATTCATTGGAGTATTTATGATTTATATGTTGACACTGATTATATGACTCTATATACTATGTAATATAAACCAGCATAGAAAGATATGATATGAATTATAAAGAATTATTTATGGTAAACGGTAAGATCCCTGCGAAGAGAACTTCTGAAAAATATCTTATTAAGCATAATTTGCTTGATGTGGTGGTGAACTATGGATATGGGTTTAACACAGAAGTTCACAATTTATCATTCAAAATTCAATGTATGGTTGTTGGTATAACAGAAGCACCAACTTGTGAAGTATGTGGTGAATATACGTTTAGAAATAAAGATGTTGCTGGTATTGAATTTAGGCGGTTTTGTTCCATAGGATGTTCTACTAAAGTTAGATCTGACGATCATTATTCTAAAAGGGATGCGATTGCTGCCAATGAAATGCGCAAACAAACTATGCTTGACAAATATGGATATGAATATAATTCTCAAAGACCAGAAATAAAGAAAATTTTATCTATCACAAGAACGAATTATCATTTAAGTGTTGATACACAAGAAAAACTTACAGATAAGAAATGGATGTATAATGAGTATATTATCAACAATAGAACTGCAGTAGATATTGCAGACGAATTGGGGGTATATTATGGTACAGTAATATCATATTGTAAATCTCATGGATTTAAGATAAAACAAACATCAAATTATTCATTATATGAGGTTGAACTGTCTAGATTTCTAACTGATTTGGGTGTTTATCATGAACGCAATGATAAAATTCTAGGTAGAAAAGAAGTTGACATTCATATTCCATCTAAGAATATTTGTATAGAAATTGATGGCCTTTATTGGCATTCATATGATATGAGAGTTTCGGTAAAAGAACGAAAGAAATCATTACAAAAGTCTATAGAATGTGAAGATCAAGGATTACAATTATTGAGGATATTTGAGGACGAATGGATATTGAAGCGAGATATTTGGAAATCAATTATCAAAGTTAAATTGGGAATTTGTAATAATAAAATTCATGCCCGAAAAACAAATATAATGTCGGTATCTAGTCTAGAGGCCAAGGAATTTTTGAATAATAATCATCTTCAGGGATTTGTTGCTGGAAAACATTATGGATTATATCATAATGGAGAATTAGCTCAATTGATGACTATTGGTAAATCTAGGTTTGAAAAAGATAAGATAGAATTATTGCGTCTCTGCACAATTAAAGATACTGTGGTTGTGGGAGGGTTGACAAAACTACTTAAGTTCATTAATATAGATCTTGTTTCTTATGCCGATAGAAGATATTCAAATAAAGAAGCATATCATGGGTTTATATTTGAGAAATATACTGATATTGGATATTTTTGGACTGATAAAAAAATAAGAATTAATCGCTTTAATACACAGAAGAATAAACTATCGAAATTATTAGGTTCTGGGTATGATGAATCTAAAAGCGAGTTTGATAATATGATTGACAACAAATATAGAATCATATATGATTGTGGTCAATGTAAGTTTACATATTATTCATAAAAATAGAGGAGTAAGTTTCCCTACTCCTCTATTTTCAAACTACATAATAATCAGCAACAATTAAAGGATGTTGTTGACAAGAGTTCTGCGATAATATAGGTTAGTGCTCTGGATCAACTGACCGGGAGTGTAACCATTGGGGTTAGCGCCAAAAGCGAATGGATTGGCGACGACCCCGTATCTGGTTTTGAAGCCGATTTTCGGTTGAAAGGTATCCTGACCAACTGCACGAACCATCTGTAATGGAACATATGGGCAGTAGAACAGACCAGCATCAAATGCTGAAGCACCCTTATAACCAACAGTCAGATAGTTACCAGCAGCATAGGGATCGATATAGACGCGAATGCGACCATTAAGAACACCAGCGAAGGTATTACCTGTATCATCGACTTCAAGGTTATTGCTGTTAAGAGCAGGAGCGTAATCAAGAACACCGGCCATCTGAAGAGCAGAAGCAACGTCAGAAGAGCAGATCATGATATTGCCCTTACCACGACGGGTGTCTTTGGCAATACGGTTAGCTTCACGCTCGATCTGGAACATCAGACCCTTGAACTTCTCAACTGACCAACGACCATTTGAGTCGATATCAAGATCGAAAGTGCCTGCAGTGGTGGTTTCAGCAGCACCCTGATTAGCGGTTAGATTGATGGTACGAACGATTTCGCGGTTGATTTCAGCAAGAATTTCTGCTGAAAGGATGGTTGATAGTTCAGTCTCAGCATCCAGACCGTGAATTGCCTTCAGATCCTGAGCTAGTTCGATGGTGTATTCAGCCTTCAGGGCGCGTGACTGAGCGGTCACGGTAACCTTGTCGATGCTGAAAGCCATCTGGTTGAAGTCAACGTTACCAGTTGAACCAAGAGCTTCTGACTGAGCAGAATTAGCACCACCAGCAAAGTTATAGGTCTGTGAGTTGCCTGAAACAACAGTGGCGGTGTTCACACCGTAGATGCCACCCCAAGTCTGATTGGCTTGGCCAACGACCTGAGTATTGCCTGTGCGACCATAGGTTGACTGGCCGGTGTTAGCTTCGTTGTAGAAGGCATTGGCACCGCTCTGATTGTCGTACTGAGGACGAAGAGCAAAGATCAGGCCGGTAGGACCAGTCATTGGCTGAACGCCGCAAATGTCATAAGCAATCAGGTTAGGCATTGCACGACGAACTAGTGAAATTAGAACTGGATCATAGTTCTGTACGCCACCAGAAAGTGATGTTGCAAGTGAACCTGAAGTCTCAGACAGCATTGATGTCTGACCGCCCTGATTGCCCTCTTCCATAAGAGCACGTTCGGTGTTCTCTAGAAGCTGTGCAATGACAGAACGCTTGTGGTTGTTCTCGATACGGGGCAGAGCGTCATGCTCAAGAATAGCACTCCACTTCTGTTGAATTTCTGAATGTAAGCTCATTTTAGTAACTCCCTTATTCTTTTTTGAGTTATTGTTTATTTATACTAATTAAACTTTTGAGATTCTCGCAAGATGTTCAGCATACACTTTCATGTTTGAAGGAACATTTGCCTTTGTGTCTTCCTCTGCGAAGAAATCTTCAGTTAGAGGTTGAGCAGCAGTATGTGACTTCTTAGATGAAAAGTATGATTCTTTGATTGTTTCCGCCTTGGAAACGAAATCGCCCACATCAGCAAAGCTAATGTTTTCTGCCAGAGACTTAAACTTTTCTCTATCAGAGATAGTCATACCCTCTGTCATTTCGGCAACGATTTCACCGATTTGAGAATATTCAATCTTTTCTGAAAGAGAAATGTTCTTTTCAACTTCCTCATTTAGACGATGATTGAGATTCTCAATTTCTTCGGCCATCGAAGATAAAACGTCTTCGCGGTCTTCAGAAACTGTTACATAATTGGTCTCAAAGAGATTCTTCAATCCAAGAAGGAACTCTTCAGCCATTTCGACCTTAAGACCATTATCAATAGCTAGTTCATTATCTGCAACCCACTGATTGGCTACATATGACATATACTTGTCAACGGACTCAACTAATTCTTCATGAACATGATCAATAGCTTCTTCTAGAGCAGCAGTATATTGCTCCTCAAGACGAGATTCCATAATAGCCAGACGTTGATTAACTGCAGCTTCATAAACTACAGCAGCACGGTTCATAAGATCTTCTGACATCTCTTCGCCAGTGAAGATTTCTTCAACGTGCTCACGAGCAACAATAGGCTTTACAGCAGTTGCAGCATGAGTTGTTGTATCATAAGTTTCACCGCCATTTAGATTTTTATCCGCTGAACGCTTATTGACAGAATCAGTAGTTGATGATACTGCCTTATAAACATTAAGAACTTCTTCATGACTGCGTGATTGAAGATCATTCATCAACTTAGCCAGAACTTCTGATTTAGTTGTCTGTGAATATTCTGTTTCGCCTGCTGACTTGTCGGCACCACGCTTTGCGCTACCTTGAATTGCAGGCTCTGGAAGTTCACTTTGACCATCAACTGACTTGAAATTCTCATCAAGTTCATGGCTTTGCTTTCTAGTTGCCATTGGTTTACTCCTTTGTTTTATCTATTTATAAAATCTTTATTTTGAAGATAATCTACGAAGATAATGCTCAAAATATGCGATGCTATTTTCATTGATGGCAGATACAGTCATCTTTTTCATTTCCTGCTTTGTCTGTTCAATAAACTGTTGTGCTTGCCAAGAATCATTAGATGAATCATAAACCCAGTTTACATTTTCCATGATTCCGCGAACGAATGCTTGAGGTGCCGAAGGGTCTGCAACAACATCTGCAGCAGTAGCCAGAACAAAATCGTCCTTGACTTCCATGATGCCATCTTTACCCTCAACCACTGAACCCATACCTCTTGATGACATACCAAGTCTGGCACCATCTTCAATTAGACCGGCAACAATCTGACCATAAGGTGTACTGGTTACTTTCATACGACCAATAACATTGTTGCCATCCCATTTAAGAGATTCATGAAGTCCACAAACTCTTTCTAGATTGATATTTGGTCCCTGAGGATGTCCAAGTTCAGCATATGCACGGTTTTCTTTAATATACTTTCCAGTATATTTGTTCACAGCATTTTCTAGAATTGATCTACCATAACGGCGACCATTTCTATTTGGTTCCTCTGCCATCATGAAGATGCCTTCTAGATACAGATTCTTCTTGCCATCTTCTCTGGCTTCTGAAATAACACGAATTTCTTCAATGTTTTCGGTGATCAGTTTCATTTCTTAGACTCCAGCCGTATTATAAGCATACTTGGTTAGAACAAGAGCGATAGAAGATTGAGTATTGGCTGTATTCGCAGTGATATTAGCAGCATTGTTTGATCCCATCAAAAGAAGACCCTCGGCAGAAACATCCCATGTTCCACTAGTTCCTGCTGGTGCTTGGAAAATTACATTAGATCCTTGCTTTACAACCCAATCGCCTGTCCAAAGAATACGAGCAAGTGCCATACCAGTTACAGTTTCAACTGAACTATTTGGAGAAGCGATATTTGCTGTGGTATATGTTACATTGGCGGTGTCGAATGTTCCGACATGACCACCGATTTGATTTTTAATGATCGGCATTATTCTTCTCCTGTATTATAAGAAGATCTTTTTTTCTTTGCTCGAATAATACCAGATGTTCTATTAGCAAATTTTCTGCGATTTTCATCTGCTGCATCAAGATCAACATCTCGGTTTATTTGATATTGAGCGATTTGCTTTCCTCTATCTTTTCCGGCAGGTTTCAGATATGATTTAATTCGTTCTTTTGTATCAAGAACTTCATCAATATGTTCGAGATTATCCTTTAATAGATTACGGAATACAACATTAACCGCTTCCTTCATGGTCTTCTTACCACGAAGTTTCTTGAAATCATCAGAATCTAAATGTCCATTATGATTAGCATCTAATTTATTTTGATTACCAATTAGTTTCTTTTCGATAATGGTATATGCACCAGATTCGATCATCTCTTGCATATTTGTATCTGCTTCCATTTCAGTCAAAGGCTCAGATTCGAATGAATCTCCCTCAGCAGTTTCTGCATAGAGATAGAAATTCTCTAAAGATTCTTTTCTATAATTTACAGAACGATGAATCGAAACATTGGTTGCTTTTTCAAAAGGAGTTCTTACATCTTCTGGAGGTTTTGGAGTTGTGTCTGTTATTCTTATGTTAGTAAGTCTTGGATTACCTTTTGCGTCCTTACGACGAACGAAACTGGGATATTCATCGCTTTCATTAACTGCAGTTTTGCGTTCAGCAGTATCTTTTTGAACAGGAGGGGTATCGGCTGGATCTGATGAAGGAGATTTGTCTGCATTACTTGTCATATACTGATAAAATTTTGTAATAATATTCTGACAATTTTCAAGTTGAGTTGATATTGCAGGAGGAACTTTCCTATTTTCATCCATCAATTCAAAAGAATCTGCAGCCTGAAGCGCAATTGCCTCTAGAATATTTTTGATATTAGGTGCATCTTGACGAAAGTCTGTATTGTTAACCGACATCATTCCTAATGAAGGATTATCAGAAGTTGATGACGATGATGCCACTCCGGGATTTTCGTCTTCTTGTAGACCAAATCTTCTGGCAATAACTTTAGCAAAAGGATTATCAGATTCACCAAGACCGGTTCCAGTATCACCAATACCAGTTTCACCAGAAACAAGTTTCATAGGACGATCTGCAATACGAGTCTTGTCTTTCTTAGTTCCGCCACTATAGACATCTTGCTTATTGCCAGACCTATCTGCTTCTCCAGACGTTCCATTGGCGTCAGCTTGACTTCCAGCCCCTTCAATAGAATCTTTTGACCAATAAGCAGTCTTAGACTCTCCTTCTGGTCTAGCTGTCTTAGATAGATAATCGCTGTTGTCCTTATCGACTCTTGCTTTTGTCATTATTCGTCCTCTTCGACTTCTCCTAGACTCAGGCCAATTTCTTGTTTCCTGCCCTCTAGTGCCTGATTAATCTTTTGCCTCATGACATAATCGAATGTTTGTTCAAGACTAGCGACTTCTCCATTAATGGCGGCATCAACTACATCGTGGGTTGTATATTCGTTATCACTCATTTGCATCTCCTATTTATAAATTTTAATTACCTGAAGGGTTTCTTCTAACAGGCATTTGTCTAGTGAATGGTCCAGATGGACCTTGAACAATTTCAGTTTTTCTTTCTTTTGGCACTCTTCTATTGTGAGGAGCAGGTTCTGCATCTTTTCCACCAACATTTCCAGATGATACACCAGAATCCTTTTTAGGTTCAGGACTTGGCGCAGATCCTTTACTTGAAGAATCGCTACCAAAACCACCTTGATCATCATCTTCTGGACCCATCATCATTGGAGTTCCATCTGGATTAAGGCCCCTCTCAGCCATTTCTTTGGATTCTTTTTCCATCTGCTGAGACATTTCTTTAATGTCATTATCTGTCTGGAATAGGACATTTTTCTTAACCCACTCTTGTGAATAGAACATACCAAGAAATGGTTGAATCTGTGCAAGTGCTCCAACACGATTCAGAAGAATTTCTGTGTCTTTTAATTCAGCAAAATAGTTATCTCTTGCATAATCAAAGTGAATTAGATCCTTAATCTCATCCCAATCCGATTGTGCAAAAACCTTTTTAAGAATTAATTGCTTCTCTAAAGCACCAAGTAACAGAGCAGAGAATCTAAGTCTAAGTCTATCAATGAATTTTTGGAACGAAAGTTCATCTCGGCTGATTTCATCTGATTGGCCAAGACTAAATCCGGATTCATCAGGATTCAATCTTGATACAGGAACATTTAAAGCTCTATAAAGTTTCTTTTCAAAATATTCTACGTCTTCTAGCTTACCAAGATTTTGTCCTGATGGAAGTGTAGTAATTTCTGTTCCGTTCTGACCTTCACGACGAGGCAGCCAGTAGTCTTCAAGCATGGTATTTTTGGTATATACCCCTGCATCCAGAAGATATGTGTGATGGCTGTGATAGGTTTCTTCTTGGTCGATTGTCAATGCGGCCACAGTAGTTTTTTCATCTAGAAATTCTACAGAAATAACTTTATGATTGTTCAGGATTTCTGCCTTATATCCTCTAGATCCAAATTGACCCTTGATATTGGTTCTATTCAGATTATTGACACTACAATATTCATTTAGATTTTCAACAATTTCAATATCGCCATTTGGATTGAATATTTTCCAAGTCTTTGATTTACTTACAATTCCTATTCTGGCTTGACTCAATTTTTGCTTCCATTCATCAGATCCTCTTTGAGAAGTTAGATTTCTTCTAATCTGATCTTTTGGTGGACAAAGGGAAGATCTCATTTTATTCCAAGTTTCAAATCCACAAATCTTAGAGATTTTGACCAAATCTTTTTTGATTAGATGATCAAAATTCTTGTTCTTGACATGATTTTCTGAATTCAGCGACATCCACTCAGAAATAATTTCTTCATTTGAGTTTAGTTCATACAAAATCTCATCTGAAGTTTTTCTCATAGATAGCATATTGACGACTTGACCAATAATCGTATCGGTATATCGTATTGTTTGATTTTCTGTGTGATATAGCCAATGATCTAGATATCCCATATAAACGAGATTTTCTGGATTATTATTCATTCTGTTGAAGTCTAGGTGATGAACAACAGAAAAATCCTCAGTATGATCTTTGTAAACCTTGGTTTCTGTTAGTCCTAGATCGTCTTTCCACTTGGCAACTTCCCTGTGTGTAAATTCCCAAGTCTTGGTGTCATTAAGATAAATCTGTTCGTATTCTTTGCTGTTATTAGCAACCTTATTGGTTCTACGGTATCCGGGAATCAAAGATTCACCAACTTGAAGATCCTTGGCTTCAATGAATCCTTTATTCCAAACAGGAAACTTATGATCTGGAGTACAGACTACACTCTTTCCGTTGTCAAAAGTGACTCTAACCACATCACTTTCTTTCTTGGTAATACCTGCCCAAGAAATAGGTCCGGGATAAAACTTGCCTGTAATAGGATCACAAGAATAAACCCAGTTTGTTCTTCCCTGATTATATTCAGAGATAATTTCTTCTATAGTTAAAGTTCTTCCATCAAGAAGTGGAATTTTTGTGTCTAGAGCATAACATGCGAACTTACGATCATCTCTTACTGCACCAGTGGAGGCATCATAGATTAGTCGATTCTTATGCTTTACCATCATATCACGCATATGTTGTTCTGCCTTCATCTTAGGCATCTGACCAACATCAATATAGAACACACGACGCTCAGGAGCGCGAGAAATACGATAAATTACTGTGGCGTCTTCAAGAATACGAAGTTGATTTAATGGCTTGATTGCCTTATGGATATATGATAATACAAGTTTTCCGTCTTTATCCATAAGTCCTGATGTGCAATGGAGAATTGAATCTGTGGAAATCCTCAGACCCTGATTGTCCATACCAGTAGAACCGGTTGCCTTGAATCCTTTTTCGTTATAAACATAAAACTCGGCAGTGTTCCTGTTGATATAGATTTGACCCTTACGTTCACGAGTAAGTAATCTTACCTTACGAATTTTGCGGGGATCTATATAACGAAGTTCCTGAATGCCTTGTTCTGGATTATTCTCATCAATCATAACATGATAGTAGAGTCTTCCATCTACATACCATCTACGGAAAATTTCATATCCATAGTTATTGAAATTAAGAAGCTGAGTGACCCCATCAAATTCGTCTTGAACGATTTTCTTGATTTTATCGTTTAAAGACTTAATATCATCTAGATTTAAAGTAACAATTTTATCATTGCCTTCTTTAACGATGGCTTCATTTGTTACTTCATCAACTGCCTTTTCACACTCTGGCTGGAGTGCCATTTCTCTATATTTGACAACCAATTCTGCTTCAGTCTTAGCAGAACCTTCCATGTCCAAATAAGTGCCATAGGTGCCACCAGCAGTGACAACCATAGCACCATCATCTGTTTCCTTAGGCGCAAAAGAAGAAAGATCTAAATCATCTTTCTTCTTAGCAATTTCCCATCCAAATAATTCCAAAGCGGCACTCCTTTAATCCATAATATAATGTATTTATATCACTTAATTCAATCCGCCCCCATCACCAGTAGTTCCCGCATCACCACTAGTTGAAATTTCCCACCAATCATATGTGAACTGAACATCGAACGATTCAAACACATTAACTGCATTCCAATCCAACCGAATTGGCTGAATTGATGTTGGATAAAGTCCATTGAACTTATATGCTCTAAGGGCTTCGCCAGTTTTTGCAAGTTGAGTCACAATAGCAGTTGATTTATAGCCCTGAGAAGCAACAGATGGATCGCGAGTGTTTAGCTCTCTCTTATTAATAAGATTGGACCATGTTTCAAGAGCGTTACGAACTGCAAAGTTCTCATCGTTCATAATTGTAACATTCCATGGTTGATATGTTCTATCACCAGCAAAATTTACAATACGACCAAAATATGGAACTGCAATGTTTCCAAGATCTGATGCAGGAATAGATGTTGAACTTACCAGAAACTGAGTTAGCTGGCTTGTGGTATTGTCTTGAGGAATGGTAATCGATACATTGAATAATGTAGGACGCGCACCCTCGAATTGAAAGTTTGATAGAATATCGGTGATACTGAAAGCCATTGTATTGCTCCTTATATTTTCTTATTAACCGCCAAATGTACCAACGATTGTGTTGAAATCTACTCCGGTACGAACCGCCACAAAATTTAGAGTTATGTAATTGATTGATCTGGCTGGCTGAATATAGATGTCACCAACAAACTGATTTCCGTCAATAACAGCTTGGGTATTATTTGTTTTATCGCAAACAACTCTGAAATCATAGATACCACGACGCCCTTGAATCTGTCTGAGATATGGAGTTACCATATTAACAAATTGTGAACGAGTAAAGGTATCATTGAATTCAAAAAGACTTTGCTGTGCAGCAATGGAAATTGCCTTTTCTAGAACAATAAACAGTCTACGGACATTGATGTGATCGAATGCTGATGGATGACCAATCATAGTTTTATCACCATATAGAACAGTCCCCTGACTCTGGAAAGTTGCTACAGGATTAATATAGTTAATGTATAGAAGATCACGCTGTGCTTGATTTGGATTATAAGCAAGTTTAGTAACGTTCTTAATCTGACCACGATTAAATCCAGCAGGAGACCACCAAGGATCGTTGGTATAATCTGTACCAGCACAAAGACCTGCGATATCGCCATTCAATGGAACCCAATGATATGTATCATTATACTTGTCGTATTGATACTTGTAGTTGCCGTCCATTACAGCATATGAACTTGCATAGGTGATACCCTGAGTTGCAAAATTAACTGCATACTGAGCATAATCGCCAGAAGTAAGCGTAGATTGAATAATTCCACTGTCAGGTGAAATAAATGCTACGCAATCTTTACGAGCAGATGAAATGTTGCCGATAATGTAGTTAGCTAGACCGGCGTTACCAAATGTAGTAGAACCAATTGCTTTACCCTGAAGCAGAAGAGAAATGTCAACATCAGCTTTAGTTTTATAAAGATCATATGCCTGAGCAATTGGACCTAAAGCAATGCTAGATTCATTTGAACCATCTGCGCCGCTTACCATAACTGCAGTAAGTGGTGTTGTAGTTGTAGAGTTGGCAATAGCATTAGCCAGACCAACGGTTGTACCAGTTCTTACAAATGTACCACTAGCATAGATGAAATTTGAACCAAGATTTATTACATTCTTGTAGAAATTGGTTGCGCCCTGTGTAGTTTTGGCATCAGTTGCACGAGACATTGATGGCCAAGTTTCCAGAATCTGATTTGGTGTTCCGGTGAAAGCGCCATACTTATCAGCAACAACTACATGGATTTCGTCTTGAGTTGTGAGTCCCAAAGCAGAAGTCGAAGTTGTTGTAGAAGGTGCTCTGGTTACAGCATTATAATATTCCCAGTAACGCTGAGTTGTATTGCTTGATGCTGAAATGTTTGTTGAAAGATTATAATTTGTTGCAAAAGAAACTGTAGAACCATTTGAATAATAATTGCCGTTACTTGAAGATTCTGCTCCAACAGGATTTGTGAACCCAGTAACCTGAAGCAACTGATATCCTATCTGAGAATTACCAACTTTAATCCAATCGCCAACAGTTAATGAATTAACAACGGAATTTGCTGCAGTGTTACCAGACCCCTGAGTGACAGAAGATGCATTTACCACAGCAACATTTGAGCCAACTGTGAAGTTGATTACAGCAGAATTTGCAACAAGATTTGATGAATATACAGCAGCACTATCACAAACTGAAATCTTAATTGAATTACCAAGACTACCAGCATATCTAGCAACATATGAAATGTTGGCATCAAGCGTAGTATTTGAGAAATCTTGATAGTTATCAAGCTGAGGTGCAGTTGCTGCGCCAGTTGTATTTGCAACGGCATTTAACGCAGATGAATCATATGCACGAACAACATATAGAGCATTGCCATAAGCCAAGAAGTTGGCTGCAGTAAAGAATGTCTCGTAGTTGTTGGCATTTGGTTTACCAAACTTTTGAACTAACTGAGTTTCTGAATTGATCAGAGTGCGCTGATAAGCAGGCCCCCACTGAAAAACACCAGCAACGGCACCAACAGAGGTTGATACTGCCGGAATTACCGTGGTAGCATCAAATTCGCTTACATTTACGCCGGGACTTACTTGAATCATATAAAACTCCTATTGCTTAATAAATCGGATTTATGTTTATATTTATAATTTCTGACTTTTTAAAATCTATGACCAGTCAATCCTATAGCAGGATTTTCATACTCGTCTTGATAATATCCATCAGGATGAAAATCCATATTATAGAATGAATCGATAGATCCTACAGATTCGTTTGGCATATTCCAATTATCGGTTAAAATACCAAAAGGCGTTACGGATTGCTCAATCAAATCTTTATTTTCTTCCCACAGATCGGATCTAACGTCTGTTTCGGTTTGACCAATGAAATATTTCTGAGCAACTGCCCACCCAAACATAACAAGGCACATCACAAGATCATCATGTTCTCCTTGTTCAGCTTCGTATGATGATCTATTTTCGATAAATCTAAAAAGTTCATAAATGATATCATAATCATGAAAGACTAATTTGTCGGATTCGATAATATTTTTAAGGTTAGCACATCCTATTCTTTTGGTTTGTTTAGTCTGCCTAATTCCTCGAATTGGACGAACCTTATGAGTTCCACCCATACTAACTCCTGCACGACCTTTGACTTGAGTTAAAACAACTCCTTCATATTCTAGATCATAGAATAAAATATCTGAAATTTGTTGACCGTTATCATTAATTTCGATCAAAACTAATGCTTCATTATAATGTTTACCGGCTCTCCAAATAATATTTGGATATAATAGAGGAGCAATTTCATTATTTCTATATTTTGCTACAACTCTATATGGAATATTAGTAACATCAAATACAACAAATGCAGAATAATCGATTGAAACCCCTCTAGAAACGTCTACTGTCATAAAATATCTATGACCGGGAATAGGTTCTTCATAAATGTCAAGATCTTCAAATTTATGAAGAGGTTCTTTCCATGTTAATTGTTGAAGTTTCTTGGCGTCTATAAGGGTATTAGATGATCCAAGGAAATGACAATTGTGACTTACTATTCCATTAGAATAATATAGATGCTGAGTTCCGGAATTTACAATATCATATAGATCAATTTTTCGTTTGATGTTTCTTTTAGAAATAACAAAACACCCAGAAGTTTCTGTCTTGACTTCTGTTTTTTTGTCTAGTATCTTTGCCGCAATAATTCCATCTATGGTATCAAATGGATGATCTTCCGAACATTTAATTTCAACTCCATTGGAAAATTTTAAATGAATATATCGATCTTTTTTAATCTTGTTTACGCCAAGAAAAGGCACATACCCTTCAGGAGATTTTATCTTATAATTGAAGTTATTAAGAACTACTGTTTCAGGAAGTCCATACATTCTTTTAATACCCTATCCGGAAAATTATAATAATCTTCTTCTTTAACCCTAAAAATTTCAAATCCGCTTTCCATAAGATATTCATCTCTAGCAACATCTTTTATATCGTTTTTATGCCAATATATTCCATCAAATTCTATAATTTTATTGTTTAATACAAAATCAATTAAATATTTATGCTTGTTTAAATGCTCATGAAATTTTTTTGGAATTTTATTTACTATTGATCTATCAATTGTTATTATATGTTCGCCATTTAAGTCTGAATATTTACAAAAATCTTTAGGACCAATTACCAAATTGGAATATATAGAACCAAATAATTTTTGAGATATCATAGACACCCCAAATTTAGAATGCGTCATAATGCAGTTTTTACAGATATTTGCCTCGCTGTTTCCATATCCCATTCTATATGTATAAAATTTTAGCGGTTCTTTGCAGTGAATACATACATTAATATAATCTTTATCATAATCATTAATAATTCTATAAATTCTTTCGGTTATTTTCTTACTTGTTAAAATATGATCTTCAGTTAAATGTATTATTGAATTATATAAGTTAATATCTCCATTAAGTAAGGTCTTTGGAAATCCTCTGCTATCCAAGTCATATTCCCCTTGAGATATTTTACATTTTACTTCTTCTTGCGAATATAAAATAGGATCAAAATCCTTTTTATAATATTTAACTTCTTTTATAGTGATGTTTAATTTATCAGAAATTTCTTTGGCCGATAAAAATTTAAATTCATCAGATAGAATTAATTCTTTATTTTTAGAATTAACAAAGTATTCATTTTTTATACCATAATGTGCCATCAATTTACTTAGAGCGCCTCTATGGATATTTAATTCTTTCGATAGACTTAACACAGAATTATTAATCAATTTTTCTTCAAGATATTCTTTAGTTATATGTTTATATTTATTATTGTATCTTAGATTTGCGGATTCAGATTTACTTCTGCTTTGTATGTTAAATTTTTTAAACAATCTTAATATAGGTTGCCTATCGACATAACCAAAACATTTACCTATTTCATCAAGAGACATATTATTATCAAAATATAATTTTCTCAATTCCTCTTCAGTTATCTTTTTGGTTTTCTTTTTTAAGTTGCTCATATAAATCTCCTATAAATACTTGTGTATTATTTATATTTATAAGAGTTTGAGCGGAAATCGATTCAAATTCCTGCTCGAATTGGCGCAAACTTGAATTTTGCACAGTCATGTCTTTCCAGTCTTCATCCCTACCCGGAACCATAGACCAATGAACTGAACATCTTTCATATGAATTTCTACCCTCTTCAGAATCTGTCCATATCTTATAGAACATATTCATGCCATTAGGAGTAGAAGTGATTAATACTTTTGTCGTATTACCAGATGCAATTGTAGGATAAACTGACGCAAAAAACTCTTCCTGAATATTTGATGGAATAAATGCAAATTCGTCAAGATATACAAGATTTTGTGAGGTTCCACGAATAGCACTACTAGATGTAGCAGATGCTAAAATTTTGGACCCATTTTCTAATTCAATATCACCTTTGTTCCATGTGATAATTCCTTGCTGCAGCCATTTAGGTAAATGCTCATATGCATTTTGTATTCGCCCTAAGATTTCTCTTGCTTGTTTGTCTTTATTTGCCATAATAGCAATTGAGAAATCTTCATTAAATAGCACATACCACAAAATTAGAGAAGCAACAGTCTGTGTATTATGACTTAGAATTCCATTAGTATAATATCTGTGATCATTTGAATCTACAGTAATATCGAACATATTCTCTGAAATATTAGTTTCATAACATTCTGTTACTAATTCTGGACCATTTTCGGTAATGATTTTTGTTTTATTTGGAACGCAATTTTTAACAAATATTTCTTGCATATTATCATTGAATACAATATGATTATCCGCGCATTCTAGAAATAATCCAGATTCGGTTTTGATGTGCCACCGGACATATTCCACAGTTTTATGGATGGAAGAAATATTCTCCCATCCACTGTCAGTTAGAATTTCATAATCATCAATATCAAAAGATTCTATGAATTTTCTTTCTATTGAGTTAGAAAGTTTATGCATTGTTCAACCACTTCTTTTTTATTATTTTTATAATCTTTTTCTTTGATATGAAGAACTTCATAATCACTTTTTATGATTTGTTCATCTCTCAGATTTTCTCTGGCAGGATTGGCCATACAATCATTTTTGCACTTTAATGAACATATATTAATATTTACAGTTTCTTCACCAATCTGGACTTGATATTTCTTTTTCATCAATATTCCACATTGATTGCAATACATTCTACGAGCAGCTTTATTATAATTAACATTATTATTTTTAAGCCATTTTTGGATAGTAATTTTACTGACGCCAGATTTTTCTGAGATTTCTGTTAGAGAATAATCGGCATTTGCCAAATTAATAATATAATTTATTAGTTGCTCACGGTCTTCTTTAGTGTAATTATACTTTGTTCCCACATCGATCATGAAATTCTCCTATAGAGATCCGTTCAACAATACCGGTTTTCTTGTTCCTTATATCTATATATGTGTCTTTTGTCAAACACTTTCCAACTTGTCTCGGCATCTTTGCGATAACGAACCGGTTTTCTACCATTGTTTCGATCATTTCTTCCTGAAATGGCCATAACTCAAATGGAATCAAACCTCTATCAACGTTTACAATCTGAACATAATTCTTAATGAAATATATTGGATCTTGAGAGCATTTAACGTACTCTTGAATCTGATCTTCAGTCCAAGGAAGTCTAGTATCTGTAGACTTTAGTTTCTTATTACCTCTATACGTGCCAGCTACATGTTGTGCCATTATATATCCATTCTATTATTCAGAAGTGCCCTTAAGCATTTTCAAAAGTTCATTGGTCGATATTACTAAATTATTATTGATTGTTTGATGTGGCTCCGGTCTAGTGATTATACCTTGTCTTTTCTGATGAATATCTAGAAGGTCTTTACTAGTTGATGTAATAGTATCAACAAGTTTAGCCAACACTTCGAATGCTCTAGGGTGCTGACTTCCTTTAGCAATAGTGGCCAATTCTTGTAATGCGTTTTGACTGGTTTCTAAGGCACTTAGCATTGCATCTCTGGCAGTATCAAAATCTCCTTCAACCTTTTCATATTCAGTTTCTGGATTACCTTCTTGAATTGCAGGAAGAGTTTCCTTTTCTTCAATTGGCATTGGAGGCAAATTCAATAATGATGCTATAGGATCTGGTTTTTTTTCATCCATTATAAGTTCTCATTAAAATCTACGATAAATCCATAATTGGTATTTGCAGCAATTTGTGATGCAGGAATAGATTGTGCTGCATTGCTTGTGGGTTGTCCATTAGCGGTCAATCCGGGTTGCACATCAATTGTTTCTTGCGGTGAAGTTGTGCCAACATAAGAAGAAATATTCCCACTTGGTGACGCATAAGAATTGACAATAACTTCTTTAATTTGACTGGAATTCTGAACTGGTCCCCAAAGTTCCCCTTTGAGTGTAAATGTCATTTCCCAGATTACCCACTCTTTATCTTCAAAATTGCTGGCATATGTATCAACAGCATTAACAGTATTCAAAATAATAGGAACGTTTATCGAATAATTCATTTCTGGAATTAAATTAAGAGTTGTGTTCCACTGAGGAGTAAAGAATGGCATAATCTGTTCAACAATACGCAAAGCATCTTCTGTGTTTCTGCTAATAATTGATAATGTGATATCAAAATTATATGGAACAGGATTAAATTGAGTATACATTGTATTTGTTGAACTGTTGACTGCAGTATATTGTCCAATAGTATTTTTCTTTCTATCAGCATCATAACGAATGCCGGTAATCTCAAATGACATTCTTGGAAATACCATCGATACTTCACGAAGAAGATCTGGATTCTGAATATACCGAGTTAAGTACCTCTCCTTGGGTCCATACTGCAAAGGAACTTTTATGGTTTTTTGAGAAACCCCATTGGCATCGACTCTATCAATCCATATATCATCAAAGATCGATCCGAAGAGTATCACATATTTTCTTGTCAGACCCCAGTAGAAATTTTGTCCTAACATTTACAGAATACTCCCGAATGGGCTTTGTTTACTAAAATCTATAAATGCTTTACCTTCTGTGCTAAATAGACTATTCTGAGTTGTTCCATCAATATTATCTGGTGTGTACTGACCTTCTACCAATCCATCTCCATCTTGATCAACAAAATGGTCTCCTTGCCGATCTCCAAGGAAATAATCATCTGCAGCATTAGAGAATTTAGATTGAATATTATCGATTTCAGCCACACCAGTTTTAAGATCTTCGCTGCTATAATTAACACGTTCTGCCTTGATATCATAATAAGTCAGAAGACCGGTCTGATAGAAGTTTGATTCATGCTCAACAAACTTGACTTCAAACAAAGCATGTGTTAGCGGAAGGTATATAAAATCTCCCTCTAATGGACGAATAAGATTAGGCTGAAAATTAGTAAACTCTTCTTGCCAACGATTTCTCATCATAGAGAAAGTAATCTGATCGGCCATAGAAATACCAAATTTGGACATTAGGTCGCCTTCGCCTTGCCAACCTTGGAAAGTTTTGATGTATAATTCAATGAGAGTGGCTTGATCAAATTGACTCAGTGTGTCTTCTAGCCAAAGGCGGTCGATATTCACATGTGAACGAGGCATATAGTATGCATCAATACCATACCTCTGAATCATTTGAGTTCCTAGGTCCTGCAAAAGCTGCTGATATCCATCATGTGTAAAGTTGTCGAAAAACGTTGATACGGCCATTATACAAAAATCTTTCTATATATGAAAATTGTTCGTTTCATCCAAGCATAAAACTGACCGGAATACTGTAAGACGAAATCATCTCCGCTTCCATCTTAGCAATCTCTGTAGTGGCATCATTATATATCTTTTCGGCATTAAACTTAGCACCGCCGGGAAGAGCAATATCTTGATAAATTGTAAGATTCTGTCCCCAATTTTGCTTGATTAATTGTGTAGCATATTTTTGTAACCAACGATCAGACCATACATTTGTATAAGTGTCGGGATCAAGAACCTGATATGCCTCAATTACCATATATTGACCGGGGCCAACCATATCCCAATTCATATCAACATAGAGTCTATTAGATCTTCTGTTATAACGAAGTGGTTGTTGTCCGACGAGCAACTGCTCCAGTAACTGAATGTGTTGCATGGCCATATAATAAGGGACCATAGTGGTTGCAGTGAGATCGTAAAGATCATTCAGCGCAATCTGATAACGAATATTGAATAGATTATTGGTTGATAAAGAAGAACCAACAGGAAATACATTTACCGCACCAATAATATTAGATGGCATAGTCAAATATTTATTGGATATATCAGTTTGTTGAACTAAATATTTATAATATTGTTTCTCAGTACCATCAAAATGGAAATCTGCATAATATTGCAGAGCATCATCGATACGATCCTCAATCTGGTCGTTGTCCATATTGATCTGGGTTACAGGCGCGCCAAGACGGCGTAGGCAATATTGCTTGAATGATTCTCTGTCTGTAGGAAGTGCCATGATTATCTCCTTGTTGCTATATTTATGAAAATAACCATGGCAAGAATCTTATTCAGTAACTGGTGCAGGTGCTGCGGCAAGCTGTCTATCAGCCTGTTCCTTAATCTTTACCAGAAGAGGGTATGCACCAGATGATGTGGGAAGCTGACCAAGTGCGGTCAGAACACCATTTACTTCATCAAGGGTAAGAACGATATTAAGATTTGTCATTATATTCTCCTTCAATATTATTTATGCCCACGGCGGCGGTAATGATATAACTGGCGGGGTTATTAAAGCTTCAATGTTTTGTTGCAAATTGGTTTCGATATTAGCTATAGAATCAGGCCCAAGATTATCTTGAACCCAGCCAATCACTGTATTTTGGTCAAGTTCTGAATATGGAGTGAAATTCCCATCCGGTTGATAGGATACACCAACAACATTGCTTAATGAGGCAGATTGTTCTCCGTTAGTTGCCGTTACAGTATAGAATACTGTAACCACCAGATTATTCTCTGGAAGACAAACCATTTTATCAATAGACCAAGCGTACGTAATTGTCATAACTATTCCTATTTATCCTGCCACCCAAGCGGTGCCGTTGTCGAATACGGGTGTTTTAACTGACCCGCCGCCCGTGAGCGTGCCGAGGAACGTCGGAACAGTTGCATCGGTCACATAAGCCCTGCGCCCTGCCGTGCCCGCTGTGGGGAGTGTAGCAACGGTGTAGGCGGCAAGCTGGATGGTGCCGGTGGCAATAGTGCTGCCATTGAGCGTCGTGGTGCTGGTCGCGCCACTGACCGCCGAGCCAATGCTGATAGTCGTGGTCGAACCAGACAGACCAGCCGTGCCGATGTTGACGGTTTTGGTGGAGCCGGAGGTGGTTGCGGCGGCTTGAATATTAGTGGTCTGCGAAACAAAAGACCGTCCTATATATATGGTCCCGGTCCCGCTGCTGCCGCCGAGCGTAATAACGCCGGCTGTCTGATTTGTGCAAAGGTTTTGGGCGAGCGTGGTCGAGCCATACAGCAGTAATTGCCCGTTGAATACTGCGGTGCTATTTACTAGTAGGCTCTGTGCACCAATTGCGTAAGCATTAGTCGCCGTGACGTTCGTGCCCGCAGTAGGCGCAGCAAAATACGTCCCGTAGAGGTTCGTGACCGTAACGCCGGTATTGCTGGCCGCATAGGTCTGCGCATCGAACAAGTTCATGTATGCTGTCGCCACCGTGCCCGATGCTGCAGTAGTGTTGTCGGTGAATGTTGCCGCAGACTGGATCAGACCGACGCCATTGGTGGACCAAGCCGCAAGCGTAGCGCCGATGGGTGCGAAAGTAATGCTGCCATTGAGCGTCGTGGTGCTGGTCGCGCCACTGACCGCCGAGCCAATGCTGATAGTCGTGGTCGAACCAGACAGACCAGCCGTGCCGATGTTGACGGTTTTGGTTGAGCCGGAGTTAGTTGCTGCGGTCGCAAAACCGGCGGTGAGGTTGCCGGTTGTCCCTGTCAATGTTAGCTGGCTATATGCCTGCAAAGCGCCATTGAATGTAGCTGAACCAGCGGAAACAAAACTATCCACACCAAGTGCATAGGTACTCGTTCCAGAGACGTTTGTGCCGCGAACGGGATTTTGGAAATAAGTTCCATAAAGGGCGCTGACCGTAACGCTTGCGTTTGTTGCGGCATAAGTCTGTGCACCCAGCAAGTTCATGTAGGCGGTTGTTACGGTGCCAGAGGCTGCGGTGCTGGTGTCGGTGTAGGTCGTGGCGTTCTGGATCAGGCCAATGCCGTTGGTCGTCCAAGCCGCAGCGGACACCGCCGCGCCACCAATAGTCATAGTAGAACCAAATACTGCATTACCAGAAATATTAGCAAGTCCTGTAGATTTTAGTACTGAGGAATTTGCTATAAATGATGATCCAACAGAATGCGTCGTTGCATTGGCTGTAGTAAAATTAGCACTATTAGCAGCAGTGCTTCCAATTGATGGAGGAGATCCCCAAGTATAACCACCAAAGTATGTTGAATTGTTTGATGCCAGAGTGGCGACATTTGCTGACAGACCAGCAGTTGTCTGATACAAAGCTGCCGCATTAGAAACCGCATTGGTATAGGCAGTAGCAGAGTTGCCGGTAATCTGGCTCTGAAGTGTTGCTAGAGTTACGCTGCTAAGAGTTCCTGCATTTTGTGCATATACAGCATTGGCAGCGACGATAGTACCATTTGTGACACTATTAGCAACATAGTTGACTGCGTTGGTATAGGCTGTGCTTGAGTTACCTGTAATGGCAGAGTTTGCGGTGGATATTCTTCCGTCGGTATATGACGTTGCGTTTGAATATGCAGTTGCAGAGTTGCCAGTGATTTGCGTTTGAATTGTTGAAAGTGTCGCCCCACCTAAATTCAAAGAATTGTTAGAGGTGCCCGAGAAAGAAGTCGCATTGACAACCACATTAACCGAAGAGTTTCCTAAGGTTAACACAGTGCTATTAGCTAACAACCCACTTGATGTGGCATTGATTGTATTAATCAACAGTTGGTTTGTTCCGTTACCGGATGCCAGCGATACGTTAGCATTGAATGTTTCAATGCCGGAGAATATATTATTATTTGACCAGATTACAACATTTGCTGGAAGTTGTGCATAAGGAAGAGTTCCTGTAGTAATATTAGAGGCATTAGCAGCAAATGCAACAGCGTTTGCATAAGCAACACCAGCAACATAAGCCGCATTAACAACCGCATTAGAATAGGACGTAGCAGCATTGCCTGTGATTTGGTTTTGAAGTGTAGTCAGTGACACTCCACCCAGCAATCCGGCATTGGCTGCGTAAGTCGCGTTGGCGACAACAATAGAACCATTTGCTACACCGTTGGCTACATAGTTGACAGCATTGGTATAGGCTGTAGCAGAGTTGCCAGTCACCCAGGAAGACACATTAGCTAGCGTTCCCGCTGTATTGCCAAGGTATGTTGCGGAATTAGCACTTAGAATATTTGAGTTCTGATTTTGCCATGTATTACTATAAGCACTATATACCAGAACTTGTCCATTAGCCGTATTAGCTAATTGAACTTCTTGAATATCCGAAATTGATGGATAGTCTGTAATCCGAATTACAATTGAACCAGATCCGCCAGATCCTGCATTGATTACCGCAGCTATCAAGGTCTTGGGAGTTGGTGATGAAGGTTCGTTCTTTGTAAACCCACCAGTGACATTAGGATTATAGTATAAGAAGGTCCCGTCAGTCCAAGTTTCACCCGCCGAAGATCCAGTTGTATCAAATCCCTTCAGAATACCAAAGTTCTGAATCATACCAAAGCCGTTAGTGGGAATTGATTCAGCAGCAACACCAATAATTAATGACCCATCGGTGATGCCAGTAGAAGGTGCTGCAGTAATGACGCCAGATGCGCCAACAGTACCAGTAAACATCACCAACTGCCCTAGAGTGATAGCAGAAGATGCCTTGACATAGAAATATTGGCTCTCACCAATCTCTGGAGTGTTTGCTGTAAGAGCGGCTGTATTGACAGATAGAGATGATGTATTGGGTAAAGCCACAGTGATCGTGCCATTGGCATTATTGAACAAAGTTCCAGAGTTGGTCAGTGTTGGTGTAGTCCAAGAACTCATCTTGACACACCAGCATTGATTGTGACCTGACCTTCAATGATTCTGGTGACATTACCCAGAGGATCCTTGACAAGAACATCATAGAGATATCTTCCAGAGTCCATAGCATCGGAAGCATTAGCGGACAAAGAAAGAGAAATGATACCAGAGGAGTTGGCAGATACAGTAAAGTTGTATGCATTGGATGAGGTGTAGGATTTTCTCATCTGAGATTCTACGGTGTAAGAATCCAGATTGACAGGATTACCAGACGAATCATTTAGATTGATCTGAGTGTTGAAGGTTGTCCCCTGATCGATGCTCATGTTTACTCTGGTAGAAATGGTAGCCTCCTGTGATTATGATTATTTATGTTTTCTGTTCATAATTGCATTTTATGGCTTGACATAACTATCAAGTATGTTATACTGTATTATGCTCTGCATGAATCTATAATGATTCGAATCTAGAATAAATCTGGATTAGATTTAGCAAACTTTCTCATAATAACACCAGCAACTGCATTAGCCTCATTCTCATGATCTGATCCATCTGATCCATCAGTATGTCCTTTAGCATGATGAACTAATTCATGAGCTAAAGTTCTCATTACATCCATAGGATGTCTGCCATCAGTATTTAGTTTGATTGAATGTCCATCATAACAGCCAAATGATTTAAGTTCTTTAGATTCTTTACCAGAAATAGTATGAACTGGTGGAAGTTGTTTGAGTTTTAGATATTCCTGAGCAAATGGTAGAAATCTATTAAGGACTTCATCCACTTGTTTATGATTAATCTGCTCAACAAATTCTCTGAATGTTTGCATTTATAGATCCTTGTAATCAGTTAAAATAGTCGGAAATGGCAACCGCTTCAACATCCTCTATTGTATTACATGAGTTAATAAGGTCTGCAACTCTACACTCAGTAGAGAATGCATTTTGTATATATGATTTCACACTAGTATTAATTTGTTGAATATCTTCTGGAGTAAGCACAATAAATGTACCATTTGGCATCTTCCAGTTAATTGAAAATGTATTATTGGAGTTTAGATAATACTCGTTTCTGCTCTTATCATCGGTGGCGAATATATTCCCATTATAAAAAATTCCTTTTTGTTGGAATTCCCATCTTATATTTGCCAGAGTCTGAAGTGCATTAGTTTTGGATTGAGCCAAGATCTGTGAATATTGATCTTTTGTTAACGTTGTAATCTTCCAAGTCTGTGCCCATTGATCATCAATTAGACTTGGAGTATCTTCTGACACAATCTGATGAGAATCTGATACGACTGGTTTGTCTGTTGGAAAAATTACTACATATGGGTCTACCGGAACAAATTGTACAGGAAACGATATGTGTGGATTCTGTTGACGAATTGTCAACTCATCAACTGGATATTGCGTTATTGAACCATTTTCTACTAAAGCAAACATTTATTTATCCTTTACCATCTTATTACTACTATACCTTCGCCGCCAGATGCCACGCTGCCGCCACCTCCACTGCTGCCACCCTGTCCATAAAGGTTGCAATTGGAACCGTTGCTTGAATTAGTATCAGGAGAACCGGCTGAACCACCTATTGCCAGTGTAGCATTGGCTGTTCCTCCAGCACCATTGGCCCCAGCACCACTCAAACCAACTCCGCCGCCGCCAGAACCAGAAACAGCAAAGAATGCACCGCCGCCGCCACCGCCGCCAGAACCATTCGATCCATTTGCGCTAGATGGTCCGCCACCAACTCCACCAACTCCACTATATCCACCAGCGCCACCGCCGCCACCACCGCCAGAACCATTACCAGCCCCACCAGCCCCACCCGAGAACTTGATTGTTCCTATAGATGATGCAGAAGATCCACCAGCACCACCTGTATTACCAGAACCATTTGCGCCTGCTACCGCCAATAATACGGTATTTCCATTTAATGTAACTGAACTATTGGATGCTGAAAAGTAATATCCGCCAGTGACAACCACAGTCTGAGCAGATGCTACAGAGAAATTTGTTTGTGCAAAAGCTCCTCCACCACCCCCACCCCCACTTAAAACTCCTGTTCCACCGGATCCAGTAGCAACTGCATATATTGTTGTCATTCCTGTGACGACTGTAATGCTTGTATTGTTAATTGGGGTCGCGCCAGATGCTGTCACAGCTCTTTGTGTGATAAGCCTAAAATTGGCGGTTTGCGCCATATTTGGCGTTGCAACGGTGATGGTTGCTTGACTTGTTGTATTCGTCCCTAAAGTCCCTAATACGGCTGTTTGTTGAATATTAATAATAGTGTTTCCGCCCACAGTACTGTTAGCAGAAGTATATACAGATCCATTTGTTGAATATGTTGAGTTAGATCCACCAGATATTGATATATTAGCAGAAGTTAATTCTAGAGGGTACACCATAAATGAAGAACTAGTATTTACATTTGACCCACCTACTAATACATTGGTAGTTTTGGTGGGTTGGCCTTGAGTGCTAAATGCAAATACAGAATCTGTAAAGAGTCCTGTTCTTAGTGCCACAGTTGCAAAAGTGGCATTTACCACGCTCACTGTATTACCAAAAGATGCCGGTGTATAGGTGCCACGAGAATCTTGATAACCAACACCAACAAACAAAGAACTATAGTTGGTATTAGAAGCCCTATTTGAAGTAAAATATTGAAATCCATTGGATGTAACTATTGTATTATTGGAGTTCAACAGACAACTTAGTATAGGAGTTTTATCTGTAAAAGTCTGAATAGTAGCCGACCCGGTAGAAGAAGAGTTGCACCCTATTGTATTATTTACAAAAGCATCAATAAAAGTGGGAATAGATATTCCCCTAAATGAATATATCACACCAGATGTATTTGATGTTGTATTGATAGTCAATACATTTGTATTAGCAATTGGGTAAGCGGTGGATAATGAATATGAAGGAATTGGTTGACTTCCGGTAGATCCAGTATTACTATAATCAGATAATGTATATCCAGACACAAATGATGGATTTTTGTTTGAAACGCTTCCACAAAAAACAAATACGGCATCACCAACTTGAGTGCCTGTAGGAAGAGAAACTGTTCCATTGGCCGAAAGGAAAAATGTTGCAGAGTTTACAAATCTCCATTGAGGGGTTTCGTCAAATAGAGTATATTGTGGACCAAGCAACGACATTATCTAGAATCCTTACTCATCAATGTACCCCTCCATGTTATACCACCATCATTAGTGAAAAATGTCAAAATATCTACTCCAGAAGCAGTCAGTATAGGAGCAAGTCCGCTGCCCCATTTTGGAGTATTGGCCCAAACCAAGGTATTAGATCCTCCATTAGACAAAATCAATGTAAGCCCATATGCGGTATTTGCTGGAGTGCTCGTGAAATAAATATTTGCTGATGATCCATTCGCAGTTGCCAAGAAATAGTTTCCTGAAGCACAATTTATGTTAATATTATTAGTAGAAGCGATGGTGGTTGCAACAATTCCATAATTTCCGCCAATCTGTAAACTGGTGGCAGGCGCTGTGTTTTGAATTCCAACATTGCCGGTAGCAATGACACCAGAACTAAATGTCTGAGTATTTGACCATGTATATTGAGCCGAAGTATTTACCGCTGATGGTGCTGCACCCCATACATTATTACCATAAAGAATGGTTGTAGAGTTTGCTGTGCCAGATCCGAGTCTGGCGGGATTAATTGTTCCAGTTGCAATGTTGGTTGCATTTGTATAATATGATGCGGGTTGACTATTCAGAGAGCCAGTATTAGCTGCATATGTAGCGTTAGCTGCTACATAAGATCCATTAGAGAGACTGGCAGAAACATAATTGACTGCATTAGAATATGCAGTTCCTGCTGCAGATAAAAGTGTGGCTGCAGTATTACCACCAACAGTTCCAGAATTAGTTGAATATGTAGCGTTAGCTGCTACATAAGATCCATTAGAGAGACTGGCAGAAACATAAGCAATTGCAGCAGCATTAGCGGCAGCAGAATTTCCTGTAATATATCCAGTAATAGTTGAAAGAGATGCTGTCCCTAGAAGCAAAGCCGCCGCAGCAGTTCCTGAATAGTTAGTTGCATTGATACTTGCCCCATTAGTCAAGACCACAGTATTGGCATAAACATTATACCAAAACAGATTGCTTGTGCCTAGATTTAAAGATGTATTTGCCGATGGAACGAAACCGACATTTGACTGCCATGATGTTGTAGCATTGTTGAATATGAAAGATGCAGCATTTGTTGCATAAATTCCAGACCCATCTGATGCAGCAGCACTAATTGAGTTTGCTGATAGGTAAATTGCTTTATCTGAAGTCATGATGACCGAAGTATTTACATAAGTTGTGGCACCAGCAATTGTCAGATTACCAGATACAATCAATGATCCAGAAACGGTCCCTCCAGTTAGGGGTAGATAAAGTCCAGCAGCAGAAGCGGCGGCATTGGCAATAGCATTAGAGAATGCTGTGGCAGAGTTGCCAGAGATCCAAGATGTAATATTTGATAATGTTCCCGAAGAATTACTTAGATAACCAGACGCATTTGCAGTTAGAGTAAGAACATTAGCAGATAATCCAGCAGAAGTTTGATAAAGTGCAGCAGCATTAGCGACAGCATTAGCATATGCAGTCGCGGCTTTATTTGATGCATCTGTTGCTGCGGTGGATATAGCATTTGTGTATGCAACACCGGATTGATATGTGGTATTCGCTACGGAATTTGAATATGCAGTTGCCGAATTTCCTGTAATCCATGAAGAAACATTAGCAATAGTGCCGGATGTATTACCTAGATATGTGGCAGAGTTAGCAGATAGAGTGGCAACATTGGACACAAGACCAGCAGCAGTTTGATAAACTGCAGCAGCATTAGCTACAGCATTAGCATATGCAGTCGCAGCATTTCCGGTAATCTGACTTTGAATTGTTGCTAAAGTGGCACCCGAACCTTCTGCACCCAAGTAAGTGGCACCATTTGCTTGCCGACTAAATGATGTTGAATTGATTACAGAATTTACTGAACTGTTTCCAATGGCAATTGATGTTGAATTAGCAATTAATCCTACTGATGTTGCATTGATTGTTCCAAATGTCAAGTTGCCAGAGACCGCAACATTACTTGCAAGACTGATAGATCCAGAATCTACAGCGATTGAAACATTATTTGCGCGGATAACCAAATTAGATGATGTGCTATTGGAATATGCATTTATAACATATCCAGTTCCATTAGAACCCGCTTGTAATTGTGCATTTGCTACAATTGTATTTGAATTTAATGATACAGAAATGTTTGATGGATTTTTAAAAATAATTTTTGATGTTCCGGCATCATATGCTAGAACATACCCATCTGAAGGAGAAGTTGTATTAACTGCCACCCCACCAACAGACCCAGTATTAGCTGAATATGTGGCGTTAGCCGCAATAATAGAACCGTTAGTAACACTATTAGCAACATAATTGACAGCATTGGAATAAGCAACCCCAGCAATATAAGCCGCATTGGCTACAGCATTTGAATATGTTGTAGCAGAGTTTCCTGTGATCCATGACACAATATTGGCTAATGTGCCGAATGTATTACCTAGATATGTGGCACCATTTGCAGTTAGAGTAAGAACATTTGCCGACAGTCCCGCTGTTGTCTGATATAGTGATGCGGCACTCGATGCGGCATTAGCCACAGCATTTGAATATGCGACACCTGCAATATAAGCCGCATTAGCCACAGCATTTGAATATGCAACACCTGCTTGATATGAAGCATTAGCCACAGCATTAGAATATGCAACACCTGCTTGATATGAAGCATTAGCCACAGCATTAGAATATGATGTGGCAGCATTTCCTGTAATCTGAGATTGTATAGTTGATAGAGACTGGCCAGAAAAGAGAACTGTATTGGCTGAAGTTCCTGTATAAGATGTGGAATTAATAGAACCATTAGATACAGTATTTGTATTAAATAATAAAGTAGAAGAATTTGCTTGAAGATTTGCAGAAACTGTTGTACCAATATTCAAATTTGAAAGCGTACTTGATCCAGTTACACCGAGATTTGTAATATTTGCTATAGAAATATTCGAAGTGCCGGTAATAGTTTCATTTGTGATATTGGCAGTTGTTATAACAGAAGTTGCAACTGTTGCAGTTCCAGCTACACCAAGAGTTGCAATATTGGCTGTAGCAATATTGGCTGTGCCAGATGTTGTCGAATTTGTAATATTTGCTGTCGTAATCTTACCGGTGGCAATCGTAGCAACACCAGTTACACCAAGAGTAGCAATATTGGCTGTAGCAATATTCGAAGTGCCGGTAATAGTTTCATTTGTGATATTAGCAACAGAAACAGCGATATTTGCTACACCTTCTAAACTCGTCACATATAGAGTTGCAATGTTCGCAGCAGCAATATTTGCCAGACCAGTAAGAGACATATTTGTGATGTTGGCAGTTGTGATTGTAGCATTTGCTACTGATGCTAAAGAAGTTACACCAAGAGTTGTAATATTTGCTGTGGTCACATTAGCAAGAACAGCAGTAGCAACATTTAGAGTTGCAGTATTACTAACATTAATGTTGTTATTAAACACACCATTGTTAGCAAGAAGTCCTACAGTGTTGACATTAACAGAAGTATTGACAGAGCCTGTTACATTAAGATTTGCCGAAGTCCATGTCTGACCAGTTATAGTCAACCCCGAAACAATAGCAAGATTTGCTGCGGTATTGGCAGTGCCACCCTGAAGTCCTGTGCTGACATATAATGTGTTAGCGCCAAAATAACCATTGACATAAGCATTGCCGGATGTTACGTCTGGAGTAGATGATGTGTTGACAGTGAGAACTGTCGTTCCCATATCATAAATGATCTGATTGGTCTTAGTAAGCCAACCCGCAAAGGTGTCATATGTGGGAACGACATTTGCACTTATGTAATATGACTTAGACATTTATTTACCGCTCCCGGACAGTATCAGTGATTTTAATTCTTTTATCTGCGATCTAAGATCATTCAATTCTTGTTTATGCTCAGTTTGCAATTTTCTTTGTGCCCTAAGCATCTGTAACTCACTTATATTCTTATTTATCAAAGATAAATTGTTTGTGTCCCTAACAAAATTGGGATCATTAGTTTGAACTTTCATACCGATAGTGCAATTGCTTGCATACTTTGAACTTTTGGTGGAAGAGCAGAATTACTTGACAATAACACAATCTTAATTGCATATTGAATGAATGTATCATGAGCAGCACCATCAGGAGTATAATATCGAACAATACTGCTATTCAATGAATTCTTATAAGCAGAATAAGGAGTCGCCATTGACCCAATCACGGCAGAACTTGTATTACTAAATGAAATCGGTGTGTTCAGTGTGATTTGAGTATTACTTACGACGTTAGCAATATTATGAACTTCATATGAAGATGGGTTATTGCTATTATCTGTATATACAACAATTGTTTGATTATTGCTATAAATAGATTGCCAATTTGTATTAGAATTCGTGGCCACAATTGTAATAGAATTGTTTGTGGTAACAGTATCTGCTGTCTTGAATGAAATTGGATCTGTGGGAAGTCCAAATTGATATTCTTTCCAATCTTCAGAATTTGATGAATCTGAATATAAATTATTATTACTATACAGCGATAATTGAGACCAATACTTATTATCAAACGTATCGGTATCTGCGGAGTTTAATACTTTAACATATACCTGAATATCTGTACCAGCAGGTCTATATGCAGTTAAATATACTTGGAGGTCTTCTGCATCATTTCCATCGCCTAGAGTTACCACTTTAGAGATAGATTTTGCAAGGGCAGTTCCCTGATTTGTATATTCATTGGAAGCATCTGGCCCAATTACTGTAGTTCCAGTCAGAATAGATAGCTGACTCACATCGATTGATGGTGATGTTAATGCAGAATTTGATGTCAGAGATGCATTGAGAGTAAATGATTTATTTCCATTATAAGAGTTGATCTCATTTGTTTTTGATGCTATAATTACCTGATTATTTGTCAGATAAGTTGTTGCAGAAGTTGAAATTGAAGGATAATCAATATCAGCATATGTTGATGTCGTTGCATTAGCAGAATATGATACTGTGGTCCCTTGAACAGAAGAGTTATATACAATTGGCTGCATTGTCGATGCACTAATATCAACAACTCTAGAAATCAAAGCGGTTGCGCCAGATTGTGTTCCAACAATAACTCGGCTAGTAGAAAAATATGAGGGTGATGAAAACACATTTTGCCATGCAGTATTCGATGATGATCCATTTGAACTTGAAGTATCAAGAATCAATAGTTGACGATTTGTATCAACAGAAACTACTCGACCAACTGGTGTTGTTAGAGGAATTGCTGTAGCATTTGATGTCAATGGAGCATTTCTCAAAGTCATGGCAGTTGCGTTAATTATTGCGGATGGCCAAAGTACTTCATGAGCATCAACTGATCCATTACTCCATTGTGCAACAAGTGGAATTTTGTTAGTCTGATCTTGATATGAGGTAGTATATTGTAGATCAAACCTCGTTCCAGTTCCAATAACTGTATTAGAGCCAGCAGTAATAGATACAGTTCCTTTTGCGGGTTTGAAAATAACAGCCGCACTATTTGTCCAAGGAATTGAATTTGCTAACGATAGCGTATTATTGCCGTTGACTGCTGTTACTTTTGTGCTAAAAGCATTTGAAAATAACCCCCAATTTAATACATTATTAGCGGTATTTGGGCTTGGGGTTGATCCCAATACAAGAACATAATCTCCCGCACTAAAATCTGTTGATAGAGTATATCCACTAATATATGATGCACTAGTATTGACCCCAATTAAATTTGATGATGATGTCGTTGTAACAAATGCACCCAATGGCTGTGGCATTTGATAAACATATTCTCCCGAACTAAATGGAATATTTGATGTATTAGAATATGAAATAAATTCATAATCTTTATTAACGAATTTCGCAGTTCCTGTAGAGGCATAGTTTGCGTAATTATGTCTATATAAAACAAATTTTAAAAATTCTGTATGTATGGGTGTCCAATTAGATCCAGTTACGGCAGTATATAGAAACCCCTGACCCCATCTTCCGTCAACCCTTCCATGTACATCGTCTAAATCGCCAACAATAGCAGTATAAATGATGTAATCGGGAACCCCACCACCCGGAGTCACTGTTATAGAATAACTATAACCCGAACGGAGATATATTGGACTTGAAAATGTGAAAGTTGTCGCAGTCTGACCAGCAATATCATCATTTACGTTTGCAGCTTCTACAGTAACTTGAGAATATGGTAAAATTGTTGTGGTGGGAATTCCGCCAGTATCAACAGTTCTGATATCAATGGTCAAAGGTTGTGTTTGGTGTTTAGACTGAACAAATAAATCGACCGCAGAAAGATATAATCCATCTTGACCATCTGTTAAATCGGACCCAATATAAAAGGTCTGAGATAAGGGATTGTTGCGAGATGCATTCGCATCAATAGCCGTTGCCGTTCCAGATCCTCTTGTAGATAAAGTTACTGAGGATCGTGATCCGGGAGGAATTGTCGCAATAATAGCTGGTACGGGAGAAACAATTCCAGAATAATTAAACGCATTAAAATAACCAAATGCTCGACAAGAATGGTTTAATATTCTTTCGTTGTAATCATCTGCATCAATATAATGATCAAACACATGAAATTCTCTTGTTCCAATTTGGAACATTCCGGCTGGAACATTAAACAACCCAATTGCCTTACCTGTAGAGTCACTGTAAATCCAACCACCAAGATTTGTTATATGATAATCATCTGATGTTGGATTTAACAAAGATAAATCATAAGCAGCCGGTGAGCAATACGAAGATATGTTAATTCCATCAAAAAACAAAGATAGTTTTGTGTTTGGTTTTAATCCATGCACGGTAAATCCGATGGGACGGGAAGCGATATACAAAGGGGTGGTCGTTGTGCTGATAAATTGCCCAACGCTATTGTTTGCATTATTGTTGATGTTCTGTGGAACAATACCAGTCGTAATACCCATTTATTGCCTCTTTATTTTTTGGTGTCACTCAGAACACTGATTATGTGAGTTGGAAGTGTAATCGACGGAGCCTCAGGACGAGGAGATGTCGTTGGCACTTTCAGAATATGACTATCTATATTTAATCCGGGCATTGGATTTCCACCAGAAGACCCAATAAGATTTGTAGGAACCGAAGTATTCCACGTTACAGATGTGTTTGGTGTTCCAGTTGTAACACCCTTATTATCGCGTCCAAACATAGAAGATGTAATCTGTTTGTTTGCTCCAATTGGTGTTCCTGCAACTGTTGTTGCTAAACCGGGTGAAGCATAAACATTGCCATTCACAGAGAACCAAATTCTACTTAGCCTTGTCTCTGATAATCCGCCACCCAAACTGCAAGTCACCCCCATTGTATGTGAGAATGAATAATATTGACCGGCTATCAGATTAATTGTACTGGAGTTTGTTACTACAGGTGTGGTTGCTGATGTAGAATTAATAATTACTTGATTACCAACTTGTAAGACTACACCATCTTTATGTCCGCAAGTGAATGTATATGTTCCAGTTTCTGGAGCAATAAAATATCCAGAATGAATCATTGAATATGGTCTAATTGTTGGTGTAACTGCGATCATGCCACCAACAAGGGTTGCCATAAGAGACACACCAAAATTCCTATTAAGAATTCCTGCCGCAGCCATTTCTGTCATATAATCAAACTCAATAAATGAGTTGAATGCGGCCCCAGTCAACAGTCCAGTATATCCAGAATATAAAGTATATGGTGAATACCAACCGCCATATGTTGATGGTATAAAGATTGAAACGCCAAGCTGCCCTAATGTGTATGGAGGTGGCGTCGGAACGATTGGACAGAAATTTAATTCTGGATATCCATAATAGCGCGAATGTAATTCTAGGCATCCATCAAAATCATAATGTCTGTCAGAACATTCTCTGCTTTTCGATTTAAATTTCTGAGTCATGAACGCATTTAATGATGTGTTACCAGCATTTGTATTCAGAAGCGTAATAATATTACCCGTTTGAGTTACATTTGTGCCAGAAGCATAAGTCAGACCAATTGGTGTTTGTGCGGTTCTTGGAATAAGTGCATTTTCACTTGGACTTAATCCTGCTCTAAATTCAGGGTTTGATATGTCCAGAGAATCTGTAGTTGAGAAATTATCTACAAAAATACCATTCTTAAACCGATTTGCGCCTGTAACAGACGATTGAATGCTCAATGCGCTTGCATTTGATTCTAATAAGTTCAAAGAAGTGTAATATTCAAGATTTTGAATACGATGATCTAGAGTAGCAATATCACTCATTTTATAAACTCTGGTTTGATTTAGTTGTGTGCTGTTTACCAGATAACTTTGAGCGGCATTGGAATTTAGATTTGTTGTTGCTAGAGATGGATAAACCGGCACAGAAATTGTCGCCAAAGTCATTGCGTCTTGTTTATCGGCAGGAGCAGATGGGGTTTCTTTTGCAATCCCTTCTACTACTGAATATGACCCATAAGAGTTAAGCATCAATTTATCAATTCTTCCAACATAATATTTAATGCTATAGTTGAATTGCTGATTTGGAGCAGCCAGATAATTTTCTGTGGCAGCAAAATTTGATGTATATGTTGGATTGATTATAGAGTTAGATACAGCAGACTGATATGCAGCAGTATTTTGAGCAAACGGTCTGAAATCAATACAATCCCTTAGATTATAATAATTACCTGAGGTATCGGTAAATGAAGGAATGTTTTCATATCCAATATTTCCATTATTAATAATAGTGGTGTATGAATCTACCGAAATATATCCTTTACCAGTATTTTGAGGATAAAATGCATCAAACACAACTGTTAGTAGATCATTTGGTCCGATACCAACATTCTGATAATTTGAATTATGAACAAGGAAAGACTGGTCGAAAAATGCGTCTTTTTGTCCATCTTTTACATTAAACGCAAAGGTTATATCGTCTACGGAATTTGTTGAATAATACCCATAGCTAAAGATCTGACTTGTAGTAGTTGCAGTAGCTGCTGACGATAATTGTAAAGCTGTGCTATTAACTACATTAGCAGTCGAACCAGCAACAATGCCGGGACCAAAAACAGACACTCCATTAGCAAATCCTGTGGTATTCGTTATTATATATGTGTTTCCAGTTGATGAGTTTGCAGTGAATGTTCCCACATTTGAAGATTTATATACATTACGAAGATTGTACACATATGGGATACCAAGGCACCATGGACCAGTGGATCCTGCCGAGTTGTTAGACACATTAATTCTAACAGCAATACTTGTATTAGCCTGTAATGCTCTATCCGGATCGCTTGGAATTATTGCATTATAACTAACAGATAGGTTCATATTGGCAACTAAAGTCTCTGGAGATCCGTTGGCCGCAATCAGAGAAAGTTGTAGTTGTTGGCTATTTGTATCTAGAATTGATGCATATGATTGTCCTGATAAATTGATAGGGACATTTACAGGATAACACTTATTATGAGTAGAAGAAGCATTCGAATTAAATGCGCTATCAACCGACATTGATGAACTATTGATAACAGTTACAACTCTTCTAACAGTATTTGCTACGTTGATATAGTCGCCGGTATTATACTCTGTATTAAAAGAAGTTGTGTTTCCGGTTGCATTTTTTACGAGCGTATTTGTAGAATATACGGTAACGTTTCCGGTCTTAGTCAGAGACACATTAGCAAAATTAGCACCAGACGAGAATGATGTAGGAACGATTATCAAATCAGAAGTTGCTTGAGATGCAGGAATTATTCCTTGTGTATATGGGAATTTATACGATCCAGTTAATCCAATAATATTTGAATTACCGGTTGTATAATTGATCAAAGAATTTGCATTGCTTCTATATGTATAATTAGGAAGAACGTTTGTGTTACTTAAACTTGCAGATCCAACCTTTCCAGTATCAAACACCAAAGATGATTTGGAGGGAAGTTCAAGAACTGCAATATTGGTGTTTGATGTTGTGTTGCGGGTTAATACAATATCAGCAAGACCACTATTAGTCGAGTATATGGCTTTAACGCTGGCAAATGTTTTGCCAGTATTCATTCTGATGTCTGCAAGATATGCTTTATATTGTGCAGTTGGAGTTCCAGACTGTCCTCCATAATATACCAAGGAAATAATTTTTGCAGTACCAATCGCATTACCATTTGGCGAGAACGTGGGACTAAATGTATCACCAGATACTGCATTTTGTGCAGTATCATATAGAGTTACAATAGCACCTGTAGTTGTTGGAAATGCACCAACCATTTGTTGGACTAATATTGAGTTGTCATAGTTTACGCTAATGGTTTGATTTGCAGAAACCTTTGTGTCAAGACCTTTACGGACAGGAGTTCTGATATTATTCAGTTGCTCAATTCTATGTCCTTCGATATAAGCAAGCCCAGCAGAAGCAACAATAGAATTGTAAGTGCTGTTGGAAGATTCCATATGAATGCGGAAAGGATTAATTGTAAAGTTTCCAGCTTCTTCATAGGTACGACGAGCAAATTCATTCCCCAGAGAACTATATTCAGTTTGCTGAAACGACTTAGTTATATTACCATTTTCCCATTCAACGAGAGAAAAGAAGTTTGAATTGGGGGTAGCATTTGTAGAATATTCTACTAATGTAGGAATAAGTTGTAGACGATCTGCTCCGGGTGCATTATAGTTTGTTGATCCAGTAGCCTGATCATACAGATTAGAATCTTGATATGTTGTAACAATATTTTCTGCAATATTAAAACCAACAGTCACCTGATCTGGTTGATTTGAATATTTGTCAACAATCACAGAAGTATTATTTTCAACTTGAATGAAATGACCTTTTTGGTAAACAACACCAGATGATACAGTCATTAAATATCCAGCACCAACTGAATTTGATACGGATGCAATAGTTACATCACCATTAGAAAAATAATTGGTCGAGTTTGCATATGTTGGATTTGAATTTGTATAGAATTGAAGCTGTTTTCCTGATGGAAATTGTTGAACATTATTGATACCAGAATTAATATATTTAAAATATAAAGTTTTTAAATTGGGATCATTTGATTGATAACCATCAATAGAATTTACGCAAATTGCATATAGGTTTGATGTGGATTCGTATGCTAATAGTCCGGGATATTGAGTTACATCAACTTCAGCATTATCGATTGGCCTAATGTCGTTAATTTTGGTGTAATAATAATTTACATCAAAGTTAAAATTACATCCTTTGATGATTGTGCCTGTAGCATAAATGTTGTCACCAAAACGCTCGACCTGATTTTGGAGAATGTCCTGAAGCTGAGTTAATTCTCTAGCCTGAACCGAAACGGAGGGCTTAAAAAGGATACGATGATAGTTATCTGCTAATGCGTTATTAGCATCATCATAATAAGGAGAGACGGAAAGATCAGTTTCTAAACCCATTTTTTCTTATCCTATTGAGTGGTTCATGAAAAACCAACAATTAATTTTACAGTTTCTGATTGCAGGCTATTTCTTGTTACAGGTTGTATATTTTCGACATAAAGTATATCGCCAGTATATGGAACTAAATCGCTGGATATAACAGAATTTAACTGAATACTTACTGATCTACTAGCATCATCATAGATGTATTTATAATGTCCGGATGGAACATCTGAAGTTGTAAAATTTCCCTTAACTTCAGTAAGATATATGTAAGTGTTGCTACCGCCAGTGTCTATTTCTTGGATATATCCATAGCCCTGATCAATTCCACCAAAAGTGGTAACAATTTTTTCACCAACTGAAAATGTTCCCCCACTCAAAGAAGATGTTTGACAAATAAGTTGTACTCTATTATTAAATACAGACGATTGTCCTGAAATAGCAGTGACCAATACGTTATAACTTGCCCCAAATGCTTGAATGCCGTTTGCATAAAATCCAGTTAGAATATCTGAAGTGTTGAATATGCCAGACACGTTGGATAAAGAATATATCGAACCAGAAGTTCCTCCAGTAATAATTCCTTCAGCACCACTGTTTGACCCATGAATTGTTCCACCGCTTAAAAGCCCTAATGCAGGCGGGGCAGAAGAATAGGTATAAGTTAATCCAACATTAGCATAAAGTGGATTGGCAATAATGCCAATTCTACGATATTGAGATCCAGTTCCGGGTATTTTTCCACCTTCATTATTAGCAAATTTTGTAGAATATGCTAGATATGTTGCATCAAGTTCTGAAAAAACATCATATCCATGTCCACCACGAGGAGAAAGTATTGCCCGAACAGATGCATTATTTGCAGCAATCGATGTTGTTCCGGTATTTCCTACAATACCAACATTGGCATAACTATATCCAGATCCTTTACTAAGAACTTGAATTGAGGATAAAACTTTAGTATTTGGGTCGATTACAGACAATCCTGTCGCACCAGTCCCATCACCACTAATAGTGACTCTGGGAGAGATTATATATTTTGATGTATAATCGGGCAATGTTGGAAATGCATTAGCCAAAAGAACTCTTCTTGAATTTCCTGTAACTACATATTCGCTAACAACACCAACCTGCCCAGCACCAGTTCCTGATGAAATGTATAAAGAACACCCATTATAAAAATTAGCATTAGAAGAAATATTAGGAGATGTTGCATCATATACAGAAGACTTTGAACCAGAAGTATATCCCGTAATAGTATTTACGGTAGGTTCAAAAATATTATTAACATTTCTCAAAGTTAAATGTGAAACGGAGTTATTTACTGTCGATTGTGAAACCACTGTTCCTGTGACAGTCATTCCCCCATAAATTTGAGTTACGGTTTCTCCAACGTTGTATGTATTAGAGCTTATAGATAGAATTGTTGTGTCTGATCCCTGAAGACCAAAATATTGTGAATTGCCACCAACTGCAATGTCTGTGAAATATCCGTTGGTGTATGAGTTATAGTTACTTCCGCCAGATATAATCGAATATGTTTCAATGGCACCAGATATAGCATTTCCTTCAACCGCGCCATTAGATATCACAGGAATAAATTGCGATGTGGCAAAGGCGTCATATTGTGTACTATTGATACTATATAAGTATTTCCATTGGTATCCATCTGATGTGACATAATATACAGAATCTGGTGAAGTCTGAGAAAGTAATGGCTGAACTGTCGATGGGATTCCTCCAGCATTATTTAAACACTTAAATACGTTATATTGACCAGCTTCTTGTGTAATAACATAAAAAGGCTCATCAAACAAATTGATATCTTGATCGTCATACATATTATAGACAGTTCCGCTAGTCCAATCATATCTATTTGCCATTAAAGAAATTCCAGCGGGACCAACATAGTTTCCAAATAAAATCTCATTATTGATCTGATATTCATTTAGATAAACCGAATTGTCTAAATTGGGGGGCGATACATCATTTGGCCACGGTGTCGCTTTTGCAGCAAAGATATAAAACTGCCCAGAGGATGCAGGAGACGATAACATCCAAATATTTCTGCGGAGACTAAAATTGACAGTATTGCTAATGCTCATTTATTAAAATCCTATAGCCCAATATGCTACGTTAGCAGCAGTTGCAGAAGTTGTTCTAATTGGAGCAACTGTCGTATTAGCAGGTTGCATTAAATATGGACCTGTAGCTGCCGAGCTTACTGGAGTCAACCAAACATGAAAACACGCAGTTGCAAATGGACTGGAAAAACTTACATTTGCAACAGAAGAATTTGCAGAAACCCACCCATAATTTGCCTTCATTCCATTAGGAAGATAGGTCCATCCATTAGCAGCCTGAGCAGAAGCAGTTCCTCCAGACCCAAGCGTAAATGTATTTGATGTTATATTTGCGGTATATGTGTTTACGATGCCCGCAGTAGTATTTCCAACTACAATACTAGATCCAGTCATGACTACACTGGTGTTTGTTGTGGTATTATATATACCCTCAACCGTAGAGTTTCCAAATCCATAAACTGTGGCATTACCTACTTGATATGTCGATGAGGTGAGAGTTGCTACAGAAATATTTGCGGTTGAGTTTGCGGTAACTAGCGCCTCAACCGTAGAATTGCCCAGTCCATAACTAGTCGAATTTCCTGCAAAAAAATGTGTTGAATTAGAGAAAGTATTTACGGTTGAGTTTCCAACACTATATTGTATAGAATTGGCTAAAAATTGACCAATAACAGAGCTTCCATATATTGATAATGTGGTTCCAACTACAACATTACCAGATATATTTGCTGCCCCAGTAACTGCTAAAGTTGCATTGGGTGCAGTATTACCTATACCAACATTACCAGTTGCGGTAATACGAACTCTTTCATTGGCGGCTAAGGTTCCCCCCGTAAAAAAATTAATATATGCAGCACTAGCAGTACCAATAGATAAATTGGTACTACCCGTGTACAAATATCCATCAGATGGACCATTAATGGTCCATGCGGAATTTGACCATGTGCTGCCATTAATTCCCATATCAACAAAATTACTTCCAGATAAACCGCCATTATCATAAGCAGCAAAATCTGAAGAAGTGTTTCCACCTGTATTGGCATTTGTGATAACAATGTCTACTGAAGAGTTTGAATTTCCATATCCAGCAACAACTGATGGAGTCCCCAGAATTGTGTTGGATCCAATTTGTACATTAGCAGTCATGTTACCAAGAGACATAATTCCAGAATTGCTGATAGACATCAGGACCGTGGTATTACTAACTGTTGTTGAATTTCCTGCATAAACGACGAGACCATCATTTTGGCCGACCATGATACGACCAGACCCAACAACATAATCTATTGTAATGCCATCAGAAACTGGATTAGTATATGCAGAATTGGCCGAAATTCCTCCAGACAAAACCGTATCCCCAGATTTATACACAGTAAACTGGTTTGATCCATTGTATGTCAAATTTAAAAGTGCCGAATTTGATGTTGAGGCGGTATCAGTAACGCTCATGCCGATACCAACAGAATCGATGGAATTATTATTCCAGTTATCTGTCATCTGATAGATATACGTATTAGCCATCTGTTATCCTCTTAGCAATACAATATTACCGATTCTATCGATAATTTGATTTGAATTTCTATCCACAACTTGTTCATATATAAATCCAATTGATGATGAATATCCAATAAGCGGTTTAGTTGTTTCAGAACTAATGCTCACAGAACCAAACATCTTAGTGCCAACAACATGTGCAAGCTGTTTAACAATATCAGCATATTTATCCATAGAAATTTTCGATCTTATTTCATATGAAAAATCTTGATAATATGTGTCATCTATGATATATTTATCGGAATCTAAGAAGCCACGAGTATCTTTCCAATATCCCAGACCAATTCCTTGATAGTTTACATTTGCTATACCTTGAATTTCATAAGGATTATTATTGTTCTGAAGAATTATAGTATTATTTGGTTGGTGTCCGTATCCGGAATCAATGATTTGAAGAGAAGTTGCAATACCAGTGGCTGTAAATACATTTGAGACTACAATGGCATTATTGCCCATATCTAAAGAATTTTGATTTTGAGATATTGAAGTGATCGTTGCAGTTCCTCCAGATGAAGAGGTAATGGTTGTTCCAGTTACAAATGATTGATTAAACGTTTGCCGTTTAACTTGAATTGCTGCATTATTTGAAGATACAACAACACCAGCAGCCAGAGTTTGTGATGTCAAAGATGTTGCAGTAGAGACACTGGCAGTAGCATTAGAAGTCAATCCAACAACATTATATCCCGAAACAAAACTTCCTTTGATATTTTGTAGCACCAAATATGTTGAGTTTGCAGTATATATTGTACCATATGAATTTGCGGTTCCGTTACTTTGTGTAACTCCTTCTCCAATATAGGTCGAATTTGCTGCCTTAAATGAAGTTGTATTTCCGGTTATGGCCAAGGTTTGAGTAGGGATATAAAATGTTGAAGACACCACATCGTTTACCGCAATAATCCCTGTCAGCCCTGTTATACCAAGAATAATATTTTTTCTTCCAGCGGCGGCAATAGGATCATCCCTAACTGCAACAAATGGAGTTGCAGTATAATTGTTTCCGGGAGCGATTCCAGTCAAAGAACCTATAGTTCCGATGGTATATAGATTTGATGCCAAAACATCATTAATGATATTATTATATCCAAAACTGTTATTTTTTGGAAATCCATATTGACCTATATTATAAACAAAATTTGTGGTAACACAATTAGCTAAAGAATTTGCTGATAGGTTTAGGATTGTATTATTTGAAATTGATGAAACCGTTCCAAGGTAATTGTTTCCAGATGAGTTTGATGCGTATATACCAGATCCAACTATAATATTTCCTATAAACGTTGTTCCAAATCCAGTTACGACATTTGTGGCAGAATTTGTAGTGATACTGCCCGCAATAGTAAGCAGCCCAACATTAGAATTTCCTCCACTAATAACCATATTCAAGTATGGAATTTGTGCAGAATCAACCCCAGAAATCATATCAGTATAAAGGAATTCCTGCTCTGTATTATACAGAGTTCCAATTCCAAATGTTGCACCAGACCCCTTACCAACAACTAAAGAATTTGCGGTGGTTCCGGAATTGCTTACAGTATATGCGCCGTTTCCATAAAATGTATTAATTACATTATGAATGCCAATTGCAGTAGAATTAGTTCCTGTTATAACTGCTTGTGAAGTAGTATTTGTAAAATTAAATCCATCCAGAACTAAACTGTTTGCATATGTAGCAATATTAGCAGATAACCCAAAGTTACCATTGGTTACACTAATTGCCAGATTATTTCCTGATGTTGCGACAACAAATCCACTGGCAATCAGAGAGTTGTTTGTGGCATATCCATATAAATTTGATCCAACTAATTGAACAGTATTTGGGTTGGTGGGATACGATACCAAAATGAATACATTAGCCAAGGGCTGAGTGATTGTATCAAATGTTATATATGAACCAGAAACATTATTAACAGTTAAAACGTTATTGGAAACATGAACTTGAGAAGAGTTTGTGGTATATCCAGATCCACCATCAATTAGATTGAAAGTAACTCTTCCTGTATTATTGGCAACAGATGCAACTCGTGCGGACCCATATTGACCACTATCTGAATATGTAATATTAAATATATCACCAACATTATTATTGGCACCACCGTTGACGATTGATATTTCAGTTAAAGACCCGGTGATTATTGGAGCATCCGCAAAACTTCCGTTTTCGGTTACGAGTTCGCCAAATAAAAAGCTTCCTTCAATAGAACTTAAAGTTAAAACATCGATAATTCTACTTTTAATAATTATAGTATGAACATTCTCAACAAATGCAGTAGAGCCAGACTTAGATCCAACAATTTGCTGTCCAATCATAGCGATTGTTCTAGGATTATGTTCTACTTCAATATATTCCGGAACATTCCAAACGCCATCAGACGCTTTTAGAATATCCTTTCCGGGAAGATATACATTGATATCATCATCAAATAATAACCTGAATAAAAGTTGTAGCCCCTGAGTGCTACCTTTAGATTTATAAAAATCCTTAATGTGTTTAATCAGAAACTTTTTATTTGCAAAGGTAATTGCAGGAAATTGTTGAAGAAACTCGTAAGTGAAACTACTCATGAACTGATCTATAGTAGTATCAATATCTTTATAATTCATTAAATTTCTGGAGGCATTTATTGTATATCCTTGTTGCTCCATCCATTCATAATATGCTAAAATAAATGCGACAAGGTTTGGCCCATCAGTCTCATAAAAAGATGGAAATTGTTGAGCAACAATATCAGATATAAATTGATCGATATTCATTAGTTTCTAATTCCTGTCACAGTAACAACTATATCAGATGCTTCTGTACTCAAAATCATATTTCTGACAGTAGAACAATCATCAACTACCGTTGTGGCATATATTTTCATATGTGGGGAAGGATATGCCGATACATTAAAATTCACCAAATTTATAATACCATTAGTATAATCAACTGTTCCGGCAGTTCCTACCACAGTCTGAACTCCACTAATAGTTGATACAACTTTAAGGGATCCTTTAGAGTCATCAATAATAGAACAATTTAAATTGTTATATGTAAAAATGCTAGATGATATCGTTCCCGGAACAAATTCATTCTGATAACTTAGTGCCTGTGAGAATGTTGTGTTGAGTGTTGGAGTCAACACTTTCATTAACTGAGTTGTTGTTTGTTGATCTGTGATAGATGAATCTGCGTTGTCGATTGCTGATAAAAGCTGACTGTATCTAAATCTTGTTTTGAATTTATTTAGGTTATTTGTTGCATACGTATTGATGGCATTCAACACTAATGTGTGGATATCAGATTCTCCAGCAGAAGAAATATTCTGGTTATATGAAACGTTTGTCGTAATCGATACATATGTGTAATCACCAGAAATTACTTCTGGAGTAATACCAATTGGAACTTTGTTTATTAGGAATGATTGAATTTTGTTTTGTTCGACTTGAGAAAGTCCTATTTCATTTGAAATATCGACAGATATATAAACCGTCCCATATTGTGGTGGAGAAGCTTCATCGCCTCCATAAACATACACATCCCTAATCTCTGGAAACTGAGCAAAAAGAATTGTTCTATAATCATCAGAAGTCACTGCACGATCTAAAGTTTGATATGATTTTGGTGCATTAAATCTAATTGAAGATATTGATTCTGGTTGCATTCCTCCTGCCGCTGCGATAATATTGGTATTAGAATCATTACTAGTCGATACAAAATAATTTGTATATCCTGCAATTGCGCTTGAGCACTTAAATTGAGTCACTCCATTGGGAGCATCCATATTACATACGCGATAATTTGCACTAATTGTAGAACCATTTACAGGAGATAATCCACTAACCCCATCCCCAAAGACAATCTCATAATTGTTTGCGGTTGCCTGTAGGAAATATGCTGGAGTTGTGGTTGTAACTCCTAGAAGATTTGTATGATATTCCCATTGTTGATTTAATCCACTAGAATTGGTCAAATATACTTGTAATGATGTTGTATCAATATTTGGATTCGAAAGAATAAATCTTTGGTCTGAAACTGCGGTGTTGACTGTAAAAGTTTCTGTGACGTTTACGCCTTCAACTAAAAGTACATTTGTAATAGTGTATGTATTATTAAGTGGGACAATGTGATTATCATTAGATGTCAAGAAAGTATAGCTTCCGCCATTACCATCTGTTGATTGAAATACCGTTCCTCCGGGAATTGTGATAGTTGTAGGAGAATCTGTTGGAAAAATTGTGATATCAACATATGCTTCTGCAGATCTGGCAGATCTTGGAATATAGTTGATATCTTTAGCATGACTGACCACACTATCTCTAAGTGTAGCGGTATCCATAAACATCTCGTTCATAACCATATTGGTATAGAAGCTATTAATATATGTGTTGTAAGTTAACAAGTCAATTATAGTCGAGATATTAGATCCCTCAAAATTATAATCTTGAAATTTCGATTGATTTTGCATGAACTGAACAAAATTTGCTCTAAGGCCAGCAAAATCTAAATTGTTGACAGCAAGTGTGTTATTAGCCATTAGCGAACCCTTACCAGCGAAGTTGTGATTGTTATTGGTGCTGGATTATTTATGATAGAAAATGTAAGCGTAATATCGATTGAGTTATGATCTGGATCCCCATTAACCACAATGTCTAATATCTCAACTCTTGGCTCGTAGTTTTTAATAGCATTCGTTATCTCATTAGTCATCTCAACTTGAGTGGTAGGCATAAAATTTTCAAAGAGAAAACGATTTAGATTAGCACCAAAATTAGGAGCATATGGGACTTCATAATTATTTGTCTTGAGAATTTTCATCACAGAGTTTATAATAGACTGCTCATTAGTAACACGGGCAAGATCATTCGTCATAGGATTCTTTTTGAAATCTCTAAGAAAATCAGAATAATATACCTGTTGCTGCACTGGAGTTGGAGATGCCACTTTATGCTCCTAAATCTTTATTTTCTATTTATATAAAACTCTATTGACATATGTTTGAATCACCTATATACTCCTATTATAGGGTTGAAAATCTTTCTAATCCAACTAGATCAAAAAGGAATCAAGGAATGGATATTGGAGTATTTGGTTCCCAATCAGATAGACAAACAAACTTTATATGTGAAGCAGTTGAGTTTTATGCTTCTATACTAATGGATGAAGATGTTTATCGTGATATGAAAATCGATATTGAACTTGATTATGAATTAGATGTTGCTGGGCATTGTTTGACAGACGACGAATTAGAATTTCCAAGAGAGTTTACTATTGACATAAATCCTAATCTGTGTGATATTGGTATTTATTCCACACTTGCACACGAGATGGTTCATGTAAAGCAGTATGCTCTAGGTGAATTATATAATGTAATGGCTTTATCTCCAGAAGAGATTTTATCATTTGATCGAGTTTGGAAAGGCGAAAAATGGTTTCCAAAAGAAAATGATCATCCATATTTTGATGCTCCATGGGAAGTTGAGGCATTTGGAAAAGAAGTTGGATTGTATTGGAAATGGAAACATAGGAACATGAAAGTTTAATTATGGCTATTACTAAGAAGAGAATTACGAAGTCTTTTGATCAGAAGCATTATGGTGATGAACCTGTTATTGTAGGTATTGCTACTGAAGAACAATTAACAGAAGCATATAATTTCTATAATTATATGCACGATCATGCTCAGGCAAAGAAATGGATTATTGAGTATTTGAAAAAGAATAAGCGATCTCCAAAACTAATCGATGAAATTCGTTCTGCTCCAGATTGGCGGACTAGCACAACTGCTGGCTGGACGGCTCGTATGATGATGAATGGAACAATATTCAATGATACATATATGGAAAGGTTTGAAGATCGTCTTCGACTGAATGCACTATATGGAGTCAAAGATGAACCAAAGGCAGTTTCTTCAACAATCTCTGTTCAGGATCGTATTAGGCACAATACTAATAACTTTCTATCTGATGCTGAATCATTGGTTATTGATGAACGTTCATCAATGTATGAGTTTCTTCAGAGTAAACAGGTAACCCCAGTTTCGGCTAAGAAAATTCTGGAATATTATCAGCCTATCTATGATGAGATTCATTCTGATGATGAACAGGTGAAAGAATCTTTTGGTAAGAAGTTGAAGTTCGAACGCACTTTCATGCAGGGTGTGATTGATGATCTAAATAGATATATTGGCAATAAGAAAGTTGCTAAGGTTCGCAAGCCTCGTGCAAAGAAAGTTAAATCTGCTATTGACTTGGTGAAGACTTTGCAGTATCAGAAGGAATATCCGGAACTAAAGATAGTTTCAGTTAATCCTGCAGACATTATTGGAGCAAGTCAGATATGGACATTCAACACGAAGACGAGGAAACTCAGCCAGATCGTATCAATGAGTCCGACTGGTCTAGGAGTGAAGGGGACAAGTATTACGGGATTGGATATCGAATTGAGCGTGTCGAAGTCGATTCGCCCCAACCTCCAAGCACAATTGATCCAGAATCTATTGTCATCTGGAAAAGTGGCACTGAGGAATTTTATGTCAAATATCAAGACCTCATCAACATGTGCAAGCCCGAGAATGAACGAGTTTACCGTAATATTAAGGATTATTAAGTGACAGATAATGTAGTTGATTTCACAGATCGTTGGATTAAGAAAGAAGAGCATAAAGAAAAGATTCAAAATATTGAGGAAATCAATGAACTTGATGAACTTCATGATATTTGCACTCTAGTAGCCAATGATGCTCTAAATGCATTATATGAAGAATATGATCTAGAGATTGATAAAATTGAGTTTAGTCCAGAGATGATTTTCTTCTTTGAGTCATTCAAGGGTCTTATTATGAAGTGTGCTGGACATTGGCATCCTTTTCAAGATGCTGCTCAGGATTTTTTTGATTCTCAGGGCATTGAAGTTCATGAAACTGAAGATGGTGGATATCATTTCGCTCTAGGTAATAAGGAAGAAATTTTACCGGCAAACGATGTTGACATTATTGGAGATAATAAATGATTCTTATTGATCTAAGCCAATTTCTAATTTCTTCATTATTTGCCAACGGATCTAAGAATGTTGTGATTGAAGAAGATCTGCTACGCCATACTCTTCTTAATTCAATTAGAGCACTTAAAGTTAAGTATAAGGAGTATGGTAAAGTTGTAATTGCCTGTGATGATAAGAATTACTGGCGTAAGGAATCCTTTCCTTATTATAAGGCACATCGAAAGAAGTCTCGTGAAGATTCTGAAGTTGATTGGAATGCAGTATTTGTCTGTCTAGACAAGTTTAAAGAAGAGCTTCGGGAAAACTTTCCGTATAAGGTAATTCAGGTTCCTCATGCTGAAGCTGATGATATTATTGCAGTTCTAACTAAGCATTATCATGCTGAAGGCATTCTTATTGCATCTTCAGATAAGGATTATATGCAGCTTCAGTCATATCATCGGGTTACTCAATACAGTCCGATTATGAAGAAAGAGATTAATTGTTCTTATCCAGAGCAATATCTGATGGAACACATCATCAAGGGGGATTCCGGAGATGGGATCCCTAACTGTCTTTCTCCTGACAATTCTTTTGTAATGGGCATTCGTCAGAAGCCGATCACAGCAAAAAGACTACAAGAAATTAGTTATGATCCAAAAGCTATGCCTGAAGATGTATATCGAAATTATCTTCGGAATAAAACTTTGATCGACTTTAACGAGATTCCTGATTATATTCAGGCTCAGATTCTTGAGGCATATGAATCTCAGGAATTTGGAGATAGATCAAAACTATTTGGGTTTTTTGTGAAACATAAAATGAAGCATCTTATGGCAGATATAGGAGACTTTTGATGATTTCTATGGAAGAAAAGTTTTTAGCATCTAAACTCTATAGTCTTTTATATCCTCACAAAAATATATATAGTGTACAACCTAAAACTAATAACTTTGGTTCGATTAGGTGGGAACAAGATCCACTTACTAAGTATGCTTTAATCGTTCGTGAATTGATGCAATATAAGGAATCTATTTAATGTCTACTACTTTAGGGGTCGCAGAGATCCTAGAACAAATTTCAAAGATTAAGGATATCAATGAGAGGCAGAATGCACTATCTACTTGTGCAGGAACTCCAGCAATTATTCAAGTCCTTCATTCATGCTTTCATCCAGAAGTAAAGTTTCAACTACCAGAGGGTCGTCCTCCATTCAATAAGATGGAAAAGCGCCTTGATCTTCAGGGATCTTTTTACCGAGAAGCTAGAAAGCTACACTTTTTCATTGAAGGACTTTCACCAAATATCAATCAACTAAAGCGAGAAACTATGTTTGTTCAGTTTCTTGAAGTTCTAGATCCAGATGATGCAGAGCTTATGATTGCTATCAAGGATAAGCAGATGCCATATAAGGGCATTACCTATGATCTCGTCAAGAATACTTTTCCCGGTTTGCTGCCAGATAGGCCAGCAGAAGAGGGAAACGTGCCCCCAAAGGGGAAGTTGGTTCCATGTCCGTTTGGGTGCAAGTCCTCAAGAGAGGATGGTCTATACTCACCCGGCCCTCTGGCAATGCACATTCGGAACGCCCATGCGGAGACAACTGGCTCATCAGAGAATGGTGAAGAAGGAGAAGATGTTATGTCAGATGGCGGAACACAAGTTTAAATTTACTTGACACACCAATAAAACTAATATATAAGGAGTATATATGAACAACGAAGGCGTCGGTGGCTAATAATGGCTAAGTCGGAAAATGATTACAATCGTAATAAGTTTGATCGAGTTGAAGATTATAACTATCGTGAAGACATTCAAGAACGACGACAACATCGTCGAAATAAGAGAATGACTAATGCTATCCGATCTAAGGATATTGATGCCCTGTATGATCTAGACGAAGATTAATATAAATAATATCTTTATCTAGATTTTAAGGAACTAAAATGGAACCATGGGGAATTTTGTCTGCAATTGACGCAGTTGGTTGTGATCCAATATCGATCAATTGCACAAAAACGTTTCAAAAGTTTATAGATGAACTTCTTGATACTATTGAGATGATCAAAATTGGCGATCTTCATGTGATATGGTGTACAACTAATGACCCTAAAAAGATTGGTTGGAGTGGGTTCCAATTACTTCAGGATTCTAATGTAACTTTTCATTTTTGTCCCAAAGATCAAAATGCAGCATTTGTGGATATTTTTTCGTGTAAACCATATGATCCTCAAGTTGTCTTAGACATATTCTGTAAATATTTTAACCCAGAGAAATCTAATATTCAGGTATTAGAAAGATATATACCAAAATAATTTGATATTATGTTGTCAACATAAAACAATTCTTGTATAAGTAATTTACTGGGTCCGTGCAGAAGATCGCAAGACCCTAACTACCGAGGGAGTCATCATCCTAGATGAGAACCGCCATTATATGGGATGTTCGGCGCAACCGATGAAAGGTTTACTCTAGGAGGTCTACGATATACAGATTGACCTTAAACGGATATGGTAGTACCCAGTAAATGATATTCAACCGAGGGTGGACTGGCGTTGATCAGCCAGAAATAGTTCTGGGAAATCTGGACGCAAGTGTATTCCACCACTTTGATTAACACTGTTGGCCTAATGAGAAGTTGGTATCGAATCCTTTATGGTTGCCCTAGCGTTGGTTCGAGTCCAACCAGTGTTATTCTAAGTTTAGTATGATTTTGGATTTTATATTATGAAGATTATTTTATCATTGACGAAACTGTGTCGGCCTGATATAGGTAGAGAATGATTAAACCATCCAATATTACCAGCAGCCATTTGGCTATAGTCGCCGCTTTGTCCCTATCTTGCGTGTCTGCTTATTTCTCTATTACGGGCATGGCAATGTTGTTCTCTGGGGCCAGCGTTGCTGTGATGATCATGGCATCTGCTCTGGAATTTAGTAAGGTGGTCTCAGCAGCATGGCTTCAACACAACTGGAACAAATGTTCCAAGCTTATTAGAGCATATCTAGTGGTCGCTACAGTTTTTCTGATCTTATTGACATCAATGGGAACTTTTGGGTATCTCTCCAGAGCGCATCTAGCAACTAGTGATAACATTCAGTTATCCCAACTACAGATTCAGCCACTACAAGACCAGATCGATCTAGAACAAAGGAAACTTAAGAATGCTCAAACTTCTCTGGATGCTCTCGATAACTTGGTTGTGGCGGCGGATCCGAAAGATTCTAATTTCATTCGCCACAAACAGGAACGAGAACGTAAAGTTCTCAATGATGAGATTTATCAGTCGGCTGGACAAATCGAATCGCTCAATGTTAAACTCTTACCATATAAAGCAGCTAGTCAAAAAGGGCAAGCTGAAGTGGGTCCTCTGAAGTATATTGCAGAGATGGTCTATGGCAAGTCTGCATCAGATCATTTTGATGAAGCAGTTCGGTTTGTTATTATTTTTATTGTGATTGTATTTGATCCTTTGGCTATTGTTCTGCTACTAGCAGGAACTTCAGGAATCAAACCAATTCAACAAAAAGAACCATTGACAATCAAACAAAAACGTGGTAGACCAAGAAAAGATGGAACGGTTTCTATCTCAGAAAATTCTATTCTTAGGTTTTTATAAACATAAATAAAATATGCGAGGGCTAGTTAACCCTTTTGACTTCTACAAAAGCTTCAGGTCTGTTATGGCTAGAGAGCGATACTTAGGTATCACCGACGAAACAATAACGATTAAGGCATTCTCAGTAGGAGGAGAATGGATGTTGAAGATACCTCGTTTATCTTCTCATATTGATTCAGATGATATGCATTGAGATATGCTATTATAGTCTTCTGAATTGGGCTTTCGTTACATCAAGAGAAGAGTTATGCTTAGGAAAGCAGTAATTGGTTTTATTTTAAGTTTAGTGTTTGTTTCAGTTGCCAGAGCAGAAACACTAGATAAACAAGTTAAATGTCTGGCAGATAACATTTATTATGAAGCAGCCAACCAGCCAACAAAAGGTAAGATTGCGGTAGCTCAAGTAGTAATGAATAGAACAAAACAACCCAATCGATTTGGATCTACTCCATGTGCAGTAGTTGGACAGAAAATCGGCAAAAGTTACCAGTTCTCATGGATGAGAACTAGAGGTAAAATTAAATACCCTGAAGTATATGCAGAATCTATTGACATTGCTCGTAATGTGTATTATGGTAAGGATGTTGATGTGTCTAATGGGGCTTTATTTTATCATGCCACATACATAAAGAACCCATGGCATTACAAGAAAGTTGCCCAAATTGCGGGTCATATATTTTATAAGGGATAATCATGGAAGTTTCATTTGAAGTTTTGGACGCGATTGAAGATCTAGTATGGAAACATGATATATCAATGATTGATGCTATTGTTTTATATTGCGAAGATAATAATGTCGATATTGAGGCTCTCGGCAAAGCAATCAAGAGTAATCAAAATCTCAAGGGGTCTATTCAACTTGAAGCGGAGAGCCTTAATTATCTTCCAAAGACCAGCCATCTTCCTGTATGACACCATATCAAGCATATGTGTTATACCTTGCTTTGAAAAGACACTTTACCACAGACAAATATGATTTTATCCAATATAATGGTAAACTTAAAGTCTCTAAAGAATCATTTGAAACTAGAAACGACAAATATAGCTTTTCAAAATTAGCAAACAAGAAAGATCCAAAAGGATTTTTAATTGCAAATTTTATCAGAGATACTGAAACGTGGATAGGTAATTTGGTTGATGAAGATTCCTATAATAAGATTTATTTGGAATGGTATGGCAGAAAAAATGCATTGGCGTATAATTTCCGTAATGAATTAGATAATATAGAATATGATTTAGACACATGTATTAAAGTTAAGGGAGGATATCCTAAATTACTTGATTTGTACATGTGCAATATTGTATCTGCAGAGACTATAGTTATATTAGATTCTATTCTAGACTTTTTTCCATATTGGGATAATAATATAAAGGATACTATAGTATATCCAGAATATGCAAGAAAAATTAAAAAATACAAACCCTTTGTCAGATTTGACAAAGATGTTATGAGAAATATTATGAAGGAGAAATGGGTTTATGACATTTAAACTGAATATTACTGGTGAAGGTGGACTTCCCTTACATCTTGGCGGACATGAGTCTATGCAGCATTATGAAGAAGGTGGACTAGACTTTCTGATTCAAAAATATAATATTAAGTCCATGGTAGATGTCGGTTGTGGTCTAGGTGGCATGGTTCAAATGGCAAGGTCTAAGGGACTAGATGCGATTGGAATTGATGGAGACTTTGTTGTTGATAGAGAATTTAACGACATTATTATCCATGATTATACAACAGGGCCATATATTCTAGATAAGAATTATGATCTGGCATATACATGTGAATTTGTTGAGCATGTTGATGAACAATACATGAGGAACTTTATTTCAACATGGGACAATTGTAAGTATGTTCTTATGACTCATGCATTACCTAACCAACCCGGCCATAATCATGTGAATTGCCAGCCAATTGAATATTGGGTTCATACATTAAATGCCTTTGGTTATACATTCGATGTTGACGCCACTAATGAAATTAGAAAGGTATCTACAATGTTAGAACGATACATGAGAGAACAGTCACTCTTCCTAATCAATAGAAATTATAAGGAGACTTGACATCACCGACAATATGTGATATAAGTAAGAAGTTATTATGATTAAGTGAAACAATTTGAAACACACTAAGACACACTATTAAACATAAAAAGGAAATATAATATGGTAGATTTTTCTAAACTAAAAGCATCAAGTCAGGATTCAATCAATAAGCTAATCGAACAGGTTAAGAAGATTAATTCTGCAGGAGATTCGAATAATAAGGACGATGGTAATTATTGGAAGCTAACTGTGGATGCACAGGGAAATGGCTCTGCAATCATTCGTTTCCTCCCCGCACCCGAAGACGAAGATATACCCTTTGTTCGATATTGGAACCATGGTTTTCAGGGTCCCTCTGGAAAGTGGTACATTGAAAATTCTCTATCAACTCTAGGTCAAAAGGATCCTTGCGGAGAATATAATAGCCGTCTTTGGAGAGAATCTGATAATGATGATTCTCCACAGCGTAAGCAGGCTCGTAAGCAGAAGCGCAAGGAACATTTTGTTTCTAATATTCTAGTTATTAAGGATACTGGTAATCCAGAGAATAACGGTAAGGTTTTACTATATCGTTATGGCAAGAAGATCTTTAATATGTTGAGTGAGCTTACAAATCCAGTTGATGATGGTATTGGTGAAACCATTCCAATCGATCCATTCAACATGTGGAACGGTGCAGATTTTTATCTTCGCCAGCGTAAGGTTGAAGGATATCCAAACTATGATAAGTCTAGCTTTGGTGCTCCTAAGGCAATCAGTGATGATGATGATTATCTAGAGACCCTTTTGAAGAGCACTCATTCTCTTAAGGCAGTAATCGATCCATCAAACTTTAAGACCTATGAGCAGCTTCAGAAGCGTCTCAATATGGTTCTAGAACTTGATGGCCCCACTCGTAATACTTATGAGCCTGACCCGATTGCTCGTGCTCCAGAGCCGCGCTCTATTAAGACTGATCTTGATGAGGACGATATTCCTTGGGATCAGTTTGGTACTAAGGCATCATCGGTAAAGAATGATGAAGAAGACGATTCAGATCTTAGCTTTTTTCGTCGCCTAGCTGAAGAAGATTAATCTTCTTTCTTGTTGGGTTCGATATTATTGAAGTGTTTTAATGATTTTATATGTCGAACCCAACTTGAATTTCCCTTTATGTTTACATCACAAATTTCACAATAATGGATTGGTCTATTCTGAGTAGATATTTTTAGTTTTTCTTTTGTGGTATCAGATTGTGGGTGACCCCTAGATCCTTTTTTTATTTGTGGGATAAAGAATTAGTGATAAACCAATTTCTGGATTATTTTTTTCAGTATAGAAGATTTTATCTGTTTCTATATTTTTAACTCTAGCTTTACCCTTAGTCGCAAGACTTCTATTAAGTCTTCCTTGATCTGATGATTTGACTCCTTTGGGTCTACCTGTAATTGGTTTCATATTATTCTCTAAGCGATATTCGTTAGTATAACCTTTAGTTATAGAATTGCCTTTTCTATGTTCAGATAATTTTGGATTCTTTCTTCCCTTCATTACGCCAACTAAATCTGGATTGGAAACAAATTCTTCTTTAGTGACTAAGCCAGAGTTTCCAGTAGAAACACTTTTAGCTGATATCAAATTATTCAAATTTTTGGGACCGAAACCATAACTATCATTAATCCATTTGGGTGATGATATAACTTTCAATCTTCTCTGAACTTTGTTTTTCCAAATTCTAGAATCTGTAACTGAGGTGAATATTCTGCGTACTTGAATTATATCAGGATTGCCAAAATCGGCAATTAATTCTTTTACTTTTTTCGAAGATGTGATATAAGGGTTCCACAAATTGGATGGGTGTCAGAGCGGTTTAATGATCTGGTCTTGAAAACCAGTGAACTTGAAAGGGTTCCGTGGGTTCGAATCCCACCCCATCCTCCATTATTAGGAGTTTATATTATGACAGATACGATTGAAGCAACTCAGCTTAAGCAATATATTGAACGAATTGAACGAATTGAAGAAGAACTCGATGGCATCAAGAATGATCGCAAGGACGTTTATTCGGAAGCCAAGGCAGTAGGATTTGATGTGAAGACTCTTCGACAGATCATTCGCCTTAGAAAGAAGGACAAGGATACTCGTGATCATGAAGATTCGATGCTTGACCTTTATCGAACAGCAGTAGGAGTCTAATATGAGAAATGCTAATTGGCGATATGATGTTAAGCAAGGTGCTTATATTGTAACATTGCTTGAAGATAATCGGGTAGTATATACTAAGGAATATCATGATGAGTCTTTAGCAGAATTTGCAAAGCATCAATGGATTAGTGGTCAAGGGCCACAGTTTCTTACAGACTAATAAAAAAGAGGGGGAGCAAAAACTCCCCCTCAAGTCTTATCTAGACTGACTATCTTCGCAGCCTTATCTAGACTCTCCCATACTTTTATTTATCGTCAGTAGAATCTGCCTGTGGGGATTTCAAATGACTGGAAAACTTCTCAATACCAGTTATTCCCAGACATCCTAAAGTAATATAAACTAACGCATCAAAAATAAATTCTGTCGGAACATAATTTCCAAATAGATTTACTCCCCAAGTAATAGTAATCATCAAAAATGACAGTAGAGCAACCCATCTTTTAGATGAAGGAGTTCCATCATCATCTTGCATTACTTTACCAATATATTGAATTGCTATTTGGACGTTTATCATGATAATTCCTCAGGCGGCATAATATTGCAAATCTAGGCTATTTCTAGGTCCAGCAGTAGCCATATCCCCAAAACTACCTCCACCACCAGACGAACCCTGATGTGTAGTATTATTGTTATTTATAATCGTCGGAGATCCTTGATTATTCTTTTTGGACTTTTCTTCCTGAACATCATCTTTTTTATTCTGAAGTTCATCAACGGATTTTGTTTGTTCATTTAATGGTGGTTTCTTTTCTGGTGTGGCATTTGGTTCGTGTCCATATTTTTGTTTATATGCCTCTTTATATGATGGCACTGGCGTGGTTAGATAGTTTGCTGCTTTATATGCACCATATCCAACTGCACCAATAGCAGCAGCATCCAGAGCAAATTCTCCTACTCCTGCACCAATAACACCTTCTGCTTCTCCTACTCCTGCACCAATAACACCTTCTGCAACTCCATCACCTTCTGCAACCGCTGCGCCCTTTGCGGCTTCTGGCAATACCTTCCCTGCACCTTCTTCTAAAGGCTTGACCCCATCTATTCCCTCTTTCTCTACATCTTCAACATCAGGTTTATTTTTACTGAATCTCTCTTTCATCTTATTAAAAGATTTTTTGCCTTTTTTAAAAGTCTCATAAACTCTTTGTGTGTTAGAAGTTGGTTCATCGCCTTCTTTCTCTAAATCCTCATTTAGTTGATCTTCAGTTTCTTTATTTTCTTTGTCTATGCCTTTTTGTTTGTCCTTCTTGGTAAGAACAAATAGAATGGCTTTTGCAGTTTTGTCTATTGATTTTAGATGATCTTCATCCGAACCAACTCTATCTGTTCCAGTAGTACTACCACCTTTATCAGACTTTCCTCCCCTGCCATAGTCAAACTTATCATATCCAAAAGGTCTAGCCCTTTCTTCTTGCAATCTTTCTGCAAAAGTTGGCTTTCGGCCTCCATAATTTCCAAAAGAAGATCCACGAGTTTCACTCAATCTTTTACCAAATCCATCAGAAGTTTCTTTAGTAACATCTTTGTTTCCAGATAATTCTTCTTCTCTATTTGTATAATGTTCTTGTAACTCAGAAACAATTTGTTCTTTAGAAAGTGGCTTCCCCTCTTTACGATAAGAGAAATCCTTTTCAGACGAAGGAGCAATTCCACGTTCTTTTAGAGCCTTTATTTCATTTTCATCAAGATCTGACATTTTATCTAGAGAATCTCTCCATGTCACCGCACCATAATGAGTCTGTAGTTCTTTAAGTATTTGTTCTTTAGAAAGTGGCTTCCCCTCTTTACGATAAGAGAAATCCTTTTCAGACGCCTTTGCAACCCCTCTAGATTTTAGAATATCGATTTCTTTTTCATCTAAATCAGATAACTTATCTAGAGATTCTCTCCATGGATCTTTAGGACCAAACCTTTCTTTTAGCTTCTTAAGAGGGTTTAGAATAAACTTATTAGTGTTGCTACCGGGAATAATTTCTTCTCTAGTATATTTGGCAGCAGCATTTAGTTTTTCTTTGGCCTTTTTATTATATTCATCTGTGAATGGCAAATTCCAATCATCAATCTTATTAAAGGTTGGATTAGGATTTGGCTCTGGTGCCTTTGGTAACGGAGGTCTTGGTTTCTGTTCTACAGATTCTTCTTTAGGATTTGGCCAATTACCGCCTCTTGGCCATGGAGGAGGTTCTAATAATTTTACAGGATCTATTAATGGTTGTTTAGTTAACTCTGGTTTGGTCGGTGTTTCTAATTTATCTTCAGGTTGCAAGGATTCTTGATCACCGACATCAAGCATAGCAGATGATAGCGGACTTACTTTTTCAGATGATTCTTCAGCCTCTTTGGCATCTTCTGCATCTTGCGCTTTAGCTACCGCATTTATAAAGTTATATAATTTTTTATCAGCCGGTTTCGGTGTATTTTTTTCAGATAAAGTCCACCAGTCACCATTTATGTCTTTAACATAACGTTCTGGTTTTTGTCCCGGAAATGATACAATATATATTTTTCTTCCAGCCACTACCTGCTCTCCATCTTAGCAATTTTATCTGCAATATGTTTTTGTAACAAACCAACATAAATATCACGTTCGAAGGGCATTAGAGATTCAATCTCTGTTATAGAATAATTATGATGCTGGGCCAAATTAAACATTAAATAATAATAGTTCAATAAAGTATTATGACTCAGCACCATTAAAAAAAATCGCGATAGCCCTCCAGAACGATCTTCACTTCTTTTCCAGTATTGTTGATATATTCTAGTTCATGTTGTATTTTTGGCATAGTATCAATAAAAGTTTCTTTAATTTTATTGAATGATTTGCCACCAAGGTTTCCAAGCCATTCTACTTTTTCTTCAATAGTATAAAGGGAAGTATCGTAAAAATCTTCTCCAGAGACAATCGAATCTAAACATGCCGCAACAAGTTCAATTTCATCATCTTCAGTGGATTTAATTTTACCGAGCATTTCCATAGTTGGATATTTAAAAGTCAGAACTGTCTTTTCATCAATTTTAACTGTAGTGCTATGATTATTTGATATTACTGGCTTAATGGTATCCAAATCAATATCAAAGGATCTTACTTGGCCATCTTCTTTATCACGATATCGAAGTGTTGAAATATTAGATACAGATTTTGATCTAAGTTGAATTATCATATGCTCGATATCGAATAATGGCAGTTTATCCACATCAATATCAGAAATACAACAGTTGTTAATAACTTGCTTTATTGCATTCATGATATCTTTTGAATCTTTACTTTCTTCGGCAATCAACATTATCTTTTCTTCTCGTACAGTAAAAGGTCTATATTTTACTGGAGAATTAATAGATATCAATTTAATCTCAAAAGTAGGATGATCAATCGTAGGCAACTTCATTTTATATTCCTCTCATTATTTTGGGACATTTCCGGTAACTGGTATGTTTGTTACCTTTGCTGGTTGATTTGAAGTAGAAAGATTGGATATAGTCTGTCCAGATCCTGTTGTGGATGTGTAGTTGGTGTATATAAATGATGCCGGAATGAGAACCAAGCTATCATGAGACGCCCAGCTAAAGTTTACAGGACCAAATGATACTGGAAATGCATCTATAAAGGTATATTGACTTATAGTATTGCCGAGCGAATCAAAGTGTGATAAAGAAATATCTGATTTATATGAATCTTTATATTGCACCATCATAAGATTTCCGGAATCTTTTAGATTAAGCATACTATCCATCCAACTTTGAATTGCAGAAATTGTTGTGCCTTTGGCATCACAATAAAAAGTAACATCTAGAGGACTAAAATTCATTCCCATAACATATGGATTAGTGATACCTTGACCATATCTTCTTACAGATGCAACTTCTGCTTGCCTAGTTGGTAAAGATGCTGCAGTGCATAAGATTGATAATTGTTTAACATCATCTTTAATTGTGCTCGGTAGTGTGAAAGACATTTGGAAATGTGCTTCACGAGCCAACTCATTAGGAATAGCAGATAGGAACTCGTGTATATTAAAAGGCATGAATTATCCCCCAACCATCTTTTTTGAATCTTCCCAAACCTTTTCCGATGTCGCACCAACCCATTTTTGCAGTGGAAGCATTAGTGCTATGTCCCATTCAGATGCTGGAACCAAGATAAACTTGCTTTTAACATGGCTTGAAAGATAGTGTTTAAAGCATGGTTTAAATAAACCCAAATTAGAGGTGCTCTTTAATACTTGATATGATAGTTTAATTTTAGTTGTATCGTCATATCTTTGGTTATTTGTGATGGTGTATAATGCATCCATCAACTTTGCTCTTAATACAGGAGGTAAATAGTGGAGATTGATACCATAAAACCCTCCTGCTGCAGGGCCTACCATAAAGATAAGTGGAAATGCGTCCCAATATGGTAGTTTTTCTTTTGTTTTTGCATCATAAGAAAACATAAACATTCTTCCGGGATTGGCTGGACTTGCATTATTCGTGGTTATGGAATTTTGGAATAAGTTATCCCTTTGTATTCTATTGCCACGATAGTTCTGTGCCTTATCTCGAAACCATTTTCTGGCTTCTGCAGTTTTGTTAGGAATAATTCTCTGTTCAGCAGCACGAGTTAGTATCTTTGAGAATATATAATTCTGAGTAGTTGTAGAACCGGCAGTAATTGGAGTCTTTAATGCTTTAAAGATGTCTTCTTTTTTAGCAGGACTTCCATTAGGCTTGGCATAGCCGATACCTTGCTCAATAAACCCAAGTTTACGAAGATGTTCCTTTTCCTGAGCAGTAAGGTCGTATAGTTTTCTCGTATCTACCATTTAATTCCAAGCTCTTTCTCGGTAACAACTTTAAACTGCCACCCTCTTTCTTTACAGAATTTTTCAGCAGCATTCCACTTAGATGTATTTATCGCAAAAGTTTTTACTTCAGTGATATATCTTTTGGTATTCCTAGATCTTTTAGCTGGCGGTCTGGTTTGTATATCCGGTTTTATTTCAAGTACAAATTTTTCTCCGTGTATATTTTCTAAATACAGATCAGGATAGTAAATATGTGTACGATAATCTACTGGACTTAGATATGGCACACCGAATTCCTCTGAGGCCCACTTAATTATTCCGGGATCTTGGTCCATTCTATAAAACACGGATCTTTCCCAGCTAGATCTATAAAAAATTTTATTAACATTCCCTATGTATTTCTCTGGGTTTTTTGGAGTGAATATTCCTTGATGATACTTGCTCATAATAAATCCGTTATAAATAGAAGAATAACTATTTATAGAAATAGGGTGGGAAATGCCTACAGGTCAACCAGAAATAATCCGCAATCTTAGAGTAGGGGGAACAGGAAAATCCACTTCCTTTCCAAAGGACATTGGCAATTCTCCTAACTTCTTTTCTATTGCTTTAATGGATTATATTCCAGCAGTATCCATGACTGCCAACATGTATGGTGGAGGAGATTATTTTCACTTTCCTATGCCCATTAAAGGACTGGAAGATAATTTTTCTATCAAATATAAAGATACTGAACTCGGTGCAGTGGGTGCTGTGGTGTCTAGTTATGCTACAGGTGGTTTGGCTGGTATGGTTGGCACCGCAATTTCTGGCACCCTAATAAAAGATCTAAGAGATATGTTTAGCGCAGGTGCTGCTTCGCTTGGCGATAAGGCGGGGGCTAATCCACAACAATCAAGGGCTGCTGCCAGTCTTGCTAGTGGTAGAGTAGATAATCCAAACCTTGCCTTATTGTTTCAAGGAGTTCCTTTAAGAGAGCATGAATTTTCATGGAAGTTTATTCCAGAAAATGCTGGAGAATCTAATCAATTAATGTCGATTATAAGAAAACTAAAGTCCGGGGCATTACCATCTAGAGAAGTTAGTGGTAATTATGCTTTAACATATCCTAAGGTTGCATTTTGCTTTCTAAAAGGACCAACAAACGATTCTGTCCTTACATTCAACAAACAGGGTATGTTTATCACAGATATCCAAGTTAATTATCAGGGTGGAAGCCATGCTGCGTTTTTTCAAGGAACTAATAATCCAGTAGAGATTGAACTTAAAATAAAGTTTAGAGAAAGAGGCATTGTTACCAGTGAAGATATATCTACAGGAGCAAACTTCTGATGGCTATAAGTTATTTCTCTAACTTTCCAAGTACCAATTATTTTGGATTGAATATTCCTAATATTACTCTTAGGGTTGCATTTTATCAAAAACTGCAACAAAATTCTAGTATATTCTATCCATATACAGTCAAAGACGGTGAAAGAGCAGATGCAATCGCATATTGGTATTATGGTGATTCCGCATTTGATTGGTTGGTATATTTTTCAAATAATATTATTGATCCATATACTCAATGGCCAAAAACTTTAAATCAGTTTGATAATTTTATAACATTAAAGTATGGTTCGGTTGAACAGGCACAATCTGAAATTGTTTTTTATAGAAAAAATCCAACAACTTCATATGTCTCATATGATAATACAGATGTATCAAAGGTCCAAGGTCCCGGATATAGTTTGGTGTTGAGTAATACTGATATTCGTATTACACCAGAATCATATGCTGCAATTGATGATGAAATTGATTATTTCCCTGTATATGCATATGATTATGAAACAGAATTAAATGACGCAAAGAAAAACATAGTTCTTATAGACAGCACCCTAAAACATGATATATTATCTCAACTAAAGAGTTTAATGAATGGCTGAATCACAAACACAAGTTGGTCTACTCAAAAAAATGAGTGTGGTTTTGACTAATTTCGATGGAAGCAAAAAAATAGATATTTCGAGTATGGTTATTGCTATTAGCATAACTGAAGATATTTTTAAAAATACTCTTTATGGTTCTGTGGAAATAAAAGATGCAGTCAATATGATTGGTGGAATGCCTAATAGTCCCGGCGAAAACGGGTTTTTGGTATGTGGTCAAGAATTTATTGAAATTGATTATCAAGTTGATCTTAGGGGAGATCCAATTAGTCTTAGATTTGCTGTATATGCTATATCAAATATTGATAGCAAACCAAATAATACAGTCAAAGAATATACTTTGAGTTTTGCCAGCGAAGAGCATCTAATTGATGCGTCTACGGTTGTTATGAAGGCATATAGTCAGGCGCATAGCGATAATGTTACGTCATTACTAAATGATTATTTGTTCATCAACAAACCCGGAACTCCATTTAAGGGCAAGAGGGTTAAAAATCTAAATAAACTACAGACAACTAAAGGTCTACAAAAAGTAGTAATTCCTAGACTTTCTCCACTACAAGCGGCACAATTTTTAGCCAGAAGGTCCATTGCAGATCAGACATTTAATTCTGCCACATATTTGTTCTTTGAAAACTTCAAAGGATTTAACTTCTGTGATATTGAATTTTTAATTACTGCTGGATTAAATAAACTTGGTGGGGGAAAGACTTCATCTGATGCAGGATTTTCTGTTGGTTCAGATTTTCAATATTACTTTGAAAGTCCTCATGCAGTAGATCCATCTAAAAATACTGCTTTGAGAGAAGTTCAGACTGTAATGGCAATGAGCCATAAGAGTTATTTTGATACTGTAGAGAAACTCAAACGAGGAATGTTTGAATCTGATGTAATTGTATATGACTTTATTAATCAGAAAACGATTCCAACCAGATGGAGATTTGCTAATAACGCTGCAAATTCTGTCACTTTAGGAAATCTCTCTGGACACTCCTTTAATGAGAACACCCCAGACTTTATTAAAATTCTTACAGATACAGATGACAAAGACCAACGTTATAATAGAATGTTCCTTATTCCAAAGGATCTTTCTCAGACATCACAAGACAATTATTTAGATTTAATTTACCCATCTAGAGCATCATACTTCACTAGATTGGCTCAAAATATGTATACTCTCAGTGTATATGGCAATCCAATGATTAATGCTGGTGATGTAATATCATTAAATGTTCCTGCTGGTGAAGGCAATACGCAGAAGGTTTCTCCTAATGATGAAATATTAACTGGATATTATTTGGTTTGTACAATTAATCATCAACTGACACAGACAACATATACTGCTAAGATGGATGTATATAAAAATGCATTTGGCGCACAAAATCAAGCAACAGATGTGGCTAAAAACACACCAGAGAAGCCAGTAAATAATAATTCTCTAATTCAGCAATATAAATCTGATCTAAGTACACCGAATAGAAGCTTAACTGATGATGGCAATCCATCATCTGGTCAGAATACATCTGGTATAGCATCGTTCTTAAAGAAGATCATAGGAATATAATATGATAATGACTGAGTCAAATCCACATTTCTTTGGACTAGATAAATCTTTCTTCTTTTTTGGTAAAGTAGAGAGCAGAGATGATCCTCTTCAGCTAGGAAGAGTTCAGGTAAGAATATTTGGATTACATCCAGATGATACCAATTTGGTTGCCACACAAGATCTCCCATGGGCCTTTCCTATTATGCCAATCAACTCTGCTATGACCAGCGGAGTTGGACATGCTCCGGTTGGAGTTCTTCCCGGATCTATTGTGGTTGGATTTTTTGCTGATGGGATTGATAGACAGATTCCCATGTTCTTTGGAACCATGTCTGGAGGAACTGGCCACTTTGGTGCTGGTGGTGATGGGGCTACTGGTCAGCCAGATATGACAAGTGTACCTCCTCCTGCAAATATTCCAGTATCTGGATCTGTTGTGCAGAAAGGAACTGCCGCATCTAAGATACTTCTATCAAGATTTGGTTCTTCAATGAAACCACATATGGCTGCTGCTATTACAGGCAATTTAGCTCATGAATCCGGCCTTAGAGCCATTAGAGAGGGAAGTTCAAATGATACTACCCCTTGGCCAAGAGGAACTTCTCGTAAGGGGTATGGTTGGGCACAATGGACAGACACCGCACCAAACAAAGGTAATTATACTTTGTTTCTAAATTATTGTGATCAATATAAACTAGATCCATCATCATATCAAGCGCAATCTGGATTTCTTGCTCAATGGTTAGCACAAGATAGACAGATGCAATCTTATATGAAAAATCTAACTTCTGGAAATAAGATTACTGTTAATCAGAAATATCATGGCAATCCATATTGCTGGAACGGGACATATGATTGTGCTACAGTTGAGGGCGCTACTGCATATTGGATGGCAGTAGCAGAGAGACCCGCCAAGAGTGGTGGTAGAGATCATTTGGATGCTAGAGTATCTTATGCAAAACAGATATTAAACGGTCTCCAGAGCGGTAGCAATGGTACTGGTGGTCCAATTGTAGCACAACAGAAACCACAAACTGGCACAAAAGCACCACCGAAATAAAGGATATATTATGTCTGATGATCAGGATATTTTTAGTAAAGCATATAGTGGAACCATTGCAACTTCGACCTATAATGGAAATGATCCAACAACTACAGGTGTAGGTATTGCTACACCGCCCGCAAATACTCTTCCATATTCCACATCTACAGAGCCTTTAGTTGGAAACAGCAACATTGTTCCTTTGACTAGTTCAACTATTCAATCTCCAAAAAATGTGGTAAAGACCTTTAGATCGATTACTTTAATATATGGTGCAGATAGCGGTGGATTTAGTGCAATAGTTTCTCATCCGACATCTGGATTTATTGTATATGAAACAGATGTATCTGGAACGAATGTAGATTTTCCTGCGGCCAAGCTAAATTTACTAACTGGTCTTTCAGATTTCATATCCTCACCAAACACTGCATTATTAATTGCTAATGGTGATATTAGTTCGGACGATTTAATATCTCTGGCCGAAGTGATTGCTGATGTCACCATTAATTTTATCTCTGACACTTTAGTTTTTCAGAATTACTTCAACCAATTAAATGCAACCAATCAGGTGGTTGATGTGGCATTTGGAAGTAGTAGTGATCCATTAGCAGCAATTTCCAGCTTTTTATCTGGAGCGGCCAGTGAAGTATCTGGTATTCTTGGGAGTGCAGTCAGTGATCTATTAGGAGGATCTTCTGGTTCTTCTAATACTTCTCCCCCGACATATTCAGATTTAATTCTTGGAATGGAGATGCCAAATACCAGCATTGTATCTTGCACAACATTTCCAAAGATTAATACTGTATTAAGTTTAGATACTGGAGGTGCTAATGCTTTTATTACGCCTATTCCATTGGCTAAAAATCCAGTAAATCCGAATCAACCGACTGTGGCCAATCCAGAGACCAGAGTTTCTAATCCAATTGCTGGTGAGCCACAGAAGGAAAGAAAATCTGAATATCCATATAATAAGGCACACAATACAGAGGGTGGCCATCTAATAGAGGTTGATGATACTCCGGGAAGCGAAAGATTACTTACTCAGCATAAGAGTGGTACATATCAGGAGATGCATCAGGACGGATCTCTTGTTCATAAGGTAGTAGGCGATAACTATACTATTGTAGCTCATGATAATATTGTTACCATTCAGGGTAAGTGTTCGGTAAGAATACTTGGAGATGCCACATTAAAGGTTGGTGGACATTTAGTAATAGATGCTGATGCTGGTATTAATATGATATCCAAGGGAGATTTTAGAGTAAAGGCCAGATCTATTTGTATGGATGCAGAGGCTGGTGATTTCTCTATGAATTCTGCTGGTAATATTGATATGATGGCCAAGGGCGACTTTAACAATAAGGCCACTAATATTAATCAGGAATCATCTGCGGTTACATCTAACAAGACAGGATCTACGTTTGTGGTCAATTCGGATGATTTTTCTGTGGTTGCATCTGGTGACATCAATATGTCTTCGGCAGGAGATTTTAATGAAGCTGCGGGTGGTAATCTAAATCTGTTACCAACCGGATATACAGCAATTGGCGGATCATCTATTGAGATGGGATCGACAGCTAATTTCAATAATCAGACAAATCTAACTGGAGTAGATCCACAGGGAGGAAATGTGACTCCAATAACTGGAACAGGATCACAGACGCCAACTGCAGCAACAAAATATGATGCTAATCCAGCGGCGGAAGCTAAAGGATCAGGAATTGCATATAGCACCAATCCAGATAAACTATTGGAGGATGCTGATGATGATCCACAGGCTGCTGCCGCTGCTATTAAGCATGGATTAGAGAATGGTATGATAAGCAAAGACGAATTAAATGCTACACCAACAGTAGGTGGAACAGATAGTGGTGCTCCGGGTAATACCAAAGCATCCTTCACAAATCCAACTATAGGAAATCTTGGAAGTAGTGCTCCAGAAAATATGAAACTGTCAAATCATTTTATGCTTTCAAGATTATCAAGTGCATGTCCATCTTCAGAACATCCTGTCATGGCACAATGTGGATTATCCGTTACTCAGATAGTAGGCAATCTTCAATTGTTAGCACAGAATTGTCTGGAACCTATTATTACTCAATATCCAGATTTGGTAGTTACTTGTGGATTTAGACCAAATGGACTTAATGTACCCGGTGGATCGAGTAAATCTCAGCACCACTTAGGACAGGCAGCAGATATGCAATTTAAAAGTGCTCAGGGAAATGTTCAGAGAATTTATAATATAGCACAATGGATTAAAGCCAATGTATGCTTTGATCAACTATTGCTAGAGTATAAGTCCACTGGAAGCAAATTACCATGGATTCATATTTCTTTTAATGGATCATCTAATAGACATCAGGTATTAACCTTAATGAATGGATCTACACATTCTCAGGGATTGGCTTTATTAACATAGATCCATGAATAGATCAAAGGGATCCATATGGAACCTTAAAGTTACTAATATGGAACCTTAAAAGACAGTAAAATCGCGTAGCCGTAGGGGACCCATAAAATAATATAAAACCCTTTAGAATAAATTCAGATAGGATTGTGGTATATTATGATAGGGATCCTAATTAGAATATAGTGCTAACCACAGTGCTAACCACAGTGCTGAGTCTATGGAACCATATAGAAAAGAGAAGAGTAAAGCCGAATAATAAAATAGGGATCCTATAGAAAAACAAAAAGATCCTAATATGGAACCTTAAATGGGACCCAGAATAAAAAAAGAAAAACAAAAAGATCCTAATATGGAACCTTAAATGGGACCCAGAATAAAAAAAGAAAAACAAAAAGATCCTAATATGGAACCTTAAATGGGACCCAGAATAAATCGGG
>Ga0007867_1000006_pt1 | contig 163788 bp, 213 predicted proteins | sample CryBogCBH25Aug08_FD_71224 | JGI IMG/M metagenome (GOLD analysis project Ga0007867, IMG submission 71224) | Freshwater microbial communities from Crystal Bog, Wisconsin, USA - CBH25Aug08 | ecosystem: Environmental > Aquatic > Freshwater > Lake | place: Crystal Bog, Wisconsin, USA | collected... | reverse complement strand
ATTCATCTTTAACAATGTCGGCGGTACTCAGCAGTTCAACCATGGCGTTTCCTCAACACAGGCTACAGGCGGTCAATCTTTTTATCTAAGCTCTCACAATACGATGTATGTTAAGTATTTCTGTTTAGATGGAACTGCAAACAATACGTTCGTAGCTGCTATAACATAAGTTATTTTATAAATATTACGTTGCAGAAGGCTACGGCAATCCTGCGTTGTAAACTGGTTAAGCCCAAGGGAAACACCAATGTCGAAAGAAAAAAGTCTCCATTCTAGTCCTCAGCTAGTATTCGAAGAGCAACAAAGGGTTGTCGTAGACCCTTCGCACAAAGAAATTATGTCTTTGTATAGAAAATCAGAACAATCAGGCCACTCGTTTGATACTCTCTTAGAGGTGTATCGCCGTGGATTCATGGTGTCTGGCGATCAACAGAGCGCATTTAATAGAGTTAATTCGTTCATTGCAGAAGGTAAGGCGTACGAGATGGATAAAGATTTAGTAGAAAAGCGTGGCCTCTGGGATAATATTCACGCCAAGCGCGAGAGAATCAAACATGGTTCTGGTGAACATATGCGCAAGCCTGGATCTAAAGGTGCACCGACTGCGCAAGCTCTTAAACAATCTCAGACTAAAGAAGCATATACAGGCGCTGAACCAACAACATCAAATACAGATAGTCCATCAAGTCGTTTTGTTGGAACAAATGAATTGACTGATACATATGCTAACATGACTCCAGGTCAATCAAAAGCAAAGACAATTAAGCGTATCGTTAAAGAAGTTAATGAAGATAAAAAAGGTTATAAGAATCCAACTGGTGGCTTGACTCAGAAGGGCAGAGACCATTATAATAGGGAAACTGGTGGTCATCTCAAAGCACCAGTAACTACTCCTCCTTCAAAACTAAAGAAGGACAGTAAAGCTGCTGGTCGTCGTAGATCATTCTGTGCTCGTATGGGCGGTGTAAAAGGTCCGATGAGAGACGAACACGGTAAGCCAACTCGTAAGGCTCTCGCTCTAAGAAAGTGGAACTGTTAATGAAAACTTTTAAACAATTTGTCTCAGAATTAACTACGCCAGTAAGCACTACTGGCAAGAGACAGACTGTGCATATGAAGACTGGCCCTGCTCGCGACATGACTGGTAAGATAATCCATACTCCAATATTCAAGAGTGCAAGCTCAAGAAGTGGTGGTGGAAAATGAAAACGTTCCTTCAGTATCTAGAAGAGTCAAGAAGAGGGACTCATCACTACGTAGATATTGACGATACACTGTTCCATACTACTGCCAAGATTGGTGTTAAAGATCAACATGGTAAAATCTATAAGAGATTGAGTAATAGCGAATTTAATACCCATGAATTACCAAAAGGTCATTCGTATGATTTTGCTGAGTTTAGAGACGCTGATAAATTCTCAAAAGAATCTAAACCCATCAATCCGATGATATCTAGAGTTAAGAAGATAGCAGATAATATTAAGAAACACCCAAACAGTAAGGTGCATCTATTGACTGCTAGAGCTGATTTTGATGACAGAGAAAAGTTTCTTGATACGTTCCGTAAACATGGTTTAAATATGAATGATATACATGTCCACCGTGTAGGTAATGTACCTGGGAATGAATCACCTGCTAAGAAAAAAGCCGATCTTATTCGCCAACATCTACATAAGTTTGGTAATAAGAAGGTAGTGATGTATGACGATAGTAAAGCTAATCTTAAAGCATTGCTAAATATGAAGAAGGAACACCCTGATGTGAATTTTTCTGCATTTCATGTTGGGCCACATGGGGAAATGACACCACATAAAGATGGAGATAAATGATGGAATTTTTAATTGCAATTGGATTTATGGCAGTAGTTTCTACTGTTGTCTATAAAATGATCACCAAGAAAGAGACAGCTGAAGTTGCAGCTACTGAGACTGCAAAAGAAGTTGTTACTGCAGCCGAGCCAGTCGTTGAACAGGTTGCTAACACTGTTCTTGCTGAAGTAAAGGCTGAGGCACCAGTAGTAGCAGCTGCTATTGAAGCTGTAACTGAACCAGTTGTTGAACAAGTTGCTGCTGCTGTTGAAACAAAGGTTGAAGAAGCAGTAACTGAAGTTGTTGCTAAGATTAAGAAGCCAAGAGCTAAGAAGGCAAAATAATGGATGAGCTTATTGAACAGATGAAAGTTGTGTTGGCGAGTGTATTTGCACTCTATTTAAAGACACATTATTTTCATTGGAATATTGAAGGACCAAACTTCCCTCAATACCATTCTTTCTTAAACGAACTCTATGAAGAGATCTTTGAATCGGTTGATGCTCACGCTGAACAGATTCGCACCATGGGTGCATATGCTCCAGGTTCTTTTGTTCGTTTCAAGGATCTATCAATCATCCAGGATGAGATAAACATTCCTAGTGCTATGTCTATGTTGACTCAGCTTCAGAAAGATAATCTGGCAGTCATAGTAGAATTAAAGAAAGCAAATGATCTCGCCGAGAGAGAAAATGCTGTCGGCACTGCGAACTTTCTACAGGATAGAGTTGATAAACATTATAAGCATGATTGGATGCTTAAATCTATTACAAAGGCATAAAAATGGACAACAAATTTAAGTCACTAGAAACGATTATCAAAGAGATGGCAAATATCCATCGCAACTCAGAATTGCGTAAGAAGGTGACTAATGTTGCTCGTCCAGATACAGCGACTGATCCGACTGATGTAAAGTCAAAGATTGCTAAACAGGCTGAGATCAAGAATAAGATAATTGATGAGGCTAAGGACGAAGCTCCTAAAAAAGATAGCAAGAGCGACGAATCCCATATGGATGATCCTAAAAAGGTCAAGGGCGGAAAGACTGAAGTTGACGTCCAGCCAACAACCGATGATAGACTGAGCGATGATTCGGCTGAGACTAAAGATTCAGATAAGACTCGCAGAAAAGAAAACAAGAAGATCGGTCAGAAGGGCGCACCAATTAAAGAGGCAGCTGATACTTCTGTTAAAAAATATGAAGGCCCAAAACATACATATGGCCCAGACGGTACTCGTCATAAAGAAGTCTTAAAACAGATTAAAGACGTAATAACTAAACACCTAAATCACACTAATTTTAACAAGGAGGAGACTCAGATGTTCTCAGACAAGAAATTCGGAGTTTCCGAATCAGTAATCAAATCAGTTCTTGCTATCGTAGAAGCCGACAAGAATAAGTCAATTGACGGTGCTGAATCAGGTGCGAAGTCAGAAAAAGACGAGACTAAAAAAGTAGCTAAGATGAAAGGTATGTGCCCATCTTGCAAAAAGAGTCCTTGTGAATGCATGAAAGAAGAAAAGTCATGTGGTTGTGGTGGTAACTGCAAGTGCTCTACAAATGAAGAGCTAAAGGGCGGTCAGAAGAAGCTAGATAAGAACCACAACGGTCATCTAGATAAGCAAGATTTCGAGATGCTTCGTGGCAAGAAAAAAATGAAAGAAGAAGCTGAACATCTTGACGAGATCTCAAAGAAAACAGCAATGAGTGCTTATCAAAGCGCAACTTTTGTAGACGATGAACACCCAAAAGCTGATGCGATTCGTGGTCACATTGAAAAGAAGTGGGGTAAGGAAATGGGTAAGCATGCTGATGCTCATGCTCATCTTTCAAACTATCCTCGCCACAATCCATTTCAAAAAGATGATAAGTTAAAGAGTGCAAAGCCAGCCTCAAAAATGAGAACAACTGCTTCAGGTAAAATCCATAAGCAAGACATTGCTGCAAAGAAAACGGAAATTAAGTCACGCATGAAAGAAGAAGTTGAATTTTCTGCTGAAGAAATTGCACGTATCGAAGCAATCGCCAAGGAAATGGAATAATGCACAGTTTCAGCCAGTGGCTAGAAGAAGCCAAGAAAAAAACATCAGAGAAGTATCCTGTATCTGCTGATGGCATCCAGAAAGGTGCCAACGGCGGTCAGGGCGGCGTAAACGATAAGAACGATTCAACAGATGATCGTACTGAGAGCGTCGAAGAAGGTTTTGTTTCTGGCAATAGACCAAACTCAAAACCAAATGCTTCTACCCACTCAAAGGCAGCGAATGCTCCTTCTAGCGCAGCATCATCACAAAATGCAGCGAATGCTGTTGTTGCTAAGAATATGGCTGCTTCGATAGCTGCTAAGAAACAACAAGAAAAACAAGCTGAGGACCAAAAGAAGATAGCTCAGAAGAATGCTGAAGCCGAAAAGGCCAAGGCGATTAATCCACCATCTTCAAATCAGAAACCAACTACAGTTTCTAAACCAGCGAAGGCAATGGGTGAAGAGCTTGTTACTGAGGGTCGCCCAAGAAAAGATGCTAATCCTGATGAGGGTCCGTCAAAACACCCAATCAATCAGCTAAGATTGGTTATCTCTACTCGTGGCATGCATCATTTTGAACATAAGAATGGCAAGAAAACAGCCATGAGCCCACCAACTGCTCATAAGCTGCTTGCTAGACATGATAATATGAAGACACCAGCAGAAAAAGATGAATATGCACAGCGTATGCATCATAGCCCAGAATCATTGAAAGATGTAATTCATGGTAAACCTGCTGAACATAAGCCAAAGATCTCTCTTGGTGGTTCTAAGAATGTAGGTGGGGTAAAATGAGTTTAAATGTGAACAATCTAGTTATTGTTCCGCCTCCCCCAAAAGAAACAATGGGTGGAGTTACTGCGTCTAAGATTGTCATTTTAGGAAAACCAGAAGAAATTACTCCTCAGACAACTGGAGCCATATCTGCTGGTAATATTGTAATTCAGAATAAACCAAAAGCTAGTTATGCAGTATTAAGAGATCCTAGAGTATTGCAGAAAAAGACCCCAGATAAGACTAAAAGGGTATCTAGTTTTATGCATGACATGACGACAGTTCGTAAAATATAAATAATAAAAAACAATTCCTTAGGAGGATATCTAAAATGGCACAATGGGGTAGAAACGATCAAGGTGTTACTGCGAATAGCAGCACTACAAAGGAGACTTCAAATGGCGCTCCTATGGGACTATGGTCTAGAGTAAAAGGCGGTGGTGAAGTTGCATCTGTTCGTTCAGATGGCGCCAACGCTCACTTCGGTAATACATCTTCAGGCTCTCGCGCTGCTGTGGACGTAACACTATTCGGTAATACTACCGTTGGTGCGTTTATACCAGGAAAAGCTGTTGGTGTGTTTGCTGTTAATGCTGCGATGATGGCATCGACAGGTGGTAACGTTGTTATTGCTTATGTTACATCAGGCGGTTCTGGTTATCAAGCAAATGCTGCAGTTACTCTAACAGTAACAAATGGTGGGTCTGGTGCAGTCGTTAACGCTCATGCTAATACTTCAACAAATGCAGGTCGTATCGATTCTCTTCTAATCTCGACTCCAGGTGCTGGATACGTTACTTCACCAACAGTAGCAATTGCTGCTCCAGGTGCAATTAACATCGCAGCAAATACAAACACTATCCCAGTACCAGCTGCAAATAACATTACAGCAAACACTGCTGGTGTTGTTAATAACGCATTGCTTATCACTTCAGCGAATACAAAATGGAACGTAAATGACCACTTGTATTATGGTGTTCCTGCTTCCAACACTGCAATCCCAGGTCTAACTGGTAACTCTTACTACTATGTAGCATTCGCTAACTCAACTGGTATCCAACTTTCAAGCACAGTTGGTGGCTCTGTAATTACATTGTCTCCAGGTACTTCTAGCAGCGGCGAAACTCATACAGTTACTGGCGATGCTTCTTTCATTAAAGTTACAACTGCTAACTCATACTGGCAGATTGGTGATAGATTCTACTATGGCGTTCCAACTTCTAACACTGCTTTTGGTGGCCTAAGCAGTAACTCTTACTACTATATCTCTTTCGCGAATACTACTGGTATTAAGATTGCTAACAGCCCAACTGGCGCTAACTTGACATTCGGTGTTACTACAATTCCAACTGCTTCTTCGCCAGAAACTCATACAATCAAGGGCGATACAGCAACTGGTTATGTTGACGTAAATACCGATAATCCTCTAGTAACTCACGTTGGTTGGGTTCTTCGTACAGAAGGTACTGGTGGTCGTGCTGGTCGCGTTCATTATGAGACTCTTGTAGCGATGCACTCAATCGGCCAGAGCGGAACTACTGCTACAGGCGTAACTGGTCCATCTAATACTGTTACTTCGAATACTGTTGACCAATACGTATAATCGGTAACTAGATAATGGCAAATGACTCTAGAAGAGTTTCACAACTAAGTCAGACCTCGAGCCTTTCAGCAAATGATAGGCTCGTGGTCTTAACAGGCATAACAGCCAATACCCCAAATACACAGACAATCTCTGTTAACAATTTTATATACGCTACAATAAACAATTTTCCTGTTGCCAACACATCACAAGTTGGCGTAGTTAAGACCGACGGTCTAACAATATCTGCAGCAGCAAATGGTGTCATATCTACTACTAGAACTAATATTCTCAGTGTTACAACAGCAACATATTCTGGTTCTACAGTTGAAGTTGATCTAACAAAATCAATAGTAAAACTTGCCCCACATAATAACACAGGTAGCCCACACTATCATATTGCAGATGGTGTAGAAGGTCAGATAATGTATCTTGTTGCTGGTGGTGCTTTGAGTGGAAACTATACTAATATCAGATTTGCTCACTGTAGATTTTCAGATGCTAACAGTGGTTCTCCTAATACCATATACGAATATAATGATAATGGTTGGTGGTTGCCTTTCCAAAATGGTGGTACGATCGTCACTATAATTTTTACTAATGGCTACTGGAATCTTCCGCATAACATTTTTGACTAAAGAAATAGATAATGCATGAAAAATTGACTGATGATAATTTTGTGATTTATGCAGCTAAACATTATGACAATCCCCACTGTCTATCTACAGATGAGTTTTTGGAAGATCTGAAAAGAATTAAATATATTAAGAAATTGTTGACAAGATACATTGAGAACAGTGATTTGAAAGAGCGACTAATACTCAATCATCTCATAGTTCTCAATAATCTTTTTGGGGCTGAACATCTCTGTCGCATATTATATCTTAAGATGAGACTACAGTTTAAATATCTTAAACCATTTTTATTAATGATGAATATACTTCCTGAAAAGATGTATAACATTAAAGATGAAAAAATAATAGAAATAGATATGATTCCGATGGATGATCGAATTATCGAGGTACTAAGAAATGTCTAATATAAAAGAAGATTCTGGTGCTATTGCTCCTGCAGCTGTTAATTCGGTCGGCGCTGGTGGTATGGGTTCGACCAGTCAAGGGCCAATCCAGGGTTATGATCCTTTTCTTGAGAAGCCAAAGAAAAAGAAACTACGCGATATTGTAAGAAGAAAGATGCCAAATGGTTGATCAAATTGATCGTTTAGAAAGTGCAATCGAACGCCTAGCCGATATATCAACGGATCTAAAAGCGATGTTGGCAGCACACGAACAGCGTATCAATCAATCTGAAAAAGATACAGGCGTGCTGTTTAAGCTCGCCGAGAATAGAAGAAAAGAATACGACGCAAAAATCGACGAAGTCTATAACAGCATGAACGAAAAAGACGATAAGATTCTCTCAGAACTAAAAGCCCATCGCGAGGCTTCCGCGAAGGAACACGAATCTCTATCAAAAAGAATTACAATATTAGAAAAATATATCTGGCTCGCGATTGGCGGCGCCACTGTAATATCTTCGCTAATGCCATATATGATAAAAATGGTAACTGGCCACTAAAATAATCCTTGCTTTTTTCACAGAAACCAGTATAATTATATTGTGAACGTGATGAGGATTATGAATGAATTGGTTAGAGCACAAATACGTAGGTCTATTATCACCGCGACTTAGAAACTATAAGCGTAAGTCAGCAGGTCTCTATAACTTCTCCTGCCCCATATGTGGTGACTCTGAGAGCAATAAATCAAAAGCAAGAGCATATATTTATGAGAAGAAGGGCAAGTCAGCCTTTCATTGTCATAACTGTAATGCATCGATGGGTGTTCCGAACTTCATCAAGATGATTGATCAGAACATCTATAATGAATTTATCATGGAGAGGCTGAAAGATAACAAGTCTCCAGAACAGACTGAGTTGGATAATTTCGTCAGTAAGATGAAGAAGCCAGTGTTTCTCAAGGAGGGGCCACTGAAGGGTCTTAAAAAGATCAGCCAACTATCCCCAGACCACCCAGCTAAATTACTTATTGATAGTAGAAAGATTCCTACGCCATACCATGCTAAGTTGTTCTTGTGTCCTAATTTTAAAACATTTACGAATGACTTAATTCCAGATAAATTTTCTGAAGAGAGTCTGAAGAGAGATGAGACAAGAATACTTATACCGTTCTTTGATAAGAGCAAGAGACTTCATGCTTATCAGGGAAGGGCGATTGGTAAATCTGAGCCGAGATATATTACTATTATACTCGATGAGGAGGTACCAAAAATATATGGGCTGGACACTGTTGATGAGAGATATAAGATCTACGTCTTCGAGGGCCCAATTGATTCTATGTTTATTCCTAACGGTGTTGCCACTGCTGGTGGTGATCTCGTATCTTCTCTTAAGGGATTCGATAAGTCTAACATCGTTATCGTCTATGATAATGAACCAAGAAATCGTGATACAATTAAAAAACTTGACAAAGCCATAATGCAGGGTTATAATGTATGCATATGGCCAGAGAATCTAGATTCGAAAGACGTAAATGATATGGTGAAGACGGGTCTATCGCCCGAGTTCGTAAAACACATTATTGACACGAATACATATAAGGACTTGGCTGCTAAATTGGCGCTTACAAAATGGAGTAAAAGTTGAGATGATGGTAGAATTTACGAATACTGGCATGCATGCTGGTAATCCTATATGGATCAATAAGAATCAAATCATAGCATGTTATGAGATCCCAACAGAGGGTGGGAGCCTGTCGACTAGAATTTATGGCGGTTCTCCTGCCATTGAATGGATTGTTGAAGAAAGTTTGAATGAAGTAATAAGGAAGATTAATGATGAACAGCGCTAAGATCGTAGCAGTAACACAACCAACTATTAGCAACCCAGATGATCCATTTGATTCTCTGATGGAAATAAATGACTTCATCGCCTATGTTGCCCGAGTCTCTAATCCGTCTAATCAGAATAACACTCTTACGGCCAACAAACTATTGAAGTATCTGGCCAAGCATAAGCACTGGTCGCCGTTTGAGATGGTTCATGTTGTGATGGAGATTAACACGACTCGTGACATTGCCCGTCAGATTCTGCGTCACCGTAGCTTTACGTTTCAGGAGTTTAGTCAGCGTTATGCTGATCCTACAAATGACTTGGGGTTTGTTACTCGCGAAGCTCGTTTGCAAGATCCCAAGAATCGCCAGAATAGTATAGCAATTAATCCAGGCGATGGGGAAAATGTTGCTAATTTTATGAGTGATTGGCACTGGCAACAGCAAAATATGATTGATGCAGCAAAGAGTGCATATGATTGGGCAATTGAAAATGGAATCGCAAAAGAACAAGCAAGAGCAGTACTCCCAGAAGGTCTTACAGTTTCTCGCATGTATATGGCTGGCTCTCTGCGTAGTTGGATACATTATTGCCAATTGAGAATGGCAAACGGAACCCAGAAAGAACATCAGGAAGTTGCTACTGATGCTTGGTATCAACTGACTTCAAAATTCTCATCATTAAAGGATAGTCTCAATGATCTCAGTTAAGGGTGCTTCTAACTATCTTACTAAGAAAGAATTGTGGTACGTTAAGGATCTCTGCGAATTTATATGTGACAAATTTTTCACAAAACGTCTACAAGATAAGCTCGAGATTACTGTAAAGTTTTCAGATTTTTTAGAAAAGGAAGGTTTCTTGGGCGACTGTGGATGGGAAGATAATCATTATCGTCCTAGGGAATTTACCATTAATGTCGATCGCCACGGTAGGTTTGCTCAGATCATCAACACCGTAGCCCATGAGATGGTTCATGTTAAACAGATGGCTAAGGGCGAGTTCTATCAGCTCATGCGCCAGCCATCAGGCATACACAAATACAACGGTAAGATCGTAGATCAGAATAAGGTTGATTATTGGGATCAGCCTTGGGAGATTGAAGCCCACGGTAGAGCAATTGGATTGGTCAACCAGTGGGCTAGAGATAGGAAGTTTTCTATTTCTGTCTGCGAGAAAGTAATCTTAGATTAACAACATATAACCTTGGGCGAATAGTAGGCTGGCAAATACCGCACAACCTACACTCGCCCAGAGTAGCTCCATACTGACAGCAAGTATGGAAGTGGAAGAGAGAACCATGGCAATCTGAAGGAATGTAATAGCCATTGAATACCATGGGCTACGCTTCTTAGCTTCGTCTCTATCAGCTTCGAGTTTACGAGCCTCGTTCATGATCTCTTTCTTTTCATTCTCATACTTTGCTATTACTTTCTCGTCCGGCTCTACGCGAAGCTCATAGATGTTCTGCTTGATAGACTTTGCCTGATAGAAAGACCAAGTGTCGTTGATCGATAATGTGTTGCTAAGAATCTTAGAACTGTTGCCATTTGATACTAAAGTGAATGTTGCAAGAAGTAAAGCAAAAACTGAAATGGTGATAGCACCACGTCCCTTCATTACTGCTTCGCCCTCCGATCTCGACATACCTTTTAACATTATTTTCCTCCAATTAAACTCTTAAGTAAACCTACACCCTGTTTTGCCTGCATCATATCTACTGGGCCACTCTGTATTGAACCCCAAACCACAGCAAAAAGCAATAGTAGTGTCAGACCACAATTGATGATCTGTATGACTGAGCCAATGCCGAGTAGGTGCTCGACTCTAACTAACTCGCGGATCAGCAAGCTAACCATCTCAACTTCAGTCTTACATCTTTCAGCTTCATTTAACCAGAATGCTTTTTCTTTCATCTCTGGTGGATATCTACGTTTAACTTCTTGATCTACGATTGCCATTATTTTATACCAGCTTTAAATTCTAGTATCGACAATCTCTTATCAACGTTACCTCTTGATACAGCAGCATCTAAAGCTAGTTTATCTATACGGTCGCCTAATTCTTCTCTCAACTGTTGTCTACCCAATGCAGCTTCTGCTTTTATCGCTGCCCTCGCTTGCGCAGCGTCAGCCTGCATCTCGAGTGTAATCTTTTGATTGGATGCGATACTTTTTTCTCTGTCGAGAGTCATAGCGGCTCTTGCCAAAGCTGCGTCCCTTTCCACTTTGTCTATCTTTTCATTTAGTGATTCTCTGATTTGTGCCATATCAATAGTTGTTCCTTGTGGAGGAATAGCTTTATTATCAGCATTAACAACTACAGCGATTTTAGACTTGAGTTGAATGATCTCGTTGTTAGCACTGCTCAATGCTGACATCAAGTAAACGACGCAGCTAAAAAGAATAGGAATGCCAGCGAATACAATTTTTTCAATCAACGCACCCTTAGTTTGGTTAGAAGCTAATTGTTGTTCAACCGCTGCAATTTTTTTGTCTTCATCAGTTAACATGGTTTACTCCATTTTTTTTTTATTATTAGAATCCTGGTAATATTTTTGATAACATGTGGTAGGTTGCATAATCTCCGCTTGCTTTTGATAGCATAGCAAACCCAGCTAGCATTACCCAAAGAAGAGCAGGAAGAACAATCAGTAGAACGAAAGCAAGAACCATTAACTGTTCTCTTTCCTCAGCAGCTTCTTTTGCTTCAACTTCTGCACGTGCAGCTGCTTTGGCTAATTCAGCCTTATCTTTAAAGTATTTTTCTTTTTCTGCGGTGGAAAGTGTCATGAGCATGCGAGCTTCTTCTTCTTGAAGTTTCTTCGCATTTTCTGCTTTAATCTTGGCATTCTTAATCATCTGTCTCTGGTTCTGCAACTTCATCTTGTTGTTTGCAGCTTCTTTCATACCTTTTTGATTCTTGAAAAGGTCTGTAATACCAAAAATAGACTCAGTGAGAACTTCGCCCCAAGCCTTGCCGAGCTTGGCAGCTTCTTTCGGATCTGACGGTAACATGGAATACCTCTTTATTAAAATTTACTATAATCAGAAAAAAATAATAAAGAATCAGACGTGGTATTTATTAACAACTGATACTATAAGTAGGTAGTAATCAGAAAAAGAGGCATGTATGAAGTATAAAAGCATATTCATTTCCGACGTTCATCTTGGAACAAGAGGAAGTAAGCCAGAATTATTACTATCATTCCTAAAAGATGCTGAATGTGACAATCTATTTCTTGTTGGTGACATATTTGATGGCTGGAGGCTGAAAAAAGGCTGGTACTGGCCAGAGCAGCACTCTACAGTGATACAAAAGATACTTCGTATGTCCCGCAAAGGAACGAAGATTATCTATATCCCAGGCAATCATGACGAGTTTATGCGTCAGTTCGTGGGCCATCAGTTTGGCGAGATAACACTTACTGATGAATATCTATATCATGCATTGAACGGTAAAGATTATATTATCGTTCATGGTGATAAATTTGATCTAGTAACAATGAATATGAAATGGCTTTCCCACGCTGGTGACTGGGCTTACACATTGCTCTTGAATATAAATACAGTTTTACATTGGGTCCGTTCTTATTTCAGATTACCCTATTGGTCATTGTCTAAGTGGGCAAAGAAACAAGTTAAAGAAGCAGTAAATTTTATAGGTAACTATGAATCCTCCCTTGCTCATTATGCTCGAATTAAAAACGTTGATGGTGTTATCTGCGGGCATATTCATTCGGCTGCTATGGATATTATAGAAGATGTTGAGTATATGAATTGTGGTGACTGGGTTGAATCCTGCACAGCATTAGTTGAACATGTAAACGGAACATGGGAGATAATCTATGTGGGTATTGATAATTCTAGCAGTACACATTAACAATCCTGCAGATAATCCAGGACGTGTTACAATAAAATTTGATACGGAGCAACAATGCCAAAAGGCGAAAGGCTCTATGGAATACTGGTTAAAATTTGATCAATTTAAAGTTATATCTGAATGCAAAAGATCCTAATAGTAACAGATTGTTATGAGCCATCTATCAATGGTGTAGTGACAACTCTCAAAAATATAAAGAAACAGGCTGAGTTGGACGGATACAAAGTATTGATCGTCGAGCCATCATTGTTTCATAATTTCAGTTCTATGATCTATCCAGATATTCGTATATCTATTCCTTTCAGTTTTACTAAGATGGTTGATGAGTTTCAGCCAGATTTTATTCATATTGCCACAGAAGGTGTGCTTGGTGTAACAGCTCTAAACTATTGTGCGAAACGTAATTATAATTTTACGACTGCGTTTCACACAAAATGGGGTGAGTTTTTAAATAGCATACTCCATATACCAGTAAGCTGGACTAATACATGGCTCCGCAGATTCCATAGAGATAAAATAGTATTCTGCACCTCTAAATCTATGATTGAATACTTGACAAATAACAAGATTGGAGGTAAACTTATAAATTGGTCGAGGGGAGTAGATACAGACATATTTGGCCCACCAAGACTGATGAAAAACCAGACCAATACTTTTATAAAGCCAAGAAATCTGTTGACAGTGAATAGAATTAGCAAAGAAAAGAATCTGGATGCATTCTGTCAGCTATCAACTTTCCTATATAACCTTACCGTCGTAGGCGATGGTCCTTATCTAAAAGAACTAAAGAAAAAATACCCAAAGGTAAAATTTACTGGAGCTCTGGTTGGTGAAGAGTTAGCTGCTGCCTATAGAGAAGCTGACTGTTTTGTGTTTCCTAGTAAGAATGATACGTTTGGTGTTGTGATTATTGAGGCGCAGATGTTGGGAACGCCAGTCGCTGCTTATCCCGTGACTGGGCCAATTGATATTATTAAAGATGGAATAAATGGAATTACACACAAAAGTTTAGAATTTGCTGTGAGAAAAGCATTAACGCTTGACAGGAAGACTGTTTACGAGTATACTTATGAAAATTACTCTTGGAAGAGCGTCTGGAATACATTTAAAGAAAATATGGTAGGAGTAGAAAAAAATGATAACAAGCCCAATCCTAGTGACGAAACGAGATGGAACGAAAGAACCGATAGATCTCAATAAATTCCATAAAGTTGTTGCTTGGGCTTGTGAAGGATTAACTGGTGTATCAGAATCTGTAATTGAGATAAAGTCTCATATTCAGTTTTATAATGGCATCAAATCTACTGATATTCAAGAAACATTAATCAAAGCAGCCTCTGAATTGATCAGCGAGGAAACTCCTAACTATCAGTATGTTGCTGGCAATCTGATCAATTACAATTTGAGAAAAGAGGTATACGGTGGGTATGATCCTTGTAGTCTGCATGAGCATATTGCTAATGTTACCAGTGCTGGATATTATGACTCTTCCATTCTGGAATGGTACTCTGCTCAGGAACTTGACTTACTTAATTCTTACATTGATCATCGCCGCGATTTTAATATTACATATGTTGGGATGGAACAGTTTCGCGGTAAGTATCTAGTCAAGAACAGAGTAACAGGAAAATATTTTGAGACGCCACAGATGGCGTTTATGCTTATTGGTATGGTGTTGTTCCGTAAATACAAAGAAGATAGATTAAAATGGGTTAAGGACTTTTATGATGCAGTTTCTAATTTCGAAATTTCTCTCCCTACGCCAATCATGGCTGGACTACGTACGCCTCAAAAGCAATTCAGCTCTTGTGTTCTTGTTGAGACTGGAGACTCGCTTGACTCAATTAATGCAACAACATCTGCCATCGTTAAGTACGTCAGCCAAAAGGCTGGTATCGGGATTGGTGCTGGCTCCATTCGCGCTATCAATTCTCCTATTCGTAACGGTGATGCAAGTCATACTGGCGTTATACCGTTCTATAAACTATTTTCTAGCGCAGTTAAGTCTTGCAGCCAAGGAGGTGTTCGCGGAGGCGCTGCTACTCTATACTATCCTATTTGGCACCTAGAAATTGAAGACCTATTAGTACTAAAGAACAACAAGGGAACGGAGGATAATCGTGTCAGACATCTCGACTATGGAGTCCAATTCAATAAGATTATGTATGAGCGATTGCTTGCTGGCTCACACATTACCCTTTTCTCGCCGCAAGATGTTCCAGGCTTGTACGATGCGTTTTTCGCAGATAGCGACAGGTTCAGAGAACTCTACGAAAAAGCTGAGCGTTCTACAAAAATCCGCAAGAAGCAAATCCCCGCGATTGACCTCTTCTCGGCTTTCATCCAAGAGCGTAAAGACACTGGCAGAATTTATCTTCAAAACGTAGACCATTCAAATGACCACGGCGCATTTCTTAAAGATATTGCACCTATCCGCCAATCTAATCTGTGCTGTGAGATTAATCTACCAACCAAACCACTAAATGATTTTAATGATCCTGATGGAGAAATTTCATTATGCACACTAGCAGCTATTAACTGGGGGAAGATACGTGATCCAAATGACTTTGAAAAACCTTGCACTCTTGTTGTGCGTGCTCTGGATGAGCTTCTCGACTATCAGGACTATCCAGTTTTGGCTGCAAGAAACTCAACGTATAATCGTCGTCCTCTTGGCATTGGTATCATCAATCTGGCTTATTGGCTTGCTCGTAATGATCTATCTTATCAACATATAGATAGTGACGGACTAGTAAAACTACATGAGTATGCCGAGGCATGGTCGTACTACTTGATCAAAGCATCCGTTGATCTTGCTAAAGAAAAGGGTGCATGTCCTAAGACTAATGAGACAAAATACTCTGCAGGGTTAATGCCGATTGACACATATAAGAGGGATCTAGATGAAATCGTTGCACCTGAATACAAGAAAGACTGGGAAACACTTAGAGCGGAAGCAGCGAAGCATGGCATTCGCAATTCGACACTCATGGCTCTTATGCCAGCTGAAACGTCAGCTCAAATATCCAACTCGACCAATGGTATCGAGCCACCAAGGAGTCTGGTATCGGTTAAACAGAGCAAAGACGGTGTTCTCAAACAGGTCGTTCCCGAAGTTAGGAGGCTTAAGAACAAGTATGACCTACTTTGGGATCAAAAATCCCCACAAGGTTATCTCAAGATATGCGCAGTTTTACAAAAGTTTATCGATCAAGGAATCAGTGTCAATACGTCTTACAATCCAAAATACTTTGAGGAAGAAAAGATTCCATTGAGTGTTATGTTACAGGACTTGTTGATGTTCTATAAGTATGGCGGTAAACAACTCTATTATTTCAACACCAACGATCAGGCTGGTGAGATTGATGTTCCATTAGCAGCAGGTGAAATTGATGACGAAGATTGTGAATCATGTAAAATCTAAAGAAAGTGAATGGGATGATTTTGTTTATGATTGCTTTTTAGAAGTATTTAAGGAGATTGAAATGAATGAATTGATTGAGAAAGTTGCTATTGAAATGGCAATGGGTAATAATGGTGGTGACTGGGCTGGGCATTATAATGAAGATCAGAAGAATATTTGGCGTGAACGAGCTAAAAAAGTTATTGAGTTTGTGAAAGAGGGTCTTGTAAAATGAAAAAGATTGAGCGACCAATTGCCACTTCACTTGTCGATGAACCAATATTCCATTATTGTAGATCAGAAGATGAAGTAAAAAATGCTTTTGCTGGTGTAGACCCAAAAGACATATATGTCTACAAGCGTTGGGTTGATATGGAAACATTCCAACCTTTGTTATTGGTCCTTGTTAAGAATGGCAAGGAGACTGTCAGCGAATGGTATAAATGGGTCGTTCCATTACAATATGTTGGAGACACACTAAAAGATGTTGATAAGGAATTATTATGAGTGTATTTGATTCGACTAACCGTAAAGATTCGACAAAAGTGCGAGCATTTTTTGATGATGCACCAACAATCGCACGTTATGATAAGCAAAAGTATCCATTCCTTGAAAAGCTAACAGAGAAACAACTTGGGTTCTTCTGGCGCCCAGAGGAAATTGACATCTATCGTGATGCTAAAGACTTTAAAGGATTGACAGAGCATGAGCAGCACATCTTCACTTCTAACCTCAAACGTCAGATCCTACTCGACAGTGTTCAAGGCAGAGCTCCTACAGTCGCCTTCGGTCCAATTTGTAGTTTACCAGAACTTGAGAACTGGATCCTTACATGGGCATTTTCAGAGTCAATTCACTCAAGAAGCTACACCCACATCATCAGAAATATCTACGCCAACCCATCAGAAGTTTTCGACGGAATCCTAGATATGCAGGAGATCGTGGACTGTGCTGGTGACATCAGCAAGTACTACGACAGCTTGATTGCTTATAATAACGACTTGGAACATGCAAAAAATTTAGGTCAAAAAATTCTTCATGAAAAGTATGAGCACAAGAAAGCTCTATGGCTCACGCTCATGTCGGTCAACATCCTTGAGGGTGTTCGCTTCTACGTCAGCTTCGCCTGCTCATGGGCGTTCGCCGAGCTGAAGAAGATGGAAGGCAACGCGAAGATCATTAAGTTGATTGCTCGCGATGAGAACTTGCATCTTGCTGGGACTCAGCAGTTGCTAAAGGTGTTACCAAATGATGATCCTGACTTTGCTAAGATCAAGGAAGAAACCAGAGATGAATGCATCAAAATGTTCCGTGATGCAGCTGAGCAGGAAAAGGCATGGGCGCACTATCTATTCAAAGATGGTTCGATGATTGGTCTTAATGAGTCTCTACTCAACGAATATGTCGAGTGGATTTGCAATAAAAGAATGACAGCAGTAGGTCTGCAGCCTATATATAAGAACGGATCAAATCCACTACCATGGACTCAAAAATGGATTAGTGGAGCTGAAGTCCAGGTCGCGCCGCAGGAAACTGAGATTACAAGCTATGTTAATGGTGGGGTGAAGAAAGATGTCAACAACGAAACATTCAAGGGTTTCTCATTATGAGTGGAAGTTATTTGGGTGGCTCTACTGTTATAAAACCAAAATATAACAAAAAAAGAGCAAAACATTTAAGAGAGAGAATGAAAAAACACATAGAAGTGTTAAATAAAAAGAACACTAGCGATAGAGAAATACTTGAAAATTTCGTTTCTGAAAGTTTTTTAATAAAAAAGGAAGATAAATTATGAGATTACTATTTAATTTTCTAATTCTAGTATTAGCAACTGTTGGTTTTGCTCGTGCTGCGGATCAATTACCACCGAAGCCAGTCGCTTCTTGTTCGGTACAGGTGCCATATGGAACACCATCTACAGTCGCTAATCACCCTGTCATTTGTAGGACTGCTTATTTGCTCGAGCATGATCCTGTTGCCAAAATCCCAAACTGGGTCGCTTGGACTCTTACCCCAGATCATGCTATCGGGTGCGTGGCTCGCACTAATGCTTTTGCTGCCGACCAGTCTCTACCAGCTGGTGCTAGATCTGCCCCATCTGATTATGCTGGTTCTGGATATGATCAGGGGCATCTAGCCAACGATGCTGATATGTCTTGGGACAATCAAGTCGAGCATGAATCATTCTATATGTCTAACATGAGCCCACAACTTCCATCCGTTAATCGCGGTACTTGGAAAAATCTAGAGTCGGCAGCTCGTGCTTGGGTCTATCAGACTAAACATCCACATACGATCTATGCGGGTAACATTTACTCATCCGGATCAAAAACTATTGGTGCTGATAAGGTTGTCGTTCCTGACACTCTATTTAAAATTGTTATTGATGATGTTACTAAAAAGTCATATGCTTTCATGTTCCCTCACAAGGACGGTTTATCATCTGACTTTACACAATATCAGGTAACGGTTGCTGAAGTCGAAGTTGCTTCTAAGATTACATTCCCTGTTCCTGATTCAAAAACAGTAAAGAATCCTCCTCTTGTTGCTGATCTAAAGACTATCGCAGCCGACAAGAAGAAGCAATGTAAGGAGTAATAAATGTCTGAAACAGTTTTCCCATTTACATGTCAGGGTTGTGATGCTGAATTTGATGTTCAATCTGATTTGTCTGAAGTGGTTGAATATTGCCCATATTGTGGTGAAATGATTTATGAGGACGAACCAGATGATTATTATGACGATGAAGAAGAAGATGAGTTAGAAGAAGAAGAATGAGCTATGACAATCCGTGGTTTTATAACGGAGTTGTAGTTGATTCGGAAATACTTGAAGAATACTTAGGATTCGTATATAAGATAACCAATCTGGCCAGCCAGAAGAAGTATATTGGTAAAAAGTTACTCAAGAGAACCAAGACCAGACAGGTCAAGGGTAAAAAGAAACGCACTCTCGTTGAGTCGGATTGGAAAGACTATTACGGTTCTAATAAAGAATTACAGGAAGATGTGATAAATCTCGGCGCACACAATTTTAAGAGAGAGATCATAAGGTTTTGTAAGACTAAAGGCGAGTGTAATTATTTTGAAGCGAAACAGCAATTTTTGCTTGACGTTTTAGAAAATACGGAGTATTATAATTCCTGGATAAGTGTTAAAGTACACAGAAAACATTTGCCCACGTGACGTAATAGGTAACCGTATCGGACTTAAAATCCGAGTTCTGGGAGTTCGAGTCTCCCCGTGGGCACCAAAATACAGGTGAGTTATGAGACCTAAATTTGATCTAGAAGAAATTCGCGAATTTATTCGTAACACTTCAGAAACTACATCAATCTATATTGGTGCTGATTCTGAACGCTATCGTAAGAAGAAATCACAACTCTGGATGGCCGATTACACATTGGCTGTTGTCGTCCATCACGACAGTTGCAGAGGCTGTAAGGTATTCGGCGAAGTTGTTACTGAGCGCGATTATGATCAAAAGATGGATAAGCCAGCAATGCGTCTAATGAATGAAGTTATGAAGGCAGCGCAGCTTTATCTTGATCTGGCTGAAGCTATCGGGGATCGTCACTTTGAGGTCCATCTAGATATCAATCCAGATATTAGACATGGCTCATCATGCGTGGCACAACAGGCAGTTGGCTATATCCGTGGTATGTGTAATGTTATACCAATGATTAAACCAGATGCTTTTGCTGCCTCATATGCGGCTGATAGATTAAAAGATATTCTTGCAGCATAAATAGCATATGAAAAAGACAGCAAATCTGCTGTTCCTATTGGCACTGTTGTTTTCTTTTAGTGAAGCCCACGGAGCAGCTAAACAATACAAAGCATCAGCAACATGGTATGAATGTTGCGAAAAGACAGCTAACGGTGAGCGTTTCCATCCCTATGGGTTTACAGCCGCTCACCGCACATTTCCTTTTGGGACTGTATTAAGATTGACTAATGAAAAGACTGGTAAATCTATCATAGTAAGAGTGAATGATAGAGGGCCATATATTCGTGGTAGAGATATAGATGTGACGAAAGGCGGAGCAATTGCTCTTGGTTTCTTTCACAGTGGGACTGCTAAGTTGTTGATAGAAGTTTTGGAAAAAGGAAAAAAGAATGATAAATCTATTCGAAAAGTACGTAGGTCAAACATTCGATACGGTGCACGATCAAATTAAGCAAGAAGCTCGCGCGAATAATCTATCAATTAATGTCATTCCTGATGGTGTAAATAACATTGATGTGGACGATAATAGACTTAATGTCTGGGTCGACCTCATCACAGACGAAATTAACAAATTTACCATAGGCTAATGAAAACAATAATAAAACACATTTTTGGTAATATTGATGAATATGATTTACAGGTTTATAAATTATCATTAGATCTTGAGGGGGAACCAGAGTATAAAGCATTAGAACAGGGTTGGTCTGTTCAATATGGTAACTGGTATCCTTCTAGAATGGTAAGGCTAGATCTCTCGAGATATAATAAGACGCCAAAACAAATCAAGAACTATACGTTTACTCATCACGATAACCCAGAAGATTATTCTGAGTTTGAAAGGGTGTTTGAGGAATTCGTAGTAGCAAGAGACTTTACCCCACAATATAAGATAGCCACTGATCTTGATAGGACTAGCTGGCTATCAGTGCATAAAGAAGATAGATTGGTAGCTTTCACTAAGTTTATCAATTATGACGGTGGATTAGAGAGTCAGTTTACTGCTTGGGATTACTCTGAGCCTAAATTGTCTATTGGCGTAAAGATAGTTGACTATGAAGTTGAGGTAGCAAGATCTAAAGGATTGGACTATCTTTACATCGGTCCTGGGTATGGTAAATCCTGTTTCTATAAGTCTAAATTTCAGGGTTTCGAGTGGTGGACTGGTACTGAATGGTGCGGCGACATACAGGCATATCAAGAAATATGTATGCGCGATTCAACTATAAATACATTTGATGATTTATCCAAACTGATATGGGACCACTGATATGCCTGGAGTAATAAGCAAAAAGGGTAAAAAGAACCCAAAGCTAATTAAAGTCTTGACTAAGAGAGCAAGACAACTGATGAACGATAATCGTTTCAAAGTCAGAATGGCAACTATCAACAGAGTTCCTATCAATAAGAAATTTGATATTCCCTATCTAGCAGGTTATTCTAAAGACGGCAAGACAGTATACATTGACCGTCATCTTAAGACAATATTTCAGGGTGTTGATATATCTCAGTTCCTTCGCATACATGAGATAGCAGAAAAGACACTACTAGATTTAGATCATCTTACATATCAAGAAGCCCACCATATCGCTACACATCTAGAGCGCATGGCTGTTGAAAAGGTAGGTCTTAACTGGGAAAAATATACAAAATTCCTAGAACCATACATTAAGAGAGTCCATGGTGAAGATTTAAAGATAGTTCCTAAAGATTTAGATCTTGAGCCATACGCCGATGAACATGATCCTATCCTCAGAAATCTTATGAAGAAGGAAGGCGTAAGGGATATTAAAGCCAGAACGGTCAGAGAATCAATAGGACTTGATGAAGTCAAGATCAGCCTAGAATATCATGACGAGCTGAATCCTGTTCTGTGGGATGGTTTTAAATTAAAGCCAGAAGTAAGAAACAAACTGATGGAATTTGCGAAGGCATGGGCCAGTTTCGCGAAAATACCACTTGACATTATACAGGATATCATTATAATAGGTGGTAATGTTAATTATAACTACACATCTAAATCAGACATAGACGTCCATCTTATCCTTGATCGCGATCAGCTGGGCCAAAACAGAGAGATGGTTGATGAATATCTCCAAGACAAGAAAGTCCTATGGACTCTCACACATAAGGTGTCTGTACTCGGATACCCAATCGAACCCTATGCGCAAGACTCACATGCAAGTTATCCCCGTGGTCAAGGCGTCTACAGTATCAAACGAAACACGTGGGTTCAATACCCTCCTCGCGGGAAATACGACTTTAAGAACGATCCAGCTCTAAAGAGAAAAGTCTTATTCTATAAGAGACTGATCGATACCATCATCAAAGATAAGATGGATGTTGGTGCTGTTAGAGATCTAAAGGCAAAGTTGAGAGATATGCGTGCTGCTTCTATTGCCGATGGTGGTGAGTTTGGTTTCGAGAATCTAGTGTTCAAGGAACTAAGGAACCGTGGTTATCTTGATAAGATGAACAAATATGAATTAACAATGAAAGATCAGGAGTTGAGTTTATGATGCTACTCGAGACTATGGTAATTAAAGATATGTGGGAACGAGGATTTAATCCTTGCTTTCAGTCAGATATCGAACTATACTGGAAGGAGTTGTTAGGATGATTGAGATTTACAGCAAACCAAACTGCCCATACTGCACTAAAGCAAAACAACTTCTTCGTACCATGGATATTCCTTTCAATGAATATAAACTGGATGAAGATTTTACCCGTGAGATCGTGTTGGAAAAGTTTCCTAATGCTAAATCTTACCCAATCGTAGTCGTTGATGGTTTCCATATCGGTGGTTACAGTCAACTAGCAGAAAAGATCAATTCTGAAACTAATGACAATCGTAAACTCTTAGCTGAATAAGGACTTATATTATGCAATTTCAACGTGACCACCTTCTTGAGGATCTCAAGGCTCATGTCTGTGAGATCCATTTCACTAAAGTAAACGGCGATTTTCGTAAGATGCGTTGTACTCTTCGCTGGGATCTTGTGCCTGCTAATACTGATATCAAGCATCTAGATGAAGAGCACAAGAAAGAACCAAACCTCAATACAGTTGTTGCCTGGGATGTAGAAAAGGGCGGATGGCGTTCTTTCCGTATTGATACAGTCCAATACGCTCAGATCATTGAGGCTTACTGATGACAAAAATTGTTATGGTTGATGTGCTTACGAGTTTTCGTAATCGTTATGCTGTTGAATTGAATGATGAAGACCCAGCCGAGTGGGCTGTGGATACTGTCGTTTGTGAGATGCATGATGTAAAACTCACAGAATTCAGCCAATATCACATTGGTGATCAGGTAATGTCTCATAGAGAGATTACTAAAGAAGAATATCTCCGTATGTTTGACGAAGATAATGATTATCTAAAGGATTGGACTGAGAAACAAAAACTCTCATTCATCAACAATAAATAATGTTTTTCAACACTCTTAAGGAGGTCAAATGAAATGAGCGATTACTGGGGTTTTCACCTTATCTTAGACGCATCTGGCTGTGATCATGATGCTATTACCTCTCACGATAACATCTATAATTTTGTTAAACAGCTAGTGACTGATATTGATATGGTTGCCTATGGTGAACCTCAGATTATCAATTTTGGTTCAGGAAATAAAGCAGGATACACTCTCGTTCAATTGATTGAGACCAGTAATATCTGCGCCCATTTCGTCAACGAACATAATCATATGTATCTTGACGTTTTCTCCTGTAAGACTTTTGACCCAGAAGTTGTTATTAGACTTGTTGCTGAATATTTCAAGTCAACAAACTATAATACAGCTTTCATTGAAAGGCAAGCGCCAAACACATGATAACAGGATTTACTTGTGGAGCCTTTGATCTTTTGCATCCAGGGCATATTGCTATGTTGAAAGACTGTAAGAGTCAGTGTGATTGGCTTATCGTTGGCCTTCACACTGACCCAACAATAGATAGACCAGAAAAAAATAAACCTATACAGACTGTGTTCGAGAGATGGATGCAGTTAGATTCATGCGTTCATGTTGATTATATCATTCCTTATGATACTGAACACGACCTAATAAATATGATGGCGACGCTAGATATCAACAAGAGATTTGTCGGAATAGATCATCAGCTGGATGTTATAACAGGCCAATCTATATGCGATAGGCGTGGTATAGAAATTATATACAATGAAAGAAATCATGATTACAGTTCAAGTGAATTGAGGAGCAGAATACGTAATGACACACGTCGAAGAATATTTTTCTGAAGTTGCTCGCATCGGCGAGTTGATCGATAAACAAAAGATAGAGAGTTTTGCCAATGCCCTGCGCACCACCCGTGACATTTCGAATGGACGAGTATTTGTTCTCGGCGTGGGTGGGTCTGCTGGCAATGCATCCCATATGGTTAATGACCTGCGAAAACTCTGCGGCATCGAGGCTTATGCTCCAACAGACAATGTTAGCGAACTCTCTGCTCGCACAAACGATGAAGGGTTTGATACAGTATTCATCGAGTATCTACGCACCTCACGGTTTACACAAGGAGACACAGTAATTGTTCTCTCTGTTGGTGGTGGTAGCGTTGAGCGTAACGTATCTGTTGGTCTTATTAAGGCAATTGATTACGCACATAAAATGGAGGGTTGCGTACTTTCGATTGTGGGTAAAGAAGATGGCTACGCTGCTACAAAGTCTGACCTAGCAGTCGTTGTTCCCCCAGTAAATCCAGATAGAATTACACCACATAGTGAAGCGTTCCAGGCTGTCGTCTGGCATTGTGTAGTTTCACATCCTGAATTGCAAATGAGAAAAACAAAATGGTAAAAGCAGTATTTTTTGATAAAGACGGTGTATTGAATAAGCTAGTCAAGCGGCCAACTAAGATGACTGCTCCCTGGACTATTGAAGAGTTGGAGTTCAACTGGCAGTCAAAAGCAGCAGTTAATCTCGTAAAGAAATATGGTTGGAAGACGTTTATGATTACCAATCAGCCAGATTTCTCCGACGAAGATCCAACAGAAGGTACGGATATCGCAGATCTGTTCGCTATTATGCAGTGTACTCTGTCTTATTTTAGGTTTGATGGGTTTGACTATTGCACCGAGAGAAGCTCAGATCATTATAAACCAGCAACAGGAATGGTTGATGATATTGCCAAAGAACATGATATTGATCTGAAACATAGCATCATGATTGGTGATAGCTGGCGCGATATGGTTCTGGCTTACAAGTGCGGAATGAAGAGCTACTATATAGGTAGTAAAGAAGATATAGATTTCTGGCCAGAAGAATGGCGTAATGTAAGACCAGATTATTTCGTCAATAATGTATATGCTGCTTGTAATCATATCGTAAACGGTGGAGCTATGGAATGAAACTATTTGCTGATGGTGCTGACTTTGATGGTATTATTGAGGCGGCAAAGGATCTCGAGATTAAAGGATTCACGACTAATCCTACATTGATGCGTAAAGCAGGTGTAACTGATTATGTTAAATTCTCTCAGAGTCTAATTGAATACCTATACAATAAGAGACCAGACACTTGCTTGAGTCTTGAGGTATTCGCTGATGATAATGAGGGAATGATTCGTCAAGCCAGAGAGATTGACTCTTGGTCTGATGAATATCCAGTGTATGTTAAGATTCCTGTAATGAATACGAAAGGCGAATCAACAGAAGAAGTAATCTCTGTATTGTCTAATGAAGGAATCAAGCTCAACGTAACAGCAGTGTTTACTATCGATCAGGTACGGGATATCGTGAAGTGTATCACTAAAGATACCCCAACTATCATCTCTGTGTTTGCTGGACGTATTGCTGACTTGGGTCATAATCCAATCCACATCATGGAAGAAGCAATACAGATTATTGACGCTGGTCTACGCAATTATCCAAACAAGACTACTGAATTGCTATGGGCCAGCCCACGCGAGGCATATAATTATATTGAAGCATCTAATATTGGTTGTGATATTATTACGATGACACCTGACCTAATTAAGAAGGTAAAGGGTTTCCGTTCTAAGTCACTAGAGCAGTTCTCAAAAGAAACGGTTCAAATGTTTTGTAATGATGCGGTGGCAAGTGGATTTAAAATATAAAAAAGCACTCGTAACAGGTGGTACTCGCGGACTCGGTAAAGTTGTTGCTGAGTTGTTTACGTCAAAGGGTATTGATGTCGTAACCTGTTCTAGAGGAAAACAGGATACACCAAATCATTACCAGTGTGATGTATCCAGTGCTTGGACTGTATCTAGGATGATTAAAGATCATCAAGATCTAGATATTATCGTCTGTAACGCTGGTATATATGGGCCGATTGGGCCACTAGAAACTATCAAACCAGACAACTGGAAACAGACCATAGAAGTCAATCTAATGGGTGTTGTTAATGTGTGTCGGTTTGCCGTTCCCATCTTAAAAGCAAATGGTAAGGGTAAGATCATCATCCTATCGGGTGGTGGTGCTACTCAACCCATGCCTAATTTCTCAGCGTATGCAGCATCAAAGGCAGCTGTCGTTAGATTCGGCGAGACACTAGCAGAAGAGCTGAGGGAATTTAACATTGATGTTAATTGTGTTGCTCCAGGATCATTGAATACTGACTTTATGGAACAGGCAATTGCCGCTGGCCCAGAGCTAGCGGGTCAGTCATTTTATGATAGGATGATAAAGCAACAACAAGAGGGTGGTGCTGATATCAATATAGCTGCTGAGTTGTGTTACTTCCTAGCATCAGAACAGAGTGATGGATTAACAGGTAAATTAGTAGCAGCCCAGTGGGACGACTGGAAAAATATGGATAAATACAATACGACTGGTGATTTATATACATTAAGAAGAGTGAATAAACAATGAATATAGCTATAGTAGGATGTGGCCTTGTAGGTAACAAGAGAGCAAAACAACTGGCTGGTTGTAAGTTAGTTGCCGTCCACGATATAAACAAACAAAAATGCATTGACTTAATTTCCGCAACAGGTTATACTGATTGTGTGATAGAAAACGACTGGAAGAATGCCGTTACCCGAAACGATGTTGATGTTGTCATCGTTGCTACAATGCATAATATGTTAGCAGAGATTACGATCGCAGCATTAGAAGCAGGTAAACATGTATTGGTTGAGAAGCCAGTCGGTAAAGATATTGAAGACATCAACAATATCATCCTAGCAGCAGATAAAGCTGGTAAGATGGTTCGTGTTGGTTTCAATCATCGCTACCATCCTGCTATGATGAAAGCAACCAAGCTGATCGAACAGGGATACATTGGTGATATCATGTATATCCGTGCTCGCTACGGGCATGGTGGTCGCGTAGGATACAACAAAGAATGGCGTGGTGACCCTAAGTTGGCTGGCGGTGGTGAGCTGGTCGAACAGGGTATTCATATCATTGACCTCGCTCAGAAGTTCTTGGGTAAATTTACTGATGTAAAGGGTTTCGCCGAGACATTCTATTGGGATCAGGTGTTGGATGATAATGCTTTCCTAACACTGCGTAACGATAAGAAACAGACAGCATTCATTCATGTAAGCTGTACCGAATGGAAGAATACCTTCTCGTTTGAGATCTACGGCAAGAAGGGTAAGCTAGAAGTCAATGGTCTTGGCGGTAGCTACGGTATTGAGACTCTCAAGTATTATGAAGTCAGACCAGAGATGGGCCCACCACATACAACTATCTGGGAATACCCACAGGAAGATAAGTCTTGGGAACAAGAGATCATCGAATTTATGGAAGATATTAGAACTAACAGAACACCAGAAGCAGGACTACAGAGTGCTAGGAATGCTTGGGAAGTAATCAACATAATCTATGGAGCAAGTAAATAATGGCTATCGAGAAAAGATTATTGTTAACAAGATTGGCTAACTGCCCTGTGCTTAATCTTGGTGAATACACATATGGTATGCCGCAAGGATTGGTGTTAGAATTTGGCGTTCACGTTGGTAATACTATCAGAGCAATCTCTCATTTTACTGATCGACCAGTGTTTGGCTTCGATTCCTTTGAGGGATTGCCAGAAGATTGGTCTGGTGCTGGTGGTGTAAAGAAAGGCCATTTCGCCTGTGAGATCCCAGAAAATCTCAGACACAATGTGGTTCTTGTAAAGGGTTGGTTCGAGGATACACTGGGCCCATTCTGTAAGGCAATGAACCATAACAAAGTTGCTTTCGTTCATATTGACTGCGACATTTACTCTGGTGCTAAGACTATCTTTGGTGAGTTGACCAAGGCAGATATGTGGCAAGATGGTAGCGTTATTGTATTTGATGAGATTGCTGGCTATCCTGGATGGGAAGAAGGCGAGTTCAAAGCATTCAATGAGTTTCTTGATGCTACTGGTTGGAGATGGAAACTGTTAGGTATTCATGGCGGTAACAGAGCAGACCTAGACCAAGGTGGTGAAGTTAAGTGTGCCTTTAAGATCTTTAAGTGAGAGTAAAATGGAAAATAACTTTGATCTAATAGAACAGAATGAAGCAGGTAAGAATGCAAACGGCGGAACCGAACTATTCATGCGGTTCCTCTATGGTGGTAGAATTCCTCGTGAGTTGTTAGTCAATACTCAGATTATACCTGGACGTATCAGAGAATTAGATTCGTCAAAGATTCGCGTATTAACATTACATGATCTACCAGAAGATCCTGAATGTCAGAAACTGAAGGACGCTCATTTCCGTAAGAAATTTCATAAGATAGTATTCATCTCAAACTGGCAGTATCAACGGTTCAGAGATATTTTACGTGTTCCCTATTCAACAGAACATACTGTTATTGAAAATGGTTTAGAGCCAATAGATGTTGATATTGATAAGAAACCAGATGTTGATGATGTCGTTAATATCTGTTACATTACTACACCTCATCGTGGCCTAGAACTATTGGTACCGATGTTTGAGATGTTAGCCAAGGAAGATAAGAAGATACACCTACACGTTCACTCTTCCTTCAATATGTATGGCTGGCCCGATGCTGATAAGCCATACGAAAAACTATTTGATACATGTAAGAGTCACCCACAGATTACATATCACGGATATACTGAGTTCAACCAACTTAGAGGGATGATGAAAGACTATCATATCTGTGCCTATCCTTCTATCTGGGAAGAGACTGCCTGTCGTTCTATCCTAGAAGCAATGAGTGCTGGTATGTTGTGCGTTCATCCTAACTTTGGTGCATTGTTTGATACGACTGGCGGCATGAATTTTATGTATGATGGTTCTGCTGATAAGAGACAACATGCTGATATGTTTGGCGAACACCTCTATTCTGCTATCATGGCTGTTAGAACTAAGTCTGATGCTGTTCGTTCTCGTCTGTTGTTTAACAAGTCATATGTTGATACACGCTATCATCCTGACCTAGCAATCAGCCGCTGGAACAGAATGCTTGGTGATCTAAACGATAAGTATGATACACCAGAAAAGAGAAAACTAGAAACACAAATGTTCTCATACAAGGTAGGATAATGATCTTAACAAAGACTCCATTACGTATCAGTTTCTTCAGCGGTGGCAGCGATCTGCCATCGTTTTATTCTAAGGAAGATGGTGCTGCTCTCTCTGTTACTATAAGCAAATACATCTATGTCATGGTTCATAAGACACCTCACCTCGGTGTTAAAGTGATGTACGATCAGATTGAAGAATTTCCTGATGTTGAGGCAATGCAAACAAACATTACCAGCGAGACATTGAAGTACTTCAACATTGAGAAAGAAATAACAGTAGCATCTATATCTGATATTCTATCTAAGGGATCAGGTCTAGGATCATCATCTGCTTTTACCGTTGGTCTGATTAATGCATTATCAGCAAGTAAATGGGGTGTTGCCTCTAATGGTTACCTAGCAGATATTGCCTGCGAGATAGAGATGAATAGATGTAACTATCCCGTAGGAAAACAAGACCAGTATGCTGCTGCTTATGGTGGGCTGAACCTATTTCGTTTTAGAAAAAATGGTGAGGTATCAGTAGACCATACAAATGTTTCCCTTTCTACCCTAGGCAAATTAGAATCAAATCTAATGCTAGTATATAGTGGAAAGGGCAGATCAGCAAATAGTATCTTACAGAAACAATCAGCAGCAATGAGTGATGCTGATAAGTTCAATCTAGTAAGACGTAGCAGAGACAAAGCATTTACTGGTCTTGAATACCTGCGCAATGGTGATGTTGACTCTTTTGGTGACCTATTACATGAGGCATGGCTAGATAAGAAAGGAGTAGTCAGCGAGATAACACAAGACTACTTCGATGACGTGTATCAAAATATAAGAATAGCTGGAGCAATTGGTGGTAAACTACTTGGTGCTGGCGGTGGTGGTTTCTTTATATTCTATGTTACTCCTGATAAACAAGAGCATGTCAGACATCATATTGAAAACTATACTTCATGTAAAGTGTATGACTTCAAATTCACTGATCGTGGATCCCAAATAGTTTCAATTTGCTAAATAATAGTGCTTGACTTATTACGAGAAAAGCATTATTATAATCATAGGTAAAACATATGGATAATGTAATCAAGTTTCCTAAGAACAACATTAATCCTTCGTTCGTTCCCAACGATCTGAACGAGATTGATGAAAGAATGCAAATGATAAAGTTCCAACATATCATTGAGACTCTTGAGACTATTCTACCTACACTATTCCAGCAGATTGAACTTGCTGGTTTCAATATAAACGACGAAGAAGATATATCTATTAAAGATGGTGCGTTTGTGATAGAAGCAATTAGATCATTCCTATGTAAGACGCATGGTATAGACCATCCGTTTCAGACAATAGCAGAGGAAGTATTTGAGCGAACAAGCGATACTACCTTTAGAATTATTGATAAGCTGAATGTTACACTTAAAGAAGACATGATGGAGAAAGGAACCAGCTAATAACTGGTTGTTATAATATGATTATTGTTGACCTCAATCAAGTAATGCTGTCTAATCTACTAATGCAATTGGGTAATCATACAAACGCTCAACTAGAAGAGAACATGGTACGCCATATGGTTCTCAATTCATTACGTTCTTATAGGCAGAAGTTCGGTAGTGAATATGGTGAGTTGGTGATTGCTTGTGATAACACCAACTACTGGCGTAAACAGGTTTTCCCATATTATAAGGCGAACCGTAAAAAGAATCAAGAGAAATCTGAGCTTAACTGGCAATCAATCTTTGAGTGCATGAATAAGATTCGTGCTGAGCTCAAGGAGTATTTCCCATACAAAGTAATTGATATTGAATCAGCTGAGGCGGATGATATCATTGCCACACTCGTGAAAGAGTTTAGCGAGTTTCCAGCCCAAGATATCCTAATCTTATCTGGTGATAAAGACTTCATTCAATTACATGTGAATGATAACGTAAAGCAGTATGATCCAGTACGTAAAAAGTATATCAAACATGCTGATCCTGTACGTTACCTCAAAGAGCATGTATTAAAGGGAGACTCGGGCGATGGCGTACCTAATGTGCTTTCTAATGACAATTGTTTTGTTGTTGGTGAGCGTCAGAAGCCATTGACTCAAAAGAAGATTGATGCTTTGTTAGATACAGATATTGATGAAAAGCATCCTAACTATCGCAATTACATGCGAAACAAACAACTGATTGACCTAAGTATGGTTCCTATTGATATTTCTATGAAAGTGATGGAATCATATGATAGTCAGTCATCAAAAGGTCGTGAGAAATTACTTAATTATTTTATCGTGAACAAACTGAAACATTTAACAGAACATATTTCGGAGTTTTAATAATATGGCAACTAGAGTAGGCGTGGCCGAGTTCTTAGAGAAGGTAAGTAAACTAGGAACAGAACAAGAAATGATAGATGCGCTCAAATTTAATGATAGCGTAATCTTGCGAATGGTGCTTCAGGGAGCATATGATCCCGCAGTAAAATGGTTGTTACCTGAAGGTAGACCACCATACAAAGTAAATGATCTAGTAGATCAAGAGAATGTATTCATTCGCGAACACCGTAAGCTGACCTATTTTGTTGAGGGATTCTATCCTAATCTACCTCAGACCAAGCGCGAACAGATGTTTATTGAATTGTTAGAGACGATAGCACCAGCCGATGCTGAAATGTTATGCGCGATCAAAGATAAACAGTTTCCTTGGCCTAGAATCACAGAAGAAGTTGTAAGAACAGCATTCCCTGATATGATACCTACACCAATGGAACCAAAGTTGGTTTTGCCTACACCAAAAAAGAAGTTATCCGACAAAGTAAAGGAGATCACTGGTTAACATGTCTAAGTCTAAGAACACAAGGTATAACAATCATAATGATGATCGTGATTATATTGATGGTGATGATGTTAGAAGGGAACGTAATAATAAACGAGATAAGCGACTGTCTCGCGCTATTAAGACCAAGAACATAGATCAATTGCTTGAGTTGGAAGAATACAACGAGGAACAATATAGTTATGCCAACATATACGTTCGTTAACAATGATACTGGTGATTACTTTGAAGAATTCATGTCAATGAGTGAGTTAGATAATTATCTAAAAGCAAACCCAAATGTAACACAAACGATTGGTGCAGTGAACCTAATATCTGGTGTGCCTAAGAAACCAGATGATAGCTTTAGAGACATTCTAAGAAACATCAAAAAGGGTAACTCTAAAGGATTTACAAGGAGCACGATCAATACTTTCTAGGAATATTAAATGGTTCAACCCCCAAGAATATCAAGAAAAGAAAAAAGAAAACAACAACAAGAGGGTAATAATAAGAACGATAACAGTGTAAAACTGAACTTCAAACTAAGAAACATTGAACCGTTAACGGAGAATCAAAAGAGAACGTTTGAAGCATACTATGAAGGCAAGAACCTAATGTTACATGGTATTGCCGGAACGGGTAAGTCCTTTATCGCTAACTATCTAGCAACCAAAGAGATACTAGAAGAGAATAGCAGATATAAGAAACTAGTAATCGTTAGATCAGTGGTACCAACTAGAGATATGGGCTTTCTACCAGGAAGCAATAGAGAGAAGACCAAGGTATATGAAGCACCATATCAGGCAATCTTTACTGAGTTGTTTAATAGGGGTGACGCTTATGAATACCTCAAGCAACGAAACATTGTTGAATTCATTAGCACATCGTTCATTCGCGGTATAACATTGAATGATTGTATTGTTGTCGTTGATGAGATAGCAAATCTTACATTACATGAGCTTGATTCTGTTATCACTCGTGTTGGTCGTAATTGTAAGATACTATTCTGTGGTGATTTTAGACAATCAGACTTCACCAAAGAACATGAAAAGAATGGGCTGGTTGACTTTATGAAAATAATAGATAGAATGAAGTCGTTCGAATTTATAGATTTCGACGAGAACGACATAGTTAGATCAGCAATGGTGAAGGAATATATAATTGCAAAAGATAGACTCAAAATCGTCGCATAACTTTGACCTACAACTATTACCAAAGTCAAAGATAGTACGAGAAGTAATAAACGGAAAGCGCCATTATGTAACACCTGATGGCGTTTTCCCATCTGTAACGACTGTACTTGGTAGAGTACAAGATAAGACAGCATTGAACGAGTGGCGTGCTAGAGTAGGCGAAGCAGAAGCCAATAAGATAAGCACTCAAGCAGCAAACAGAGGTACAGCAGTACATGATATGCTTGAGAAATACGTCAAGAGAGAAGACTATCAAGTAGGCCAGATGCCCGCCAACAAATTGATGTTTGACTCTATTAGATCTGTACTAGACAAGAACCTAACCAAAGTATACGGTATAGAGTATCCACTCTGGTCTAAGCGATTGTATACTGCTGGAACTACTGATATGATTGGTGAATACAATGGAGTAACAAGTATTGTTGACTTCAAGACCAGTCGTAGACTCAAGGAAGAGAGTTGGATCGAGTCATATTTCCTACAATCAACAGTATATGCTATGATGACCGAAGCAAGGACTGACCTAATAGTTCCTCAGATCGTAATCATTATTGGTGTTGATGATGAACCAGAGCCACAAATATTTGTGAAGTCTTCCTATGACTTCCGTGATAAGGTTCAAACCATTTTCAAAAAATAATTTAATTTTTTCAAAAAAAGTGGTTGACTTTTTTTAGCACATTCACGTATGATGATAATATGATGAATGAGGGAAAGCAAATGACAAACCAAGAGATCGCTAAGTCAATCCGCCATAATCTGTTCGCTGAACGTGACAATCTGAAGGAGGCGTTTGATTATGCCTTTAAGACATTCCGTACGCTTGGCGCCAATGAACTGGCGGCGACCACGGCATTGTTCGTGGTGCTGAATACGCTCGCAAATGAATTAGAGAAAAGTGAAAAAACTGTTTGACTTTTTTTCAAAATGAACGTATGATGATAATATGATGATGAAGCAAAGGAAGAGCGATATGAGCGGCATTGAAATCCTGATCGGCGACCACCAAGGTATCTATATCCCCCAACAGTTTGCCATGTATCACGAGGATATGGATAATGTATCCGCCGAAGATATGGAAATCCTTAAGACTGGCCCAGACCACGAACACTACTGGGAAGCATGGGATTCCGTGCTTCAGAATGCCACGGCAACCCATAACGGTAATGTGTGGCGTCTGTACCAAGACGGTGATCTGTTTGCCGTATGCTATGAGCTGATGACCGATCAGGAGTATAAAGATTTTTTCGGCGAGGAGCGATAATTTTTTCAAAAAAACTATTTGCTTTTTATCAGGAAATGACCTATACTGATAATATGATGATGGAGGGAAATGATATGTATACTTTTGTGATCGGCGTATATGAAGCTGGCGTATTCCGTGATGACCGAACCAACCGATTGTTAAAATATGAGACAGTCCGTGCTCGTACCCCAAAAGACGCTCTGAACCTAGTCAAAGATATGTATACAATCAGTATTACCCCAGTAGGTAATATATCCTATTCAATCCTTCGCTCTGATTATAAGGAAATAGCATAATGGCTACTCGTTCTTTCATTGCTATCTATGACCCCCAAGACCCATCAATCATCAATGGTATCTATTGCCATTATGATGGCTATGTTAGTGGCGTCGGTGCTATGTTACTTAAACATTACAATAATCAGTTTCTGGCAGATATGTTAGTTTACAATGGTGATATTAAGATTCTGGCTGCTAAGATATCTGATTGTGATATGTCCTATACCGTAAAGAACCCTTTCTGTCAGTATGTATCAGAAAAAGAACTATTAGAAGAAGCAGAAGACCAAGGTATTGAATATGTATACCTGTATACTAATAGTGAATGGAAAGTGTATAGAGTATTAGACCGAAACAAATGGGAATCAGTCTCTGATATACTCCAGGAAACCAAACAATATGCCTAATATACTATCATTCATCAATACACCAGAACAAGAACGTAAGAATAGAATCAAACTATCACTTGCTGCATATGCATATGAGTTCGATAATAACTCTATAATGAGTGATGGTGACTTTGATGAACTGTCTAAATGCATTGATGTTACTATGCCTACTACTGAAACATACCATACTAAGGAGCAACTACTAAGATATACTGCTCTTGATGCCTTCTTTATTAAGGAATTCCAAGCAGATACTGGTCAATGGATACATAAACACCCAGAACTACCAGTACTTGCTGCTCTCTATACTAAGCTGTATAAGTCAAATACTCGTAAACGTAGGAAGAAAACAAAATGAAAACATCATCATCTCGGAATTCCTCGATTAAATCCATCAAACCTATTGGCTCTAAGCGTAAGATTGCTAAGATTGGCAGTATTAAACCAATTAAACCACGGGGTAAACGGTAATCTATAGTGGTATTCACTAAGATATACTGATACTGTAGTGTTTTCCACTAGTAAATGGCGTGTATTTAGTGTGGCTTTAAATCCCCTTTATTTAAATGGTGGCGTGTCGTGTTCTGGTCGTGTCTGTGCGAAAAAAAATAAAAAAAGATAGAAATAGTGGTTGCTTTTTTTCGTGATGTGGCGTATGATGATAATATAAGTTGAAAAGGAAAAACCAAATGACCGCCATTGAAATTCTTCGTCTCGCTGCTACCACCCAATTCCGTCCTTTCGATAAAGCCGATTGGATGAGCTTTGCTGGCTGTAACTCACAAAACCCACTGATCGGTGAGGCGGGTAATTATATTGTCATTATAGACGACGAAGTCATTGCCGTCCTAGACGAAGATAACAACGAATTCTCCGTTGAGGTTTCTCTCGTTCAAAAATAAAATAGTGCTTGCTTTATTTCTGATCTTAGGGTATGATGAATTATAGTTTGAAAAAGGAAAAGTGTTATGCAAACGATTCAGTATAATGGTGTTACCTACCCCATCACCCAAGACTTTCTTCTTGCTGTTGCTGAGCTTGATGGTCGTCTAGTAGATAATGATGGTGAGTTCGCGGTAGAATTTCCCACCCATGACGAGTCAGATCTATTCGAGTGGTTCCTCGAGGATGGTGCTATTAATCTTAGCTGGGGCGATGATGACGGCCAGCCAAGCGAGATGGATGAGTGGCTGGATTTTGATCCTGACTGCTAAAAATAGTGCTTGCTTTATTTCATTGTCTAGGCTATGATGAATTATAGTTTGAAAGGGAAAAGCAATGGCTGAGTATGGATATCAGTATACCGAAGAAGAACTCGTGTTGATGCGGGCACTGTTTGATGATAGTCGCACTGACCGACCCGAATTATTCAAAGCCATTGCCGAGAGCACAGCCAAGACTCAGGCTGAACGGTCTCAATATAAGAGCTTCATTCAGGGTCAGGTCAGACGTTTAGAGGAGCGAGCAGCACAGCTTGGCTTCATTAAACTGAACGTAGCACCACATGATATCCAGGACTTAGAGCTTTACTTAAATGAGCTCTTGGGGTATATTGCCTTCAAGGAAATCGTCGACGAATATCACAGCTACTAGAAAAAAAAGAGCAGCCACCGAGAGAAAGTGGTTGCGTTTTATCCCAGTCTAGGGTAAGATGATAATATAAGTTGAAAAGGAAGCTACTATGACCGAAGATATCTTGGAATTCGTTGCTGGCGTGGCCCTGTTGGCTATCACTCTGTTCGCCCTCACCCCAGCATTCTGGTTGATGATCCAGTCTCTCGGGCGAGCGATCGGAAAATAGTGCTTGCTTTATTACTGGTATTACCGTATAATCATATTGTGATGATGATAAATGGAGAATGTGAATGTCTAAACGTGCAGTAATGGTCGCAGTGATCAATGACAATCAAGACAAGCCATATGAGACTGTGGTGCAGATGATTGCTGATGCTGTATCGATCCCAATGACGAATGCCCGAGGTGCCTATCGGTTCCTCGTCAAGAACGGACTGGCTAATGGATCGCTGGATAATATCCCAGCTCGTACCAAGAAGCCCAAGACCGTCACCCTAGCGTCGATCCATAAGAAAGTAGCACAGAAGTATCGTGAGAAGGCAGCAGCGAAAGCTGTAGTCGATCCTGAGATCAAGGCACGTAACCTGGCAAAGCTGCGGATGGCTGGTGAGTCATTCGTGAAGCGTCCGAAGGAAGTAGTGCAGCTCCGCGAGCAGGTCAAGGACATGTATCGTGAGATCGACGAGCGTAAGGAACTGCAGGACGAGCTGCGTGCTAACATCCCATCGTCACTGCATCGTGATCTTGGACTAGTCTGATATTTGTTGTGTTGATAACGACTTGGTGGGGCTTCGGCTCCACTTTTTTTTTAGAAATACTGCTTGCTTTTTTTCAGCATCCGAGGTAAGATGATAATATGATGATGAAGGAAAATGATATGCTGACGATCGAGATGATACTTCCCCGCCACTGGGCATATGCTCTCAACTATGGTGAGATGGATGGTCTCGATGAAGACGAGATCAAGTCCATTGAAGAGTTCCAGCAATGGATGATTAAGGAATATGGTGGATGCTGGTGCCTCGAGGTCTCTGGTGACTACTGGTTCTCGAAGTTCCATGATGCATCTGAGTGGGTGCTTCCCTGCGACGTTTCCACTTTCACATTTGACATTACACCGGAGTAAGCCATGAGAGAAGAGACACTCGAGCGCCTCTATGAGAAACAGATGGATCACCTAGACAGCGATCTCATGAAGAATCTCCTGACTCAGGAGCAGTATGAGCAGAGGGTCGCGAATCTTGACAGGTGGCTGGCTTCTTGGCAGGGACTGATCTGGACCAGTCGGTCGACCGACTTCGACGTGTCGGTGCGCACCAAAAAATAATTAAAATAATCGCTTGCTTTATTTCACGAATCGGCGTATACTCTTAATATGATGATGAAGGAGTTGAAAATGACAGTATCTGAAGCAAGAGTGATTATCGAACGTGTCCGCGAAGAGAATGGCTTCGGCCTCCTGGAGCTCCTTGAAATTATGCATGATGAGCGCGAGGCTGGTAAGGATTTCTTCAACAGCATCTATTCCAAAGAAGAGCGTCAGGCGTATGACGTGATGATGACTGGTTTCTATCAATTGTTCCATGGAGCTTGATATGTTTGTATATGTTTTGACTTCCGCTACTGCATATGAGGGTGAAGATCTCGTCGGTGTGTATTCCGATCTGCCATCAGCCCAATTCGCTGCAGGCCACTATGCAGCTCGTTCTGAACGGGACGATCGCTCCGAGGGGTACTGTGCAGGTGGCGATTACTACAACGTCTATTGTGTAGAGGTCGGTCGTGCAGGTCGCTGGTACACCGATGAAGATGTGGTCTGGTCCTCAGGAGAATGATATGACCGATTATGATACACGCCATGGTGGTGCATATGATCGTGGTGGCGCCGATGCCTACTATGGTCGTGCCTTCGATCCTCACTATTATGTTGGTAGCAGTGAGAAGTCCCTTCGCATAAAGATCGATGATCCTGACAGCGAAGATTGGAAGGCATATGCTGCAGGCTTCCGTGATACTGTAGAGGCTGGCGACTTCAAGGATTGGGGCTGAGAATGGCTAAGTTGGTATACTGGATCTGCGATGTTCGGGAAGATTCGAAGTGTTACAATATCCGTGCTCGCACCAAGAAGGCAGCTGTCAAGCGTCGCGAGGAGCTCGGTCCCTGGAACTACGACGAGCCAAGGAAGCATGTAATCGAATACATCAATACCTACGACCTGATGGATATCTGCCTGAGTGAAGCGCGAGGATACGAGTGATGGAATCTTTCTTACGTCTTATTATGAATATCTTGATCGTGTGGTGCTCGATCTATTTCGTCGAGTGGCTGTGCAACGGAGACTTCCAGCGCGAGGTCGTCTATCTGTTTGCACTAGTGATGGTCGATCTGATGATGCTGCGCCAGTCATGAGAGTCACTTTCAGTGCCTTTACTCAGGGTGGAGCGAATCGTATGGCGATGGTCTATAAGAAGGCAGGATGGAAGATCCTGAACGTCCCCGTCCTTAATGAGAAGACTACATTATGGGAATGGAGCATGGAAAAAGCCGATTGACTTTTTTCAAAATATGACGTATACTTATTATAATGAATACTTGCCTAGAGGAGATAAACATGGCTCATGAGATTGAAATCGTCGATGGTGTTGCAAAGATGGCCTATGCAGGGGACGTTCCCTGGCATGGTCTTGGTGTTCGAGTCCCTGATGACGTGACCCCTGAACAGATGCTTCAGGCTGCAGGTCTAGACTGGACCGTAGAGAAGATCCCTGGATTCGCCACTATCAATGGCGTCCAGACTCCCATCGACCGTTCTGCACTGGTTCGCTCCAGTGATCATAAGATCCTCGATGTGGTGTCCGATGACTGGAATCCCGTTCAGAATCGCGAGGCATTCGAGTTCTTCAATGACTTCGTTGCTGCAGGTGATATGGATATGCATACGGCAGGTTCACTGAAGGACGGTCAGATCGTCTGGGGTTTGGCGAAGGTCAAGGAGAGCTTCGAGCTCTTCAAGGGAGATCGTGTTGAGGGATATCTGCTCTTCTCGAACTTCCATCGTTATGGCAACTCGACGACCGTTCAGTTCACACCGATCCGTGTCGTATGCAATAACACCCTGACGCTCTCGCTCAATACGAAGGTCGAGAACATGGCGAAGATCTCTCACCGTCGCGTATTTGACGGAGACTCAGTGAAGGAGATGCTGGGAGTCGCGAAGCACAAGCTCGCTGCATACAAGGAGATGGCAGCATTCCTTGGTGATCGTCGCTACAATGACGAGAACATCGTAGAGTACTTCACACGGGTCTTCCCTGTGGCTGGCTCTAAGAAGGACATGTCAAAGAACGCCGAGCTGGCATTCCACGTCTTGGAAGAGCAGCCTGGGACGGAGTTCGCTCCAGGGTCTTGGTGGCAGGCGTTCAATGCAGTCACCTACCTGACGGATCACTTGGCAGGTCGCTCTGCTGACAATCGCCTCCAGTCAGCATGGTACGGTCAGAACAAGGGAGTCAAGACTCGTGCTCTTGAGTTGGCCGTCGAGATGGCGGAGGCTGCGTAATAGAATGAGTGGATATCGGAGTAAGGTAAAAATGGCTGATTCCCGTTGGGATGATTATGATGTCGCGCATGGGCATACGCTCGAGCTCTCAGTAGAGACTTGTGATAGGCTGTTTCGTGATATCTTGGTTCAGAATTATCGTGACAATCTTGGTGAGATCGCCGAGCTAGAGTCAAAGGATAGCCTCGGTCACTGGGAGATTCGAGATCTGATTGAAATGATAGAGCGCTCCAGGGCAATGGAAGTCTTGATTAAGTACTACTTTCCTGAGAGCGAGTATATCGGAATCATCGGCAATCAATTCGATCCGAATGAGGAAGACGAGTATGAGATCGATCTTTTGCGTAGTATGAGAGAGGGTAAGTTTCGATGAGTGATGCTGGTACCATAGCCGAGAGGCTTCACAACATCGAGATCCTCCAGAGAAAGATGATGGATCGTATCATTGCACTTGAAGATGTTCGAGATCAGAAGTCTGAGCCTGACTGGCGGGCGATCGCTAGTGGCTTTAATGGAGGTCAGTCAGCAGAAAACCTGATCTCCAATAAGCATAGAGAGATCGAAGAGCTCAAGCGGACTGTCAATCAACAGTCAGCATCTATGCATAATCTGTATACCCAGAACCAGGAGCTCGAGAAAGACAAAAAGTACTGGGAGGAGCAGGTCGAGAGGCTGCAAAAGGCATATGCTGATATCAGATGGCGCTTCGACAATCAGCTACTCGTTGAGAAGCAGACCGCTCGTAAGTGCTTCGACATAGTCAATAGGATCAAAAACGAGCCAAATAACCCGATCGAATCCCAGATCAAGAAAGCTCCGCACAAGTGGTGGATCGTCTGCGAGGACATCGAGAAGGCAATTAAGAAGGAATTTGATTTATGAAAGCATTCAGCGTGGTGGTATTCGACATCGACGGAACGATCGCCAACAACGAACACCGTCGCAAATGGCTTGAACAATCTCCAAAGGACTGGAAGCGGTACAACGAGGGGATGGCTGAGGACGGGGTTTACCACGACATCGTTCACCTGATGTCCCAGCTCTACTACAACAACAAGATCATCCTTTGCACTGGTCGCGAGGAGACTTTCCGCGAAGTTACTGAAGAGTGGCTGGAAAAGAACGATATATCTGAGTACGTCGACGACATCTACATGCGTCCTGCTAAGGACTACCGCTCAGACGCAATCGTCAAAGTAGAGCTGCTAAAAAAGATCACTTATGACTATGCCAGTCCATGGCTCTGGATCGACGATCGTCAGCAGGTTGTCGATGCAATCCGTGCTGAGGGGATCCGTGTCCTTCAGGTTGCTCCAGGAGACTTCTGATGGCTAGATTATTATCAATCAAATGGATTGGCTTTGCGGGTCATCCTCGTGATTGGTTTTATTGGAACATCAGTAGGTTCAATTCTGGTTATCCTTATACTAGTTATAGGTTGGGTCCATTCTTAATTAAGAGATGGTGGAGGTGAGTGATGGGAATGTTTGATAAGCCAAAGAAATATAAGATCGACTTGATCCAGGACAGCGACACCAAGGAGATCGTCTATGGGTTGTATGTCTGGAGAAACTCTCTGGGTGGATACTACGACCTGCGATTCGTGTTTCACTCGGAACAAAAGGCTAGGGACTTCGTCGAAAAGTGGAAAGAGTTTCCAAAGTACTTTGATGCGGAAAAGTGATGGATCGAGACGAATTTTATAAATTGGTCAATCCCGTAAGGATGCTGATATGCAACAAGATGTATGAGCACGCTTATCAGAGAATTATTGACTTGACTAAAATGAAGATATACGTTATAGTTAATGATGATGGTTACAACGAGTGGAAAAGAAAACAATGAACGAGCGTATCAAAGAACTTTGGGAACAATCTCGAACTTCTGGAGTTCATCCTAAGTTTGGGGTTTATGACAAATACAGTGTAGAAAAGTTTGCCGAGTTGATTGTCAGGGAATGTGCCAGAGTTGAAAGCGAAATGAACAATCCAGATCATGTCGATGGCAAGTCGTTTAATTAAACGATCTTGGAACACTTCGGAGTTAAATAATGTTTCACATAAGAGAAGAAGGCGAAACTACTAAAACAGGATTTAATTTTTATCCGCTTAAAAGTAGCCAACTTGGGTTTGTATTTAAGCTGGGCAATTTTGTTGGTTATTTTATTGGCTGAAAGATAGAGTAGTAAAAAATGATGACTGAAGATGAAATATTAGAATCGCTAAAGGCAGCTGCCCGCACTATTGGAATTCATACTTTTACGATCATGCTTCACGAATATCACGGTCGAACAGAACAGGCGGAAATTGTCCGTGGGCAAAAACAAAAACTAGAAGATCAACTGCGTAGAAGAATTGAGTTATTCTATGTGATGAAGGAGATAGAGTGATGAACCAGCGTATCAAAGAACTTGCCAAACAGGCTGGGTTTGCTATGGAAATTGATAATGATCCTAATAGCCCACCAGGATGGTGGGGTGCTGGACATAATCCAACATTTGAAAAGTTTGCCAAGTTGATCATCGCCGATCTTGACAAGGTGTTGACGGATAACTTCTATGGTGATCCACATGAGATACCAGACTTCATCGAAGATGTAAAGAAACATTTTGGAGTTGAAGAATGAACGAGTATAAAGTAAAATTTCCCGAACAATATAAAACATTGGAGTCAGTGGCTCAGACAATTGGAATAAACATGCTCCAGATTAGGATACATGAACTTGAGGGACTTACGGAAGAAGCTGAAAAAATTAGGTCATTCAATACCGCAACAGTAGAATTTATGGAATATCTAATTAAAAATTATATTGAGACCAAAAACAAGTGATGACAATAGATTATGAACAACAATTTGAAGATATAATAGAAAGCATTTTTGAAGCGGGGCGCGATGATGCAGAAGAAGCACTTCGCATTCTAATTCGTCATGGTATGCATGATGGAGAGCATCACAAGATGTGGGTGATAGATCAGGCTGTCCGTGCATTGGCTGGTGGTTACTATGAAGAACTAATCGCAGCTGCAAATGGCGGTGAAGATGGTCCGGAAACATATTCATGGGATGTAGGAATTGCTCCATGAGTGAAGATGCTGGTAAGCCAAAATACGATGTAGTCCTCTATACTTTGCAGAAACGCTACGACAAGTTAGATGCGATGGATAAGAACACAAACGTGTTTGGCATTATGCAACAGATTCGTATGGAACATTGCTATCAGTTGCAGAAAGCGATGAATATGTGGAAGAAATACAAAGAAGAACATCCTGAGGAGTTTGATTATGAATAGACGTGGATTATTTGCAGCACTTGCACTGGCGCCTGTTATGGCTGTCGAGGCATTTGCAAAGCCAAAGCCCGAGGGCGAGCCTCACAGTTCACAAAACTCTCTTGTATTGTCAGGAACTAAAAAACAAACCAAACCTGCTGTTAGTAGTGCAAATGGTATGTTTTTAACATTGGATGGCGGCTGGGGCGCCAATGATCCAGACAAACAGGTTTCAATGGCTGTCGGTCAAGATGGCAATCTTTGGTTGAAGTCCAAGGGTGGCGATTGGAAGCGTGTGGTGACAGAATGAAAGTATACATTGATGACTACAATGTGATGTGGTGTGGAACAGATGATATTCCCCGTGGTGTCGGTGACCACACCAATATTATTGATTGGGACCTTGTTAAGGATACTGATTGGGAAGCATGTAGCTACGGTAAAGACTACAAGCCTCCGATTGCAGAAATATCTGAAGAAGACTACGCTAAGTTCCACGAGGCATGTGAGACGATCAATCAAATTATAGATAAAGTATATCAACTGAGAACAGAGTATTGTGATGCGGAAGATTAATGTAACAAAAAGAACCATGACCCTTGAAGAAGAGGAGCGGCTGTATGGCTACCTCGAGGGTAAACACTGTGCTCTCGACGAGCAGCGTGATGGTGCAAATTTCTATATGAATATGCAGATGTGGTTCAGCGGTAACAGGAATATCTGGCGTTCCTTCCGCGAGGGCTACCTGAAACACACCAAGGGTCGTGCTCCAAGGAAATTTGACCAGAGCTGGCGTAACGTTCCTCGCCCAGCCAATCCCCCAGCTGTAGGAAGCTTCTGATGAGAGAAGATCTGATGGTCCAGCAACAGATTGATGGCCCATGGCAACATATGGTCGGAGTCATGATGCTGAACCTGACTGATCGAAAGGTAGTAAAACAGATACTGCCACAGTTTCTTGAACGCTGGCCAACACCAGAGGCTCTACTTCGCAGCCGCATCATTGATATAGAAGAGATGATTAAGCCTCTGGGCCTCTACCGTCGGCGTGCAAAGGCGATCTATCGGATGAGCATAGACTTCCTAAGCTGGGATGGTAAGGACGCTACACAGCTTCATGGTATCGGTCAGTATGGTTCGGAGAGTTATCGCATCTTCTTTCTTGGCGAGACCCTCGAGCCACAAGATAAGGAATTAAAAAAATACATGCTTGACATTAATACCAAATGAGGGTATGATGTTGAAATGATGAAACATGACCTTATCCCAATGATCGTTCTCTACTGTCGCGCCAAGAATCTGATCCTGAGTGATTATCTCCAGGGTCTCTTTGGTGGTTTGACTGATGAGAATATGCCCAAAAATTTCCTCGCGATGCAGCTGAAGTATCACGAGGATTGGTTAAACAAAGGTGTATGATGTTTGATAAACCTACGGCTGAGTTTTTCGAGACTCTTGGTCAGTACGTATACATGTATAGCAGCAAAGATGAGATACTGTATATTGGCAAGGGTGTAAACGATCGTTGCCTCTTTCATCTAAAGGACAAAGGTTTTGAATATGAAGACTGCTATATAGTCGGTCGTAATCTTGAGAGCTTTAATGATAAACCATCACTACTGTTTGAATCTTATCTGATTAAGAACTATAATCCAACCCATAATGCAGTTTCTGGCCATTACAAGGAGTGTTTCGATATGGTCTCTCTTGCCTCTCTCTATTCTGAATTTAAATCTACACAACACGATAACTTCGAAACTCTGCCCGATTGGTATATTGAAGACTATCATCTAATCAAGGGCAACATTAGGGAAGTATCGATAGCAAAAGATAAATTCACTGTAATAAGTACTGCTAATTCTGGCGTTTATATTCATATCATTGTATCTTCTGTTGATAGTTCCACTCAAGTTCTTCTTGAGATGTCAAACTATTTTACCAATAAACCAAATAAAATTATTGAAACTAGAGAGAAACTCTTTCATTGGCTCAAAGCCTGTGGTAAAAAAGAAATAACTGAAGATAAGAATCAGTTAAAAATTTATGTTAACTGCGATTCTCCTAACGAAGCTGCTGTCCTCTTTTCTGAATTTTTTGGAGTCTGATCATGCCTAATTGGTGTTATAACTATGCTACCTTCTCTCATAAAGATCCAGAACAGGTCAAGCGTCTGGTAAATGCTGTTAAAGAACACAATCTCTTTACCGAGTTTGTTCCCTGCCCATCTGAGATTATGGAACATGTTGAAGAGGGCGAGAATTATAATGAACGATGCGAGGCTAAAGCTAAGAGTAATCTAGAGAAGTATGGTTACTCTGGCTGGTATGACTGGAACTGTGGTAACTGGGGAACTAAGTGGGATATCGGCAATCCTGATGTCTATGAAGAGAGTGATGGCTCAGCTGTATGCTCTTTTGATACTGCTTGGGGACCTCCGATTGCTTTCTATGAAAAGATGGTAGACATGGGCTGGGAAGTCGATGCCGAATATACAGAAGAGGGTATGGGGTTCGTTGGTTACTTTACAAATGAAGAGGGTGACGAATGTTTTGACTTAAACTTTGATGCTTTTGACGAAGATTGGAAAGATAATTTTCCCGAGCGTCTTCATGAACGTATTCAATATCAGTATGATGACTGGTTAGAATGGCAGGAAGAAGAGAATAAAACATTTAAAGATGAGATTGGGTGTTAAGAATGGCTCGTCGTCCAGCATTAATTAAACGAAAAGCAAAGACCGTTCGAAAGACTCATAGTGAGGTTTTCCTGGTCAATCGTAAATATCTGGGCGACGAGCCTGAGAATGTGGTTACTCGCGCAGATCTTCTCAATGCTACCAACTGGTATGGTATCATGTGCGACCGAGAGGATGCTCGCGAGTACTTACATACTTGGCTGATGGAGGTAGGTCAGGGAGAACTGGCCAAGGGTATCAAAAAGATTCCTGATACCTGGATTCCCTTTCATGTGGCTTGGCAGTGCCGTATCGCCAGTAAACATAAGAGAGTCCTTGAGGCTGATGCTTATGACCGCATGATTCGCGACATCAAGTATGCGATCTCTAAGGGTTCAAATGATGAGCCTGAGGAAAAACCAAAGGCAGCTGTCGTATCTATTCAGGATCGCATGCGCGAGAAGCTCAGTGATATCATTGGTGATATTGAGGCTCTGATTGATTCAGGCGAAACATTTTCATTATACGACTGGCTAAAGACCAACGAGGTTCCAGCTGCGTATGCCTCTAAGATTGCTGACTATTATCGTCCCATCGAGACAGAGATGCGTCTAGCATTGATTCCTAAAGGTCAGGATGGTTATCTAGATGGGTATGAGAACTGGACCAAGTTACAGATCCGTGCACGAGCTGAGTTTTATGGCAAGATTATGTCAGATGCTGAACGCTACGGTGATGTGACTAAGAAGGTTCGTAAGCCTCGCAAGCCTCGTGCAGTATCGGTTGACAAGAAGCTGCAGCACCTTCGCTACCTAAAGGAGAGCAATGAGTTTAAGCTCGCATCAGTAGCTCCAGAGAAGATCCTCGGAGCCTCAGAGGTCTGGTTGTTTAATGTGAAGTATAAGGTCTTTACAGTCCTTCGAGCACTAGACCGTGGCGGTCTTGATGTGAATAGGTCAACCATCACAAAATATGACGAGAAAACCAGTCAGTCTAAGAAGGGCGGACGTAAGCCAGAATTGGTGCTTGACAAAATCCAGAATGGAGGTAAGATAATGCTAAGGAAAGTCTTAGACGATCTTAAGCCAGACGGAAAGATTCAAGATCGTCTTAACGAACATGTAATTATTTTGAAGGTCGTATGATGAAACCAGTAAATAAGTTTTTTGATGATGAGCATATCGCAAAGATTGAAGAAAAATACAATGCTAAGTATGTCATTGATACTTGTCTTAAATCTCTGGGCGGTTCTTGGGTAAATTCTCCTGCTGCAATTTTTTATACAGAAGAACCACACCCTGAAGGCTCAAACTACATGGCTCTGTATTGGTCAGATATTCACAATGGGTGGATGATCACGAATGCTATCAAAGCTATCGAGGGTCAGTTTGGTGGCTTTCTGTTTGAAGATGGTGAGCTAGTCCATAGTCGTTTTCGGCACGATTGTTTCGTTCATCGCGGAGCAATGGTAGATGGTGGTCGTGACTACTTTAAATCGTCTGCAAATGTTGAAGGCGCAAGACGAATTAGTTTTAAAATTGAAAAAGATCAGATTGTAGAGGTGCAAAATGAAAGAGCTGCTTGATGCTTATTACCAAGAACGCCGCCAGAATGAAGCTCTGAAAGGCAATATCGCATTGCTACAGGCTGAGCTGAAGCGTGTTAAAGAAAACTACGACTATGTTGTTCATATGAGCCAGAACTATAAAGATATTAGCGAAGAAGAAAAACAGGCTGAAATTGATGAAGGAAAAATTGCCGTCCATAATATATCGAAACCAAAATATGTTATTGGTTCTGGCGCAGTTCCTTTCTCAGTAACTGGTGTTGATGCCAGCCAGCATGCACCTAAAGGAAACATCAATACTAGCTTGGTTGATTATGAGTATGATACTGGTCATGTAATTCCTCGTGACGATTCACATAATTGGGGTTGATATGATTCCTAGCTGGTATAAAATCTACACACGCATCATTGACAATACTATAAAGATAGTTTGGTTGATATTACTGATAACATGGCTGCTTGATGGCGCCAAATTGCTTGTAAAATAACTTGACTTTTTACCCAATGTAGGCTATAAATAATATGCGATGGTCGTTGACGTTATACGGCATAAGCACACTGGACTCGGGGGCGGTACCCGACGCCTCCACCATAGATACATGGTGCTGTTACCAATTAAGGTGTAAGGATGCCATCAAAAAGAACGTACAGCTCCGTTCTGGCAAATCGTCATCATGTATCTTTGCTGGGGGCGAAATAGGATCGACAGGTGTGATAAAGGTATTACTGAGATCATAGCAAACGTCATAGATGCAAACGATAATGCACCTATCGCTATGGCACTAGCTGCCTAAGCATGAGCTTTTGGTAGTTTTGGCTTGGAAACAGAACAAAACTACCGTCAATAACAACTTCGTTGATGTAATACTAATCCATTAACTGAAATTATTTTTTTACAATTCAAACAACATACCTTTTTTTGTTGTTTTCCTTGCATTGGATTTTTACCATTTCGGCTTTGTTCTTTTCTTTTTTCTATTAAATGTTCTTTCATTCCAGGCATTTTCCACATATTTAATATTTTATTTTTTTGTTGTTCTTTATTTTTAGGTAATTTATTCATATGCCAAGAATTTCTTTTACCATTTTCCGACATGGTTAACGATATAATTTTTTCTTTATCTATCATTTTAGATAAACCAAGCCAAGCAATTCTATCGTATTCATTACCATGTTGTTCCCATAATTTTTTGTGCGCTTCTGCGTGCTCTTCTACAGTTAAAAGAACAATATTAGATGGATCGTCCGATCCACCAGCGTGTTTAGGAATTATGTGATGTTTGTGATAAATAACCATGCTGTGTTTCCTTTCTAACATAGAGTCAGTGGGATTGCCCTCCGCGACTGACAATATTATTTATAATATATTATCTTCAAGGAACCAAAATGCAAAAGTTAGCACAATTTATTAGCGATTTTCACCATAAGATGTTTGCTTATGTTTCTGAACGTGCAAAGGCGAGCATATGGTTCGCTATCCTTCTTTCATTCATGGCACTGTATGAAGTGTTTGAACATATCGTAATACCAGCTGCTCTATTGGTTTGGGCTTGGATGTCATGGTCATAACTCTATCAACCTGTGGACCTATCGTTTTCGATACCATGTTTTGGTTATCTCTTGGGTTTTTTGTTACGACAGCAAGTCTTATAATCTTCGAAAAATACTTTTAATGGTCTCTTAGCTCAGCAGGATAGAGCAACAGCCTTCTAAGCTGTGGGTCGCTGGTTCGAATCCAGCAGAGATCGCCATTATTCCTAGTTAAAGCTCGGGAAGCATAAGCGGTATATGCCTGCGTCTCATAAACGTATTATAGTGGGTTCGAGTCCCACACCGAGCACCATTTTTTCGCTACCCCTACCATCATCAAAGGAGCAGTAATGAAATTTGCATTCGACGTCGTTAAGTTTAATAATGAGATAGACAAGATGTGTAGAAACAATGTCGATTACATTGACGCAGTCGTAACTTGGTGCGAGAGAAACAATGTTGATGTAGAAGTTCTTGCTGGTGTAATCAAGAAAGATCCCGTAATTAAATCTAAACTTCAGGCTGATGCTGAGAATCTTAATTTCCTCAAAGGTGGAGCTAAGTTGCCGATATGATTGCAAAAGTAAAAGAAGTTGAATGCAGTCTTGATGATTTTGACGATTGGGATCTGAAAGACGAATTACAATCTCGTGGTTATGTTATTGATGGAGATCTTTCTGATTTTGAGGATTGGGAGATCTACGAAGAATTCGAGAAACGTAGACTTGGTAAACCCATTGAACCACTCGAAGATGCAATCTTTAAACTTTATGAAGAATGGTTAGCAGATGAAGGTGATAACGATCGTCGTTTTGATAAAGCACTGCGAGCATTTTTCTCAAAACAACTTGATAAGAATTTATGATGTCAGCATTTGAATGTTATAAAGAATATCTTGCTCTGAAGAACCACTTCACCAAGCCAAGTTATGATTACTTCAAATATGCAGGTAAAAGCAGAGTTTCTTTTGACTCTTTTGAGAAGAGAAAAGATAAACTATACTTTATGAAGGTCGCCAAACACACTGACCCAGTAAACTATATTTTGTCTAATCTCCTTGTGAACGAGAAAACTTGGATAAAAGAAATTGCATATTCTTCAACAGCCGAACAGATCTATCAGGATTGGCTGAAGCGTAAAGAATCACTTACCTACAATTTTACAAACGAACTATCTAAATTAGATGAGGATTTCAATTCTAATTTTAAGATAAAAGACAACAGTCACCCACTGTTGCTGAAACTTTATCTTCGTAATGAAGTTTCTCTTGAGACCCTGATCATACTGGCAGATATGGTTCAGTGTATGGTATACTGGAATAAGAAGATGGAATATGATCCGTCTTGGGCAAGCATCTCAACTAAGATTATCAAGTATAGACCATTCTTAAACTACGACAGAGAAAAGTTTAAGAAGATAGTACTTGACAAATTTAGCGATGTTTAGTATACTAAATAAACTTGAGCGTTATACTGCTCAATTAAACAATACTGTCAATACGATTAATACTAACAATACGGAGAATACAAATGGTAGATTTTTCACAACTTAAACGTAATTCTGGTAAGTCTTCACTCGAACAACTTACCTCAGAGCTCTCTAAGCTCAGTGGCGGTCAGCAAGGCGATAAGAAGTCTGATGATCGTTTTTGGTATCCTAACGTAGATAAGGCTGGCAATGGCTATGCTGTTATCCGTTTCCTTCCCGCTCCCCCAAATGAAGATGTGCCTTTTATCCGTATGTTTGAACACGGATTCAAGGGACCAACAGGTTCTTGGTATATTGAGAACTCACTGACTACTATCGGCAAGACCGATCCTGTCAGCGAATATAACACTCAGCTCTGGAACTCTGGTCTTGAGTCTGATAAGAAGATTGCTCGCGATCAAAAGCGTAAGGTCAGCTTTATCAGTAATGTCTATGTTATTACTGACCAGCAAAATCCTGAGAACGAGGGTAAGGTATTCTTGTTCCGTTATGGCAAGAAGATCTTTGATAAGCTCAATGATGCTATGAACCCAGCGTTTCCTGACGTTGAAGCATTTAACCCATTCGATTTGTGGGCTGGTGCTAACTTCAAGCTGAAGATCCGTAACGTTGATGGTTACCGTAACTATGACCGTTCAGAGTTCTCAACTACAGCGCCTCTTGGTGATGACGAGATGATGGAAGCAATCTGGAAGAAAGAACATTCTCTTCAGGGATTCCTTGCTCCTTCTAACTTCAAGTCTTATGATGAATTGAAGGCGAAGCTGAACCGTGTCCTTGGTCTCGATGGCTCTCCAGCATCCGCTCGCGCGAGTGCAGCTGAGACTTATCTTTCAGCGGAGGATGATGCCCCTTGGAAACAAGAGGCTGCAGCGCCTGCTATTAAGTCTGCACCTGCGGCAGCTCCTAAGTTCTCAGACGATGATGACGATGATGATGGTCTGGAGTTCTTTAATAAACTAGCCAACAAAGGCTAAAGAATTGGGGAGCATTTAGCTCCCCTTTTTTTATGCTGCCATTCCGAACAGATCTTTGAGACGTTTCGCTGCATCAGCAGGTTCAACCATACCAACATTATCTTTATCAAATCTAGCATTACCTTCTTTACCAGATGCCGGAGCCTGACCACCACTGTTAGATGGAGCTTCAGCAGCAATATTTTTATCAGCCGATCTCTGACTTGCTATGTCGTTAGAAGATGCTTTGGCTAAATCGGCACCAGTAGACGGAGCTGCAGGAGTCGGAGTACCACCACCGCCACCACTGGCCGCTTCGCTTCTCATTCCGCTGCCACCACCCTTGGCTGGTTTTGCACCACTACCACTATCTTCCTTCTTGGCTTGTGGTGGAGTAGCTGTATCTGGACCTCCTGAGCCGACTGGGTCTTTACTCTTATCTTCTTTCTTTCCGCCCTGATCACCACCGCCACCACCACTGGCTGCAGTACCCTCAACTTCACCAGCAGCTATGGATCCATTTCTTGGGATATCAAATGTTCCCTGTTCGCCTTTCGCAGCAGAAAAATGCATAGGATCTTTGACGGATTTCCAATTCATACCCCAACCAAGACCCCACTTAGCAGCAAGCGCACCAGTCTCTGCTGGTAGATCTGTCTTTGTTGACTTGTTTGGATTTGATCCAGGATTGATATCGATAGCAGCACCAGATGCGTGGTAACTCTTTACGCTTGGGTTGTTTACGTTTGCACGATCAGCATAACCACCTATGCTACTAATCTTATAACCCGTGGCCTCAAGATCACTAATGAATCCTTGGAAGTTCTTAGCATAAGCACCAGCAACCTGTACCGACTTGCCGCTAGCAGTTTTTACGTTTACAAGATTTGGTTTTGATACAGGACCACCAACACCCTTACTTGCTCCACCTATTGCTGCAGGACCACCAGCAGCACCACCAGATCCTTGACCGCCACCAGCTCCAGATGGCATCGATACTGAAGGGCTACCAGAAGGGCCAGCACCAGTAGCAGCAGTAGCAGATTTTGCTACTGATTCTTTAACTGCATCAGCTCTCTGCATAACAACTGCAGCGCCAGAACCACCACCTCCGCCAGAAGGTTTGCCAGCTCCTACAGGACTGGGTGGGCCCATCTCTTGTGCTTTTGATACATCTGCACTCTTGGCTGCTCCAGCAGCAGGAGCTTGTGTAGTTGGTGTTGAAGTGAATATGATCTTATCTGCTTTAAGGATAATTGTATCAGCTTCAAATGTTAGTTCTTTTTGTCTCTTTTGTTTTTCAGCATCAGCGTCATCTTCTTGTTTTCTTTCAACAGCAGCCTGACGTTCTGCCATGATAGCAGAAGAAATATCGGGCATATTATCGTTGGAAGAAACAATTTGTGGTGTGTTTTGTTTTGTGGCAACAATTGGTGCTTCAGATTTTACTGGTCCTGCAGCTTCTGGTTCTGGTTTAATGTCGCCTTTGTCTTCAAGATTATTTCTACCAGCCTGTTGTTGATCTTCTGGTAATTCTTTATCTTCTTCATCTTTTTGCGATGAGAATTCTTTCCACCAATTATATACTTCATATGCTAGCGCCAAAGAACCTAAAACATTTATAGCAGTCCACACCCATCCTGGGCCTGGTAATGCTAGACCAGCGAGAGCACTACCTGCTCTGACCATAAATCTTCTAAACACAGATGGTGCAGTCTTTTCTAAGAATGTTAAGAATTTAGACCATTTGCTTACGCCTTGTGTCGCTGCATTACTTGCAGCTCCAGCAACTTTGGTTGCTACAGCACCAGCACCTTCGGCGACAGCTCCCGCAGCTTTTGTTGCTATTGAGCCAGCTCCTTCTACTACTGCACCTGCAGCTTTAGAAGCGCCACTTAATACTCCTTTACCAGCGCTCATTAGACCGCTACCAGCAGAGCCTGCGATATCCATAGCGCCACCAGCAAGTTTACTTAATAATCCTGGACCTTCTTCTTTCTTGGCTTGTGGCTGCTGTTGTGGTTTTGTTGATGTAAGATGATCAGCTATATCTTTTAGATACCCATTTGCTGTATCTATCTTATCACCATTACGGCTTATCGCCTCTTCTATTTTTTCCATAGAAAGGCTCTGGCTTACGCCACTCTTAGAAACAGCCTCTCCGTCTTGTTTTTCGGATGAACGAATCTTTTCGCCGTTCTGTCCAAGACCTAATTTCTCAGCTTCTTTTCTAGAGATAAATTGACCGCCACCAACACCCTTGTGCGTATCGGCCCACATACCAGCTTTTTCTCTGAACTCATATCTCTCTCTTTCAGGGACGATTGGTTCGGTAACAGCTGGTTTTGCATCAGGTTTTTTATCTTGGTTAGATTTTAACATATCTCTGAGCAGCTGATTCGTCATCATCTGCTGTTCGACTATCGCCTTAGAAAAAGACTCAGTCGATTCAGACATACCACCGCCTGATTTGTTTTCGGCTTTTGGTTTATTTTCTTCTCTTTTTTGAACTAATCCTTTTAGGCCAGGAAATGCTTTTACGAATAGATCATCACCAATATCTTTGACTGCACCACCAATAGATTTAGTTATAGATTTTGTTAGTTCTTTTAATTCTCTAACGACTTCAGGTTCTTCTGTACCAAAACCATCTCTCTTTTTTACATCCTGTTTAGACGCAACTTTTAGTTCTTTTACTAGACCCTTTACTTCTTCAAAGAATGGGCGAGTCGGACCATAGCTTACACCATAGTCAGCATTCTGTTTCATTTCTTTGGTTTCAGTTTTTGATGTAGTTGTCTGTTTTTGTAACTTGACCTGCTCTTTTGTAAGGCTGATCAGTTCTTTTAGAGCATCATTAGTCTTTTTTTGCTCTTTCTTGAGCTCAGAAACTTCTTTTGTGGTCTTTACAGATTCTTTAGCAACTTCTTTCGCGGAATCTTTATTCTGTTTAGATATGTCAAGCTGTTCCTGCGCAGTTCTTGCTATATCAGGATTATTAGTCTGCTGTAAGAGTCTCTTTAGATCGTCGTCTGTAAAATTAGCCATTAGTTACCTATCTTTGCCAACTTTTCTTGTCCACGAGTATAAGCAGCAACACCAAGGATAGCACCGAAAGCGATATGAATCATACCACCATTAGACAGAGATAGACTCTGCCATGCGGTATAACCTACCTGGACGCCTGATCCTTTGTAGAGAATAGGTAGGAACATAGATATGACTGGGAATCCGATAAAGTCCATAAAACAGATACCCATATAGAGCCAACCCATTGCTGGACGCCAGTATGCCTTTACCCAGTGTTCTTCTTGTTTATCTAGCTGACTGTCTACTATCTTTTCATCAATAGCGGTCTGAGCCAAGCCAACAGAAGCTGTTGCTTGGGCTTGTGCTGTTTGCTGTTGCATTTGCACAGTTTGCTGAGCCATCGTTGAAGATGCTTGATTATTGTTATTGTTCACATCAATCACAGTAACAGCAGGAGCAGGAGCTGCCACTGGCGCATCATCATCAGCTGGTTTCGCAAATTTAGCCATTTCTTTGTTTCTCTTCCATTTCCGCTAGGTGATTCATTATCATCTGAACATAAATATCTCTCTCAAAAGGTATCAGATTTTCTAATTCTGTTATTGAATATTTATGATGCTGGATCATAGAAAACATTGTCAAATAGTAATTTTCTAATGAAGTATGATTCAGCGCAAGGTAAAAAAATCAGATAAGGTTTTCATCTCAATCTGTCGATCGTTACCATTGCTGTTCTTGTAGTTGATCGCATAATAAAGAGTAGGTTGATTTGCCATGAAAGAACGAACTTTTTCAAAGGTCTTAACATCCAAATTCTCAAGGAATTCTTCAATTTCTTTTACGTCATAACTTGATGCTGGATATACGTTATTCTCGTCATAAAACTTATCTATACAGCGAATTACAAGCTGGAAAAATGTCTCATTTCCTGATTCAAAAAACTTCTTATCGCTAAAGATAGAAGCCTCAGGAAACTTCATAACGAATCCGCTATCATCAGATAATTTGATTGTGCTTTCAATCTTTTCTGGAAATTTTACATCTATCGTATTCAGATCTACTTCAAAGTCATAGAGCTGATTATCTTCATAATCTCTGTATGATACTTCAACGATGTTGTTTACAGATTGTGCGCGTATGCGTATGAATAGATATTCAAGGTCAAAAATAGCAAGTTTATCAACATCAATCTCATCAATTGCGCAGTTGTTAACGATCTGTTTAACGGCCATCATTACATCAGTCTCGTCATCAGATTCTCTAGCCATCAATAGAATCTTTTCTTCTTTTACAAGAAAAGGTCTAAATCTAACTTCTTTTTTTGTTGATGGTACTGTTAGTTTAAAAACAGGATGATTAATCTTAGGTAGTGGCATAATATAACTCCATTATTAAAGAGGTGAATTAAAATCAGTTTTTATTACGTTATTGTTTTTCGGTGTTGAGATAGAAGACCCAGGAATTAGATTCGTTAGAACTTTTAAAGGATTTGTAGCATTTGATGTATCTGAACCCTGTTGGACGTCTGGAGCTTTTGATTCTACAGCAATCATCTGCCAATCTCTGAACGAGAACGATACAGTTACTTTCATTAATTCGTTGTTTTGGTTCCAGCTAAGAGGTACTTCGTTTAATGATTCTGGAAAAGCTCTTAGCATAACAATTTCTTTTATCTGATTTCCGGTATTATCAAAAACATACACATGAATATCGGTCGTATAGTTATCTTTGTATTCAGTCTGATATGAAGCATTACGACTAATGATTGGTCGACCAGCTACGATCGCTCCACTAGCTCCAGCAAACTCAAATATGCTGTTAATCCATGTGTAAAAATATTTGTAAATCGCACCTCTTCTATCAGCGATAAAACTTATGCTGTTTGACGTAAACGAGGCGTTATATGGCATTTTTTGGACTGGGCCAATACCATATCTGTTAACATCGCCCATCAACAGTGCGATTCCTGGAATTTTTATAGAATCAGCTCTTACTTGAATCATTTTCTCTATATCAGCGACTGGTTTCCCGTCTATGCTATAGTTTTGAAGGATGTTAGGAGTCGTAAAACCAACAAGATATTTGTTAGTCTGTAAATAACCTGATTTACCTATTTCTGAAGAGAATGATGCGATATTAAAACCAGCCATTATTATAGTTTCCTTACTGAGTCGCTAAACACAGTCTCTTTTCTGGCTTTCTTAAATCTTTCGGTCGGAAGCATTAGAGCTGTATCCCAATATTTAGGCTCAACATTTAAAAATTGACCCTGAACATGGCTCCAGAGATATCTCTTAAAGCAAGGAGCAAAATAACTAGTCGCAGGTAGTCTTTTTAGCGTCTGATATGATATTTTTAGCTTCGTATTTTCGTCATACTTGTCGTCACTGGCTATCCCATAGAGAGCATCCATCAGTTTTGCTCTATAATATCTAGGAAGATAGTGTAAATTTATCCCTGTGAACCCGTTTGGGGCAAAATCGACTACAAATATGAGAGGAAAAGTGTCATAATAAGGCAAGACGTCTTTCATTTTTGGATCATAGAAAAACATAAACATCTGACCGATATTTTTGATAGTAAGCGATGGTAAAACGTTCTTTTTATCGTTCATTAGCTTCGGAGCAGACACGGAACCAACGCTTTGGGCTGCTTCTCTAAACCATTCGCGAGCTGTGCTAGTCTGATTCGGTGTGATGTTGGCTTTATCACCCTTTTTAGCTATAGTCTGAAATATATACGCTGTCAAAAGTTTATTCCTAACTCTTTTTCCGTAAAAATAACGAATTTCCAATTACGATCTTTACAGAAAGACTCGGCGGCGGCCCACTTAGCACTATTTATTCCATATGTGAAAACTTCATTGATGTATCTTCTATTTGGCTTGTTTTCGGGCTTTGGCGCGACGGTCTGCGCAGCTGGTTTTACTTCTATTACCATCGTCTCAAATGTTCCGTCTGGTTTTTTCTTTTTTACCCAAAAATCAGGAAAATAACGATGCATTCTCCCGTCTACAGGCGAGCGATACGGTATACAAAACTCTTCGGAAGACCACTGCACTATCTCTGGATGATCATCAAGATTAGACATCAATTTTAACTCCCATCGAGAGCGATAAATAATATTGGTGGGATTTCCCTTATATTTTGCTGGGTTCTTTGGTTTAAAGTATCCTTTGTAAGCCATTTCTAACCTTAGCAATAAATAATAAAAAGAATATTTATAGGAAACATATATGTCTAACGTAACAGGAACAGTGGGTTCTTTAACTTCTAGATTCGTTAGTGGAGCAAAGGCAGTCGCTGCTGTAGTCCCAACAGCTATCGGACTCGCGGCTGGTGCTTCTGGGGCTGCAGCAATAGCAAGTGCATTTAAAGTTTCTCCTCAGAAAATACAATCAGATAAACAATTTAATGGTGTAGATCTTACTTTCCCTAACGATCTTATAGACGACAGTGCATCTAGAAATTACTATATGACGCTTAGATTTGTCCAATATCAGAGAAGATCAATCTTTGATCCGCCATTTACTAAAGAACAGGGAGGGATTCGTCTTCCTATCCCAACAAATCTTGTTGATAGTTATAGCATAAATTATTCTGAAGAATCTGCAGAAAATCCAGCTGTTGGTGCTGGTATTGAGGGATTCTTAAAGGGCGGAAATAGCGTAAAGAGCGGTGGATTGCAGAATGCTATCGGTAAAATTGCGCAGGCTGGAACTGCTGCTATTGAAGCCGCTGGTGTTAATGCTCTTACTAAAGCAGGCGATGAGGCTTTGGGAAAAGGTGCTTCAGCACAAGTATTACAGCTTGGTGGTCTTGCTCAAAACCCATTCTTAACTGTTATGTTTAAGTCGCCAACATTCAAGAGACATCAATTCTCTTGGAAACTTACTCCTAATAACGAACAAGAATCTAATACTCTTAATAACATTATAAATGCATTAAGATATAACATTCTTCCTGGATTGGCCGGAGAAGGCGGAGCGCTTTTAGGTTATCCGAACATGTGTATGATTAACTTATCACCAAATGAAGAATTCCTTTACAAATTTAAGCCATGCGTTGCGACTGAAATGTCTGTCAACTTTGGTTCAGCTGGCACTCCTGCGTTTTTTAAATCGGCCAAGCCAGTAGAAGTTACAATCTCAATAAGTTTCCTTGAGACCGAATACTGGCTCAGAGAAAATATTGGCTCAGCATCATTATAATGAGTAATTAAATGCCAAATAGATATTTCGAGAATTTTCCAACAATTGCTTATGCTAATAATTACGCTGTTAATATAACAGAGCGTGTTGGTATCTTAAATTCTGTTTTACAGAATCCTTATGTTTATCTTCCACTAGTTAATGTTGAGAACGAAAGACCAGATAGCATAGCAGATAGATATTATGAAGATCAATATCTTAGCTGGATGATTTATCTAGCAAATAAGACGATTGACCCATATTATAGCTGGTGTCTAGATGAAGAACAATTTAACGACTCTATAACAAAAAAATATAATGTAGATGTCTATACATTACAACAAAAAGTAGCATTCTATAGAAATAACTGGTATGAAAATACTGGTACGATTTCTGTTGCTGATTTCGAGGCTCTAACATTAGATCTACAGAAATATTGGGAGCCAGTATATAACAGTAGCTATACTCCTATCGGCTACAGCAGAAAACAGAATGATTGGGTAACAAACACTAACGAAGTATTCACTTATTATGTTGATGGTTCTGGTTTTGTTAAAAATGAGATAGTTGACATTGTTTTTAATAACACAACAACAGGCAGAGGGCAGGTAGTATTAGGAAATACCAGTGTATTAACATTACAACACATGTATGGTACGGTCAATGTTAGCAATACTGTTTCTATAACAGCTTCTAGTTATCTGTATGGTAGAGAGAGTACGTCAAACGTAAACTTTACAGCAAATACCACTGGTGGATATTCGAATAACATATTACTAGTTTCTGTTAATCTACCACCAACAGAAAACACATATTGGAGTCCAGTAACAATATATGACTATGAGAGAGAATCTAACGAAAATAATAAGGTAGTAAACATCTTAAATAAATCTTACATTCAACAAACTGCAACTGAAATAAAGAAACTCTTAGCATCAAATGGCTGATTCTAATCCAGGCGATATTGCCGTAGACAAATTGACTGTTACATCATCTAGAGGATCATTGGATCTCTCTAAATCATTCGTATCATGTTCGATATATGAGAGTATCTTTACACCAGGGATACTGGCAGATATATCTGTTCTTGACGCTGATGACCAAGTCGGTCAATTAAAAATAACAGGCGATGAGACTGTAGAATTTTCATTCAAAGTTCCAGGCGGCAGCAGTGCAGAATTTAAATTTGCACTCCATATGCTTGATGATGGTAAACCAACTGGTGCTCAGAAATCTAAGGTCTATATGCTGAAATGCGTTAGCGAAGAGGCTTTACATTCTAAGACAAACTTTGTTCAGCAGTCGTACAAGAAAACAATCAGTGATATGGCTCAAGATATCTTTCTAAGATATATGAAGAGCAGTAAATCATTTGAAGCTGAGGACACAAAAGGAGTCCAGGATATATTGATATCACACAAGAATCCTTATGAAGCAGTTGATATGATTAGACGTAGAGCGATCAGCGCCGATAACAAATCATCATCATATGTGTTTTTTGAGACTAGAGAAGGCGGTACTAGCCCAAAATTTAAATTTGTTACCATAGAAAAATTATTTCAGGAAGCATCAGTAAAATCTTTTAAACAGTCTGATTCTGTTAACAGTAGCACATCTAATCAGACAGATAACAACATATTGGCATATAAGGTTCCTAAACAATTATCTTCAACTGACCGTATCGCAAATGGTGGTAAACGCAGGACTTCTACTTTTGATTTTCGCACCCACGAATATAAATCTAAAGATGATACGCCAGATCCTTCATCGTATAAGTCAGGCGGTAAAGGAAGTTATGACTCGCCCGAGTTTAAGAGTAAGTATAATGATGGAGCAAAGATACCTCCTCAGAATATGATACCTGTTGATACATCGCAGCGTGCTGTTACAAACATAGCAGATAATTCAAAAGATCAACAGGCGTATATAGCACAGCTGATGCAGAACGCTTTACAGATTAGAGTGTATGGTGATACCAAACTAACTTGTGGTGCTGTAATTGAGGCTAATATTACGAAAAAAGTTTCTACGACTGGGGAATACAGTAATGATACTCAGTTGACAGGTAATTTTTTAATTTCTAGAATACATCATGAGATACAAGAAGAAGGCATTAAGCCAAGATATACTTGTTGTATAGAACTACTGAAGGGTGGATTGGAGAACGGAGTATAATGACTGAAAGAGATTTAGGTAGTAGTTTTGGTGGTATGTGGTATGGCGAGGTCGTGGATGTCATGGATCCAGATCAGTCAGGACGTGTTCGCGTGCGCGTATACGGGCGTCATGATGACAAAGAGAATATACCAGATAACACATTACCTTGGGCCATGCCAATGCAGCCAGTCACATCAGCTGCGATGGGAAAAATAGGACAGGCACCATTAGGTCTTCTTAAAGGTTCTAAGGTCATGGGTATGTGGGCTGATAAAGATCAGCAGTATCCAATCATCATGGGCAGCTTCGGTAAAGCTGGTGATCCTGTTGAAGGAGGATCTGTAACGGATGGTGTTCCTGAGATTAACAAAGATACAGGAAGTATTCCTACAGGTGCAACAAATCAATCTCCTCCTGTTGCTAAGAATCCGTACAGTATTCTAAACCCAGACAGAATAACAATCAATGATATTAACAATGGTGTCAAATCAGTTCAAAGCGTATCTAAAGCTGCTGGCATCGTAAACAATCAAGAAGTCGATAAGAAACTAAAAGAACCATCGATACCCACAGTCGCTTCTGCTGTTAAAGGTTCTGGTGCGCACATTCTTGACCTCGTAAAACAGGTAGACCCAAAAGGTCTTAGTGCTTCTATACCTTCTATGGCTAGTAATATGGCCAGCGTTAGAGATATTGTTAATATCTCAAGTCCTCTAGGTCTACAGAATTTAATGTCTGGCGCTGTTGCAGGTATGGTTGGTAATCTAGCTGGTCAATTCGGTCTAGGTAATATAGCAGGCGTCTTATCTAATGCTCTAAAAGTGGGCGGAGCGACTGGTCTGTTGAATGGTTTAGATCCTAGTCTTGTAAGAGGTATTAAGATAGGACTATCGACAGCAATTAACAGCGCTATGGCTAATGGTGGCGCAGCAGTTCCTCACGCAGTTCCTTCTACTACGACAAGAGGCGCCAATACTCCGATTCCTCTTGCAAGTCTTATTGTTGATAATCCTCCAGATATGTATGTTCAGCAATATTATACTGTTGATGAAGATCCATATCCAGGTTACATAGAATGGTATGACAAAAGATCGAATCAAAAAAGATATACACACAGAAACGGCCAGCCGCATTACGCATCAGCCACAGAGCATGTAAAAGGCAATGCTGTTGCAGCTCTAACTTCTTCACTCGCTTCTAGTCTGTTAAATGGAGCAATTCCCTCTTCTGCATCCGTCTTAGGCGCTCTGAGTGGTGGGTTTAGTGCTATGAAAGTTGATGGTTTGACTAAAGTCCTTGGTTCTGGTATCAGCCCAGATAACATAACTAGCATGGCTTCTAAACTATTGCCTGGAGGACTTGGTGGCGGTATCGATGGTATCATGAAAGGTCAGTTGCCCAGCTCCGTTCTTGGTGAGGGTGCTGGGAAAGCCATGGGAGCTTTTACTCAGGGTCAGGCCATGTTATCTGCTAAAAAGAGTAGCCTCATTGACTCCATCAAACCAAAAGATTCAGAATTAGATAGCAAACTGGATGATTCGTTGAAAGGATTGTCTGCCGCAGATAAGGCATCTGTCTTAAATGGTGGTCTAACGACTGCAGAAAAAGCAGCAGTCCAACAACAACAGATTAACCAGACATTTGGCCAAGATAGACCAATCATAAAGGGATAAGAATGGCGACCGATTATAATGTAAAACATCCGAAACTCCCATATGAGGGAAATTATCCTAATCTTCACGTATCGCAGGATGCTGCCGGCAATCAGATCATCAAGAGTCTTGAGCCTGGAAAAGAGGCATATTTTGAGGTCATGGCAAGCGGCTCTTACTACGGTCATGCAGCTGATGGTTCTAGGACTGAGGTAGTTGTAGGTAAAACCCACCAATATCACGGTGACGGAGTTTCCAAGACGGCTGACGGACACTCTGACGAAAAGGTAAGCGGTTCGGTCAGATCAAACAGCGATGGTGGTAGAAGCAGCGAGAATGGCGGCGACAATTATTCTGGCGGTTCAGGTCATAACGTATCAGCTACACAGGATTCTGGTATCTCCCACAGTAGTGGTGACGTCTTTCATACCTCAGAGGGTAATCATATCACCCAGCATGATGGTAACGTAAGCCATGCTGTCACAGGAGATATGGTTGAGGTCGTTAATGGCCATAAAATGGATATAATAACTGGTGAGTATGGTATAAATATTCAAAGCGGTAATTTTGATATTCAGACTAACGATGGCAAGACTAGAATAAAGAGTTCGGATGCCATCATAATTGATAGTGATACTTCGATAACATTAAATGTTGGTGGTACTTCAATAACTATTACTCAGGGTGGTATTGTTATTGACAGTGGTGGTTCTACTACTATTAAATCTTCTAAGAGCAATGTTATTAGATCTAATAATGGTACTCAGCTTGAAATTGCTAATGTCCCACCAAAAGGTAAAGGTTAATAGATGGCAAGAGCCGATATAGTCCAAAAAGGAAAACCAGTAGAGTATTTCAGCGATTTTCTGAATAATATGGACGTACATCCGATTAACAAGACTCTTGGTAAAGTCATAAACGAAGAATCTGTAAAACAATCATTAAAGAATCTCATACTCACAAATATCGGAGAGAGATTATTTCAGCCTACAATTGGTTCAAACGTATACAAAGCTCTGTTTGAACCAAACGATGTCATTACAGCTGAAAATATAACATACCATATAACTTCAACGATAAAACAGAACGAAAAGAGAGTAATTCTGTTGAATGTTATCGTCAATCCTAATCCTGATAATTATTCTTTTGACGTAAACATCATTTTTTCTCTAATAAATAATCCAGATACTATAAATTTAAATCTAATCCTTAGAAGAGTAAGATAATGGCAAATAGCGCATTAGTATTAACATCGTTAGATTTTGATACTCTAAAATCCCAGCTAAAAACGTTCCTTCAATCGCAAAGTCAGTTTAAAGACTATGACTATGAAGGTTCTAACATGAACGTCCTCCTTGACGTTTTGTCTTACAACACATATCTCAACTCTTTCTATCTTAATATGATGGCTTCTGAGACATTCTTAGATACTGCGCAGCTTTACAGTTCTGTTGTCTCGCATGCGAAAGAACTGAATTATACACCAAGATCAGCGAGATCGGCAAAAGCTACTGTAAGTTGTAACTTTATAACTACTGGTATATCTAACACATTCTCAATCCCAAAGGGGACACAGTTTTCTGGTCAGAATGCTAATGGATCTTATACGTTCGTTACAGATAGAACACAGACCATAACTTCAACAAACAACGTATTCTCTATAACTAGTTTAGATATCTATGAGGGTTCCTACATCAACGAGACTATGATTGTTGATAATACCATAGAAAATCAAAAATTCGTTCTATCAAATAAAAATATTGATACAAGTAGTATCGTTGTTACTGTCTCTGAAGATAATGGTTCTAATGTTAATGATTTTTTACAGAGCGATACTCTGTATAATTTGAATTCTGAATCTCAGATATATTTCCTACAATCAACTTTAGATGGTTATTATGAAATCGTATTTGGGGATGGTGTTTTTGGTCGCGTACCGCAAAACAATGCTTTGATTCTTGTAACATATAGAGTATGTAATGGTTCTGATGGTAATGGCGTAACCACCTTCTTCTTAAACAAAGATTTAGGAGCATACAATGGCGGTAATTCTACAGCAAAAATAACTCCAGTAGTTACATCTGCTGATGGTTCGCCTATCGAAACAATTGAATCAATTCGTTTTAGAGCACCAAGAAATTATCAGACTCAGGATAGAGCTGTTACTGTTTCGGATTATAAGACTCTTATCCTAAACAATTTTCCAGAAATAAAAGACGTGAACGTATACGGCGGCGAAGAAGTTACAGATAGCATACAGTATGGAAAAGTTATTATTGTACCATCAACATTTTCTGGTTCGACGCTTACAAATCAAAGAAAAACTGATGTTATAACTTATCTAAAAACTAAAAAAATCATAGGAATAGAATTAGTAGTTTCTGATCCTGACTACGTTTATGTCGTGCCAACTATTAACGTAAATGTTGATTTTAAGAATACACCCATGACTCCAGCAGAGATCCAATCTTCTGTGATTAATGCTGTTAGTGCATTTAATAAGAGTAACCTACAGATATTCAACAATACCTTTAGATTTTCTAAATTAGTTGAGGCTGTTGATGCAGCAGACGCCAGTATCGTAGGCAATCAGATTAATACTCAAATTTATAAGATTGTAGAGCCTATTATTGGAACAGCTACATCTGTAACAACGAAATTCAATAATTCTCTACTTCCAGGGACGATCAGTAGCAGTCAATTCTTATTGAGTGATGGAAATACATACATCATAACAGATTACAGCGAATTAAATAATACTTTTGAAAGACAAATTACACCTTTGGGATTTTCTGTTTATAATACAAACCCAGTTTTGTATTTGAAGAAAATAACAACAAATAACACATTGGTATATATGAACGCTGGTACTATAGATTATAATACAGGTATATTAAACATAACAAATCTTAATGTTATTGATTTTCTTGGTAATAATGGTATTATTCTGTCAGGAACACCAGTAAATGATGATATTTCTGGTACTTTCAACAATATCGTAGAAATAGATATCGGCGCGATGTCAGTTAATGTAAATGCAGTCTAATGAATATAGAAAAATTTATATCGCCATTAATTAAATCTCAGTTTCCTGGTTTCTATAGAGATCAGGGGCCAAATTTCATTGCTTTCGTTCAAGCGTATTATGAATGGATGGAAAAACAGGGAAATGTTATAAATTTATCTAGATCTCTATCTGAGATTGGTGATATTGATCTTACTACAGCAGAATTTATCAAATATTTTAAGACAAAATATATAAACTCTCTTCCAGATAATGTTATTACTGACAAAAGATTATTGGTAAAACACATCATAGATCTTTATCGTTCTAAGGGTAACGAGAGCTCTTATAAACTGCTATTTCGTATGTTATTTAATGAAGATATAGATTTTTATATTCCCAGCGAATATATGATGAAACCTTCCGATAATACTTGGTTTGTTCCAAAATACATTGAAGTTTCTGATAGTTATTACCTACAAGATTTAGTTGGCCATTCTATCTACAGTTCTGGAAACGGAACAGGGGTTGTTGAAGATTTTACCACAAAGATTGTTAGTGGTAAAACCATAAACATTTTACATCTTTCTAATGTTGAAGGACAATTTAAATATGGTGAAGAAATCTACTCATATGATTTTCCTGAAATAAACATATCTAACGCTCCAGTCATATTTGGCTCTCTTTCTACTGTTTCTGTTACTTCTGGTGGCTATAATTATAAGGTAGGCGATCTACTCAATGTTATTGGAAGTGGTTTTGGTGGTGTTGCTAGAGTCGCAGCCACAACAAACCAAAACGGTAAAGTTACTTTTAATCTTAAGAATGGCGGTAAAGGATTTTCTACTAGCCCAAATATCACTATTACTGGTGGTGGCGGCGCAGGAGCTTCTTTCCAGGTTGGTGGTATAACAGACACTCAGATCGTCTCTCTTAACACAGACGTCATCAATGGTTTAAAAGATACTCTACTGGATATAGAGACTGAGGGTCTAGCTCTTAATGTCTCGATATTGTCTGGCACCTTTATAAACAACGAATATATCCATCTATCCGCTAACGCAAAACATTTTGATGTGGTGCAAATATTTGGTAATATCAGTAACGGCGAATCTCTTTCAAATAGTTCTTTGGGTATTTCAGGTCTTACTGTATATAATTCAGACGGAAATATGATATATTGTATTGGTTCGGATACCAATCTTAACAATGCAAATCTTGTGCCAGGCGTTATCTTAATAAGCAATACTTCTTCTTCGACTGTTAAGATTAATTCCACCTTTCCTAAAGTTACAGTGTCTGGAAACGGAGTCGTTAATACTTACGCATCAAATAGTTCTGTTCTTACGATCTTTAACCCAACTTCTGATATTGGCTATTTTATACCTAGTCTGACTGTAACAGGTAATACATCTGGGGCGACAGCAAAAATTACTGGTATTAACAGATTAACAAACTGGGGTCCGAGTTATTTTCCTGCTGGTTTCGGTAATGAGAATCTAAACAGCAACATTGGTAATACATTAAGATTTGTTGTTAAAGAAGTCGGAACCATAACATTCTTAAATAACATAAATCCAGGCACTGGTTACTCATCAAGCCCAACAGTAGAAATAGTTGAGCCTCTATTATATGATCTTAGAATACCAGACGGCATTGGTGGATATTTGGGTTATGATGCTATCGTAACAGCGAATGCCGGAACAGCAACAGGAATTGTTACTGGAGTTACGATTTATGATTCTGGATTGGGATATATACCAGATGAAAACGTAAATCTAGTAAACGCTAACAATACAGCTACTGTTACTGGTACTACAATTGTTGATCTAAATGGTGTTGGCGCTGGTTCTTATAAGAACACTAGAAGTTTCCTTAGTGAGACTATGAAAATTCAAGATAGCTATTTTTATCAGGCTTTCTCATACCAGATTACAGCAAACAGAATGATCGATACATACCAAAAATTCGTTCTAGACCTCGTTCATCCCTCTGGGTTCCTTCTTTTTGGTGCGTATTCGATCAAAAACGAACTGACAGAAGAATATTCACAACCAATCTCTTTTACATTGAATGGCGTTAGTTATTCATAATAAATACAATAAATCATATCGGGTAAAATAATGGCAGCTTTAACGATACATCATTACCTAGACATTATTGATTCTTTCATCAATAATCTCACGAATTCTTCTAAATCTTATTATCTGTTCATGGGCAGACCACAGCCATGGGTAAATGATTCTGGTGCAAATGATGATACTGCTGTTCAACCTGCAGATGGCTCAGTAAATCAACACGAATCTACAATCTATAATGATATTGTTTTTGGGAAACTAATCTCAAATACAAATGTTTCATATATGATCCCAAGATATGATTGGGCCAATAACACATATTACGACAGATACGATCAGTTTGATGCTAATCTCTATTCTAAGGCATTTTATGTTCTTAACGACAATTATGAAGTCTATAAATGCATAGACAACAATAATGGCGCAAATTCTACAGTAAAACCTTCTCTTACTTCTACGATTGGAACATTCCAAACAGGCGATGGCTATACTTGGAAATATATGTATAGTGTTGGTTCTGACGCAAATACCAATTTTACAAGTACTACATATATTCCTGTGACACCAAATAATTATGTAACTGGTAATGCTGTTGGTGGCACAATCGACGTTATTAGATTGTTAAACGGTGGTAACAACTATCAGGCACATTACAGTGGATTTTTACAAGGAACCGTAAACAATTATGTGGTAACTCTTGATGCTAATGCTGCTCCTATCGACAATTATTATGTGGGTTCTTCGATGTATCTTAAATCTGGTTTCGGCGCAGGCCAGATCCGTAAGATTACCAATTACAATGGCGCAAACAAACTGGTTCGTGTAGATTCACCATTTGATACTTTTATCAATTTTAATCTTGATGGTTATAGTGGCAATTTTAATGTTGGTGATACTCTAACACAAAATATCGATAGTATCGCAGTTTCTTACACAAAAGGCATATTCCAAGTTGGTGACAGTATAGTTCAATCTGATACAGGAGCAAACGGAACTATCGTTACAGCAAACTCTACTGTATATAAAGTCGTAAGAAATAGTCTTGCTACAACGTTCTCGTTAGGTTATCCGTTCATCAATACATCTCAATCTGGCACTCTCAAGAGTGGTAATGTTAATATCATATCTGGTAATAATTGGGTTATTGCCAATGGTGGGACTTCATTTACCTCGAATTATTCTGCTAATGACTATATTCGCGTTGGTTCTGATGCTAATACAAATGTCAGACGTGTTACCTCTGTCAACAGCACAGTTATTATCGTAGATTCTCCTTTTGGTAATTCAGCGACTGCAAATGTTCATTATTCTATGCCATACGTTGCTGAACCTCTTTCTATATCATTGCTCTCAGCGAATGGTACTGTATCAAATACAAATCTTAATGGCGTATCAATAAACATCACTAATCCAAACATACTTGGTTATTATTACATAATCGGCGAAAAAGTTAACATGGTTGACGGAAGTGGTATCAACCAAGGCGTTTCTGCTACAGTATCTTTTGCCAATTCTTCAACAGTAATATTAACAAATGTTTCAGGTACTGGATTTATAGGTGGAGATACTTATTTCCTAAAAGGCGAATCATCACTATTAGAAAATACTATTCATGCTGTAACCAGTTATCCTAACATAACAATCTCTAGTCCAATCGGAACATTTATATCTGGGCAAAACATATTCTCAAAAGATTCTGCTAATCTGCAGATTACTCATGGTTATGCAAACGTAATATCTTATTATACTATTCCGAATCAGTTAACAGAATATGTCATATCTCCAACTGTTAATATTGTTGGTGATGGTAGTGGTGCTCTCGCATACTCAACTGTTAATACTGATATAAAATCAACTTTGATTATTGACTCAACAAATACTATATCGTTTACTGCTGGTGAAATCGTGTATCAGAGTGATGGTACAGCCAATATTGGTTTGGGTATCCTTTATCAAGCAAATAGTTCTACTCTATCAATCAGTAATACTATCGGTTCATTTACTGTTTCGCCAAACTCAACATTCTATATCACAGGATTTACTTCTGGCGCCACAGCAAATGTTGTATCATATAATTTTTCTGCTACATCAAATAACATATCTAGAGTAATAGTAATCAATCCAGGCCAAGGATATACTTCTGCTAATGTTACTCTAACATCAAATAACACATATGGCAATGGTGCTCTGGCTGCAGCAACTATATCTCCAATTTTAGGCCATGGTTCCGATACTCATGCAGAGCTTGGTGCTAGATATGCTGGGGTTTCTGTGTTGATAGATAGCCCAACCAATGAATCTTATAAATTTCCTGTCTATGGAAAATACAGAAGAGTAGGTATTATCGAAAACCCATTATTTGCTGATGCAATGATACAGGTTGGTGATTTTGACAGAGTTAAACTTACTATCACAAATAAAAATGCCAATACATTTGTTCCAGGAGAGATTGTAATTCAATCTAATACGAATGCAGCTGGTATCGTTGTTTATGGTAACACAACATATCTAGAGTTGAGAAATGTTAAAGGAACATTTAGCGCCAATGGAAAATACGCAAACGGCAGTTCTTCTAACGATAACATCTTAGCTCTCAGCTCACTAACAACTGCAAATGTTTCCTTGTCTAATGTGGCTTATTTTAACGTCTATTCAAATGTTGATATCATTTCAGAAACATATTCTGGTGCTAGCGCATATCTTAAAAGTATTCCAGGCGGCCAAAACTCAAATCTATTCTTGACTAATGTAACAGGAAAATTCGAATATAATGACATCGTATATGATGCAGGGTCGAATGCTTATGCTAATGTTACAGCAATATATGCTGCAAACGGTACTATTGATGTTACTTCTTCGTTTGGCCGTAAATTTAGCCAGACAGTTCGTTTCCCATTAACATCAAATACCGCAGCATTTCAGCAATTTGAATATGTTAAACAACAGACTTCTAATTCTATTGGTCGCGTAATAAGCAATAATAACGAATTCGATTTTGCTATTGAATTACCCAGTGGTTCGTTTGACACTGGAAACTGGGTAGTCAGTCAGAATACTGGAGCTAATGCAATAGTAACATTCGCAAATAGCACATATTTAAGAGTAACTGCAGCAAATGGACAATTTTATGCTACGGATAACATTATAAATAATCTTGGTATTACTGCAGAAATTGCTAGTGTTTATCCTGTCTTAGTTCTTGGTGATATACAAGGTCCAAGATTCCAAGCAGGTTCTCTATCAGGTAATGTTGTTGGTACCGATTCTGGTGCGATTGGTAAGTGTTTGCTGAATAATAATAACATATTGTATCCGGATTTGGTTCGTGATTCAGGTGCTGTTACTTATATAGAAAACGTATCTCCATTCACAATAACTAACACATCTCAAGAGAGTGTAAGACTTATTATTAAATTTTAGAGGAAAATATGGCTCTTCAAACAGATCTATCCCGCTCGCCTTACTTTGATGACTACGATGTAAATAAGAATTTTTATCGTGTTCTTTACCGCCCATCTGTTGCTGTTCAGGCTCGCGAACTTAATCAGATGCAGACAATATTACAAGATCAAATTGATAAATTTGGGCGTAATATTTTTAAAGAAGGTTCTGTCACAGAAGGTTGTGCATTTACTTTTGATGATAAGTATAATTACGTAAAAATTAACGATACATATGCTAATGGCGCCGCATTTACTATTACAGATTTCCAAGATAAAGTAATTACTAATGGATTTGGTTTAAGAGCTATCGTTCATAATACTGTAGCAGGTTTTATAACACAAGATCCTGATCTTAACACTCTTTATGTAAAATACATCAATTCAGTAACAAATAATGGTATAACATATACAGCATTCTCTAACAACGATAATCTTGTTGTTACTACACAGGCTAACGTGGCTGTTGGTAACCTTACTGTTGCGACTGTAACCAATTCAACAGGCGTTGGATATGCCTTTACGACTACAGCCGGAACCATCTATAAAAAAGGTTTCTTTATTAGCGTTCAGCCTCAGACATTAATTGTTTCAAAATATGATAATATGCCAGATGGTATCTCTGTTGGTTTTGATGCTACTGAAAATATCATTACACCAGAAGCTGATTCTTCTCTTTATGATAACGCAGCTGGTTCGCCAAACTATGCAGCTCCAGGAGCACACCGTTTACAATTAATTCCTACTCTCGTAACTAGATATGCAAATAACATATCTAACACTTCTTCTTTCTTTTCTTTGTGCGATTTTAAAAGCGGTAAACCCGTTTCTATCAAAAATGATCCACAATATGCTCTACTTGGTGCACAAATTGCACAGAGAACATATGAAACGAATGGTAATTATGTTGTTTATCCTTTTGTTCTCTCTACAGAAGCAAAAGCTGCCAATGATGCTTTAAATTCTACATATGTAAATCTTGTTTCTTCTGCTGGTCTTGGATATGTTGAAGGATATAGAGTACAATATGTCAACAACAATAAAATAAACCTTAGAAGATCAACAGATTACGATACTGTAAAAAATGTTGTTGTTAGCGCAAATTATGGTTATTATATCAATGTTAATAATTTCTGTGGTGAATTTAATACTGATCAATTATACCAAGTAGAATTACACAGCGTTGCAAAAACAGCTGTTACTAGTGGCACTTTGTTAAGCACTGGATATTCTAGCTCTACTAGAATCGGAACAGCATATCTTCGTGGATTTATGTTCAGTTCTGGTAATATCGGCAGTGGTTCAGATATCTATACAGCATATCTATTTGATGTGCAGATGAATCCAGGTAAAAATTTCAGCGCTGTTAAGAGTATCATCAACTATCAATCTTCTGCAGTTGTTGGTGTTGCTGACGTTATTCAGACATATGATTCTACTGTTAATGCGAATATTTCTAAGATTCAGAGCGCCCAGTTTAACAACATGATTTATCCTTTTGGTCAGAAAGCGCTGAAAGAAAACGGTTTCAATAACACACAGTATGTTTATCGCGATAAGAAAACATCATCGTTCGGCGTTCCATCTCTTTCTGGTGGAGCGATGTCTTTCACTTTAAGTTCTGCTGACGGTACTGCAACAGAATCTTTTAATGTTTCTGGCACTCTTTCTCCTGCTCAGACTACAGAATTTTTAGTAGTCCCAACAGTATCAGGATATACTTCTAACTATACTGGTACAGTATCAACATCTGGAAACACAGTAACTGGTTCTTCTGATGCTGCTTTCCTATCTCATTTTGTTCCAGGCGATTATATCAGTATTGGTGGCTCTAATTTCCTAGTAACATTCGTTGCTAATAATACTTCTCTGAATACAATCGGTTCAGTATCAGGTTCTGGCTCATTTGCAAAAGCATTCCCAGCTGGAGTTCCTATCGACTTTACTAGAGGAAATAGATCAGTTGTTATTAGCGGAACAACTGCGACTTTTACTCTAAATGAGACTTTATCTGCATCGTTCAACGCCAAGATCTATTATGACGTTCTTCGTTCTTCTACTGTAGCGATCAAAAAACAAATTAAAAAGAATGTTATCGTTCAAATAAATTGCGCAAGTCATTCTGCTACAACTAATGGCCCATATTCTCTTGGTTTCCCAGATGTTTATAAGATTAATGCGATTTATCTAAACGAAGGAACATATTCTAACTCTGGTATTAATCTATCATCTGCTTTTAAATTTGACAATGGCCAGAGAGATAATTATTACGATCTCGCAACGATTACTCCTATTTCTGCTAATTTAGATGCAAATACTCGCATTTATGTTGATATGCAAGTGTTTACTTATGATCAATCGTCAGGTAAAGGTTTCTTTACTGCAAACTCTTATCCTATAGACAATGCTAATACTGCAAATACAACAGCAATTCAGACTGCTGCTATTCCTCAATATACAGCAACTGATGGTTCTATTTTTGATTTAAGAGACTGTGTTGATTTTAGACCTTTCGCGGCAAACACAGCAAATCCTGCGGCAAATTCTTCAAATTTTGCATCAACTGCTACTACAAATCCATCAGGAACATTAACATTTAGTCTTTCTTCTAAACATTCTTCCTCAGGGACTTATCTTCCTACACCAAATCAAAATTTTGAATCTGATATTCAACATTATTTGTCAAGAATTGATAAAGCTGTGATTAAAACAAATGGTGATTTTATTATCGTAGAAGGTAATCCATCAAATTCTCCTATTCCTCCTGTAGATCAACCTGGGGCGATGACTCTTGGGATTATTACCGTTCCGCCATATCCATCATTAGCAACCCCAGAAGCCAATGATGCTAAAAGATATGATTATGCAATAACAAATTCAATTACTCAGATTAAAAGATACACCATGAAAGATATTGGTGTTCTTTCTAATAAAATTGATAATCTGGAATATTATACTTCTCTCTCTTTGTTAGAAACACAAGCCAAAAATACTCTTGTGCGCTCGAGCGCGACAGGTCAAAACAGATTCCAAAATGGTATTCTTGTCGATCCTTTTAGAGGCCATGACATAGGTAACACTCTAGATCCAAATTATAATATAGCTATTGATACTGTTAAGTCTGAATTGAGACCATTTTTTGATCAGTTCCGTAGACCTATGAAATATAGCCAAGATTTAAGCACAAACACTGTAAAAAAAGGTAATGCTGTTCTTTTAAATTATACAGAAACACAATATATTTCTCAAAATTATGCAAGTAAATATAGAAATTGTATTGAAGGTAATATATATGTTTGGTCTGGCGAAATAAATTTCATTCCTCCTGGGGATACACAACCAGATCTTACTAAGAGCCCAGACGTTGTTAATAATATTGATCTTGCTTCTAATTTTGTTAATATTTCTGCTGCATATGGTACACAATGGGGTAATTGGCAAACAACAAGTTCAGCGACTGATTCTAAGATAGCTGGAACTGATTATAGTTCTGTTACAGATTCTTATGGAAATATTATCAACACTACCTCAACACAAACAGCAACTACTACTAACACTCAACAACAGCGTGCTGGCACACAACTTGCTGTTACTACTAGCACAAATCAATATAATGTGGGAACATTCGTAACAGATGTTTCAACATTACCTTATGTAAAATCTATTGCAGTAACTGTGATAGCTCATGGATTAAAACCAGGAAGTAGAGTCTATGGTTTCATAAACAATATAGACGTGAATCATTATCTTGGGCCAGCTAATAGTTCTTATGTTCCGTCAGGAAATTTAGGCGATCCATTGATTGTTGATAGTAATGGAAATTTATATGCACAATTAATAATTCCGCCAAATACTTTTAGATCAACGACTCTAGAAATGAATCTTTATGATGTTCCTAACCCAGTAACAGGTATAGATGCTATAACAACAAAAGCTACAGGTAATTTTTACGGTTCAAACATAAGTATAGCAAAGGGATCTTCTATATTAAATGCAAGAGAAGCTGTTGTTTCGGTTCAACAAGTTACAGATCAACAGACTATAACTCAAACTGTAGTAACAAGTAATTCTAGTGTTGTTGTTATACCTGCTCCAGCACCACCAGAGCCTCCATATAATCCTTACGGAGATAGTATTCCTGCTGCTTCTGATGGAAATAGTTATGATGGCGGCGGTGGTTGTTGTTTTGATCCAGATACGAAAGTTCTTATGGCTGATGGGTCTTGGAAAAAGATTTCAGATATTTTAGAAGGCGAACAAGTTATAGGTTCCACAGGTAATGTTAATACAGTTACAGGAACAAAATCAACAACTGTTCAAGACCGTATGATGAAAAAAATCAAAGGATATGATTTCTTTGCTACCGATGACCATCTGTTCTTAACCAATAATGGCTGGAAAACTTGGAGACCTGATAGATTAATTATAAACAACAGAGAAAATGCTGTTTTCTTAGAAGGAGAAAACCGTTATACTCCTCTTAATGACAAAGATATTCTTACTTTATTTAAAGATGGAAAAGTAACGAGTGTTCCATATTCTGAATTAGAAATTGAAGATCATATCTTTAATCCTGACTTTGTCGTTCATGATTTACATCTTGATGGCGATCAATCGTATATTGTTGAAGAATTTGTTGTCCATAACTGTGGTGGTGGTGGATGTGGATGTTGTTTTGATCCAGAAGCTTCTGTACTGATGGCTGATAAATCTCTGAAAAAAATTAAAGATGTCGAAATCGGAGATTTAGTTGTCGGTTATGGTGGTCAAATAAATAAAGTTGTAAACGTAAAAACCACAACGGTAAATGATAGACCGATGAAAGGATTTAATGGTTTTGCGTTTGCCACTGATGACCATCTGTTCCTTACTATCAATGGTTGGAAAACATTTAATCCACAAAGAGTTTTTGACAACAATTTAGATGTCAGAGTTTACCTAACTGGCGAAAACAAAACAACCCCTCTAAATGAGAACGATTCATTTGTAATGATGGGCATTTATGAACACAATGAAATTTCAATGAGCAGCCTATCTTATAAAGATTTAGATGTTATCACAGAAATAAAAGATAATGATTATGTTGTTTATGATCTTACCCTTGATGGTAACCATACTTATGTTGTTGAGGGATTTGTTGTTCATAACTGTGACGGATGTTCTTGTTTCTTGGCCGGAAGTTTAATAACAATGGCAGATGGATCTGTAAAAGTAATTGAAGATGTAAAAGTAGGAGAATATGTCCTAGGAGCTTTTGGCGAACACAATATAATTCTTGGTAAAGATAATGTTGTGCTTGGTAATAGATCGATGTATAAAATCAATTCAGAACATGATACTGCTGGGGATCATCCTCACGTTTCTAAAGATAAAAAATTCTATTCTTTTGAGGTAGATGCAATTTATAAAGAATGGGGTGGTTCTTATCCCGTAATTCTAGAAAACGATGAAATTGATATTTTAATCAATAAAGGATTAAATAAAGATAGAGTCCATCAATTAGAACTTGGTGTTGAACTTAAGACTGTAGATTCTTCTAAAGTCGTAGAAGAAATATTGGTATACGATATGCCACCAGAAACAAAGCTCTACAATTTTGTTGTTGGCGGGAGTCATACTTACTTTGTTAATGGTTACGCTGTAACTGGATGGCCTAGAGAAGATGACTTTGATTATGATAAATGGGAGTCAAAAGGAATTCAATTGACTCTTGATGATTATAGAATAAATACAAAGAAGTAATTAGGGGTAAAAATGACTAAACCAATTGCGCAAACTTTCTATATTAATGAACCCGTTGGTGGAACCGATGGAGTAGTATTAACTGCAGTTGATATCTATTTTGCATCTGTGAGCTCAAATTATGGTGTTGAATTGCAGATCAGAACCACTGATAATGGTAACCCAACAACTGATCGTTTACCGAACGGCCAAAAAGTGTTACAAATATCAGATACGTATGCTTCTGATATTACATATCTTAAGAATGGCACATCAACGACCATATCAGCTGGCAGTAAAATTATTACAGCATCTGCTGATGCCACAGTCCCTACAAGATTTGAATTTGATACTCCAATATTCTTAAAATCACAAACATCATATGCATTCGTTATTATTCCGATTGGTGGTAACCCTGATTATACTGTTTGGACAGCAGAATTGGGTAAGACCGATGTATCATTAAACACCCCAATTACTACAAATAATGATACAGGAACACTTTTCTTATCTTCGAACGATATACAATTTACAGCAATTCAATCTGAAGATATTAAATTTACAATTTACACAGCTGATTTTACTGTCAGTGGTGGTTCTGGTACTGCAGTATATACAATGTTTGATGAAGAAAATATGCAGTACAATAATCTTATTGGTTCTTTTACTCCAAATGAATTGCTTTTTATATCTGATACAAATTACAATTTGGCTAAATTGAGAATCGATTCTACAAATACTATTCCTTTCTCAGTTGGTGAAACTGTTTACCAGAGTAATGGAAGCGCCAATTTAGCAACAGGTGTCTTGTATTATGCAAACGGTTCTTCTTTGCTTGTAACAAATACTGTTGGAGCTTTTGTTGCTTCTTCTGGAAACACGACTCTATATGTTCAGGGCGGAGCCTCAGGAGCTACTGTTAATGTGACATCTTATAGTCAAAATGTTATAGCTCAATCAAATTCTACTATCATAGTTCCGTTTACTGGGAACGGAACTGCAAATATTTTTTATGCAAACCAATCAATATATATCGGTACGAACAATCGTTCATCAATGCAGGTTGGTATTGTTAATACTGTTATTAATTCTACAGCTTTTTCTCTTGCAGGAAATATATCATTCAGCGATACCAATTCACTTTTAGGGCAAGTAAGAGGTGATGGTTTAGCTCTTAATGGTAGATTTAGTGGTTCTGTTGCTCAAAACATATCAAATAAGTATATGTCAACAAATTTTTATATTTGGGGATCTACGGCAAACGCTTCTTCTAATTTCTCCAACTCTTATGGAAAATACCTAATAGGAAAATCTTCTCAATCTTCAGCAATCATAAATTCTAATTATAATAGATCTTATAATGCTATTATTCCACAATTTGCTGATATGACTTCTTTTTCCACAAATATCAATTATTATCTAACAGGTATTCAAAAAAATAATACTTCAGATTCATCTCCTATTCCTGTGGTTAATAATTCAGAAAAAGAATTTTACGATGTTGAAAGAGCTGTAAAAGCTAGATCAGACGAACTTATCAATAATGGTGGCTCTTACACAACTTTAATTTCTGCAGAATTTACTACCGCAAACAATAAATTTTCTCCATATATTGATAGTATTTCTAATTACTCTACTTTTACTAGAAATTATACTTTCCAAAAATGGCAAACTTACGGATATGTTCTTTCTATTTCAAATGCCACTAATAGTTTTTATGTTTCTAGAAACAATTCAGGACAACCTGTTTCTCAATCTAATGGTTCAGTTACAGTAACAGGTAATTTCCATTATGGAAACAGTAGTGTTATGTATATTTCAAATACTTCTGGTCCATTTCAGGCTGGTTATAGTATCTATGTTACAGGAAATTCAACTATTAATGCTTATGTTAATTCTTCACAAAAATACGGAGAAATATATAATACTAATCTAATTTATCCAAGATCAAGATATATTTCTAAAAACGTAGTTCTTGCTGATAAACAAGACGCCGAAGACCTTAAATGTTTCATAGCAGCATATCGTCCAGCAACAACTGATTTTAAAGTTTATGCTAAAATTCAACACAACCAAGATTCTTCAGCTTTTAATAATATATACTGGTCTAGAATGGTAGAAATATCTTCGCCTGCTTTATTAAGTTCTGGGACAAATCTAGATGATTTTGTTGAACTTGAATATGATTTTCCGACTAGTGTTTTCTTGGCTTCAAATAATGCACAATGCAATACTTCTTCAGCTAACGTAACAGTTTCTACGACAGCAGGTATCGCAAACGGTAATTATATCTATCTGTATAATACTGCTGCTAATACTTTTATTGTTCGTATGGTAAATTATGTTGCGAATAATACTACTCTAGTCCTAACTTCCAACCCATCAATCTCAACTACTGTTAGTGCTTATGCTGATATTGGTATTATTCCTGGAATTGAAGACCAGACTGGAGCTTTCTTGTTCGCAAATAATAACAACATAGTAAGATACGTATCTAATACTGATGTCGTTTATGATAGCTTTAAGACTTTTGCTATTAAGATTATTCCTGTCTCAGAGACATCTTATATTATTCCAAGAGCCGCAGATATGAGATGTTTAGCGTTGCAGGTGTAAGATGTATCAAAAAGTAATCGATCATAAAGATCTTTTGAGAGATAGTAATAGTAAAGCCATACTGAATCAGGACTCTTCTTCGCTTAATAAATATAAAGAAGAGAGAGAATATAAACAGAAACTTGCAAACGTCGTTAATGAACATCAACAGCTAAAAGAAGATGTTTCTGAGATTAAACAGATGTTAAGAGAAATTTTAGGAAAAGCCAGTAAATGACTATAACCATCTCACAAGTTACTAATACTCAGAGCTTTGGGACTTGGCTCCAGAGAACTAACGACATCGTATACATTATCGGAGCCAATGCAGTAACAGCAGATTCTACTTCTTCTGGTTCTGTTACTACTGGTAACGCATATGTGAATGGTTTCTTTGGCGCTAACAATCTTTTCGTAAATAATTATATTTCTGGTGGCGTCATGGGCGCTCCTAATACTCTTTACGTTACTTCAAACCTTAACGTAGTAAATGCTACAGCATTCTTCGGAAATGCTACTGCTAACGTAGTTCTTGGTTATCTTTCTGCTCCAAGTTCTATTATGGAAGGTTTTGGTAACCAGAATAATTACGTACAGTTTGTATTACAAAATACTAACACTGGTATTAATTCTTCTACCGATCTTGCTCTCTACAATAGTGTAGGTACGACATCTAACGTATTCATTGACTTGGGTATCAATGGTAGCAACTGGTCTGGTTCTTCTTGGACTATCAATGGACCTTCAGATGTTTATCTCTATTCAGGTAATACCAATCTATCAATCGGTACACAGGGTCAGGCATATATCAACTTTTTCGCTAATGGAACATTAGCTAACAACGAAGTCATGCGCCTTACATCAGGCGCGAACGTAGGTATCGGTAATACAAATCCAAATGCTAGATTACAGGTAACAGGAACTGCTAACATCAGCGGTAACGTTGCATTCGGTGGAGTTCTTCAAGTCGCAAATACATTAACTGTAACTGGTAATGCTACGTTCTCGAATACAGTAAATGCGACTGGTCTTGTTACTGTTAATACTTTCAATGCTACTGTCGCTAACTCAACAAATATAAATGCATCAAATAACTTTACAGTAGCTGGAGTTGTTCAAGCTAACTCTACTGTTGTTAACGCAGCTTCTTTTGCAGTAGGAACTATTACTTCATCAAACGGTTTCTTTGCAAACTCTTCGTATGTTACTCTCGGCAACAGCTCAGTGAATACTTACATAACTGCAAATGGTGTTACAACAAACACTGTTAATACATATGTCTTGAATGTTACTGGCCTGTTTATTGCTTCTAACTCAGCTCTCGGTAGTATTTTCCCACCAGTCGGTTTTAGTAACACATACAGCATATCAAATAGTTCTTTATATTATTCGAACTCTTACATATATGCGATGTATACTAATAGCCTATCACCATTCTCAAGCCTGTTGACCATTACATCAAATACAAATATCAGTGGTGTTGCTAACATAGCTGGTAATACCACGATTACAGGGTTTGCTAATATCTCAGCAAATACTACGATTGGTGGCGCAGCAAACATAGCTGGTAACGTTGCAATCGGTGGCGTGGTTTCTATTGCTGGTATCAATACGATGTATAGTAATACGTTTAATTTTAGCAGCACTGCTCAGATAACTGTCGACAGTTTCTCAGCTTCTACATTTAGATCAGCAGAATATCTCATTGAATTGACTGATTCCGGCACAAGTAGCTACCAGCTAACTAAGATATTATTGATCCAGGACGGAACTTCTGCTTATGCTACTGAATTTGGCACTATTGTTAACAATAGTTCTCTGTGTTCGTTTGTGGCCGACATTAACTCTGGCTCTGTGAGATTGAGAGGAACACCAGCAACTTCAACAGTAGTTGCCAAATTTACAAGAAATACTATGGTGGTGTAAGATGGCAACAAAGGCTAACATAGTTGTTGATCAGGGTACTACTTTTAATACACAAATATCTCTTACTGATGATGCTGGTAATCCTCTAGATCTTACTGGCTATACTGGCGAATCGCAGATTCGTAAATGGTATACATCAAGCAATTCTACTTCTTTTAGCGTCTCCCTTAGCACAGGAGTCGTAAATCTTTCATTAGACGCAAATACCACCAGCTCTCTTGCAGCTGGTAGATATGTGTATGATGTTGTCATGACAGACGGCACTGGCGTCGTTACTAGAGTCGTAGAGGGGATCGTTACTGTAACGCCAAGAGTATCACAATAATGGCCAACATTAATGCTACAATAAGAAGACCAAACCTAATCGTAGCAAATACGGTCCCTCTTACTACGACTCAATCTAACCCACCATTATCGCTAAAAAATAATGGTGCATCTTTGAATCAAAATTATATACATAATCTACTAGATGTAGTCGAAGATCATCCATCTGATGGAGCTACTCTAGTATACAATGCGAATACGCATAAATACGAAGTAAAAAACATAACAATTAGCGTGACGAGCCTTGATGGCGGTTCTTTTTAAGATGATTTTATAATAAATATAAAAAACAATAACACAAAGGAACAACCATGGCTAATAACCTAATTCAAATTAAAAGAAGTGCTTCTACAGCTACTCCATCGTCGTTGAATCCAGGCGAATTAGCCTTTTCCAACGTAGTTGGTGGTTCTGGTATACTATTCATCGGTTCTACTGATGGCGGTACTGTTGTTCCAATTGGTGGTGCTAGAACTCCAGGTACTCTTACTGCCAACCAAGCTCTCGTAGCCAACTCTACTTCTGGTATTAACAGAATTTTAGCTGCTAACGTTGATCTTAATATCCTTAATGCTAACGGTAGCCCTGGAACTTCTGGTTATGTTCTGTTCTCTGGTGGTTCTGGCTCGAATGCATACTGGGCTGGTGCTGGTGGTCTTGGTGTTAACACTGCTGCTCAATACAGCTTTACCAATACAATTTCTTTCTCAAATACTGTAACATTCAGTACTTCTATCCTAGCTAACACTATTAATGCTACATCATATACCGCTGCTACTTATGGTGGTGCTACTAGTGGTTTCCTTGCTAACTCTACATTTATTGGTGTTGGTAATAACTCTGTTAACGTAAGCATCAATAGCACTGCATTTAGCGGAACTGCAAATAATGCATTGTATCTTGGTGGAACAATCGCTTCTTCCTATGCTACTCAGTCTTATGTAACTAGCCAAGGCTATATAACATCTTCTGCTCTTTCTGGATATGCTACTCAGTCTTATGCTGATAGTTCTGCTAGCTCGTACGCCAGCACTGCATATTCCAATGCTATGGCGGATACTCTAACTCGTAATGCTACGTATACTGGAAACACTACGTTTAGCTCGGCCAATCATTCGATTACTGGCACCAATACATACATCTCATCTAACACTACGATTGCTGGTACCAATACCGTAATCTCATCGAACGTCTTTATTACTGGCTCATCTCTTGCTGCTCCAGCGATCTCTCTTGGCGGCTCGATTATCCCAACTTCTAACGTATCATATGACCTTGGTAATTCTACCAACGCTTTCAGAAGTTTGTATGTTGGTGGTACTACTGTCTATCTAGGTTCTGTGACCCTAAAAGACAGCAGCGGAACTCTACAAGTTAATGCTGCTTCTGGTGGCGCTGCTTCTGGTCTTGCTGTTGCTAACCTTACTCTTTCTACCAATACATTAACAATCGGTACTGCAGCATATCATGTTGCTAACGGTAACTTAGGTATCGGTAACAGCGCACCAACTGATAAGTTGTCGGTTAATGGCACTACCAATCTTGGCGCGAACGTTGTTATTGGTGGTACTAACGTATATGCTACTTCAGCAGTACTGAATGTTAAAGACATTATTGCTAGTGGTAACCTTACTGTTCAGGGCACTCTTACTACTATCGATACCAATAACCTACAGGTTAAAGATAACTCGATTAAGATTGCTGATGGCCAGGCAAGTTCAACAACTTATGTTGACCAACAAGACTTCGTAGTTTATGGTACATATGGTAACACTGCGAATACTTGGTATGCTGGTTTCTATCGCGACCACGCTGCGAGCACTGGAACAAACCCAGTATTTAAAATCTTCGCATCTAATACTGAACCTTCAGGTGTCGTAGATAATAGTGCTCCAGGATATAACCTTGGTACTGTTAATGCTTGGTTGACTACTGGCGCTTTTGTCGCTAACTCAACTGTAGTCAATATTACTGCGAATAGCACAGTATCTTCTGCTCTTGTTGCCAACACCTTGACTCTTTCGAGCGCTCTTGCTGCTTCATACGGTGGTACTGGCCAGACTTCATATAGCACTGGTGACTTGCTATATGCATCATCTTCTTCGGCGCTAAGTAAGTTATCGGTCCCAGGTTCTGCTGCTAACGGCCAGGTTCTACAGATTACCAACAACCTACCAGCTTATGGCACTCTAGATGGCGGTACATTCTAAGTTATCATCATCACATTACTGATTATATTATAGATTGAAACATTAGTCAAGGATTTTATTATGAATGAAGAATTTATTAATACCTACATTGAGATGATGAACAATAAAGTGTCTGATCTAACCAAATCAGAAATTATGTTACAGACGAGATTGGCGATTGCTGAAAAATTAGTCGCCACTCTCTTAGAAGATAAAACAAAATTAGAGGCGAGCTTAAATAAGAAAGCCTCTAAGACTACTAAAGAAGATAATTCGTTTTAATCCTCGGTATATACCGATTGATGAGGAGAGCCAAAATTGGCCAATAATACCTTTCAGGTAAAGAGAACGTCCACGACTGGCCGCACGCCAAATACGACAAACTCTGCCAATTCTCAATACATAAATGCGGGCGAACTGGCTCTGAATATGACCGATCAGGTTCTTTATACTTCTGACGGTACGAATCTTATCATCATTGGTTCGAATACAGTAAATCATAGAGTTAGTAATACTCTAACTGTTAATGCTATTTCCGCGAACGGTTCTTTAGGATCGGCAAACCAAGTACTGACTTCAAATGGTTCATCTGTTTATTGGTCAACACCAACAGGTGGTGGCGCATCAGTAACAATATCAGATACAGCACCATCTTCGCCTTCGGCTGGTAATCTTTGGTATAGCAGTGCTACAGGTGATTTGTATATATATTACAATGATGGCGATAGTAGCCAGTGGGTTAGTGTTAACGAGACATATCTTGGCGCTCCTGTTAATACACCATTGTTTACTGGTCTTGCTACATTTAGTAACGGTATCAATGTTGTTGGTAATGCTACTTTTACAAACACAACTTTTAGCAATACCAATTTTGGCAATACAATATTCAGTGGTTCTATAACAGCAAACAGTTCAAATGGAACAACTGGTCAAGTTTTAACATCTGGTGGTAGTAGTGGTAACGTATATTGGTCAACACCAAATACATCATTTGCTACAACAGGTAAAGCCATTGCAATGGCAATAGTATTCGGGGGATAATATGGCTAATCCAAATATAGTTGGTGTATCAACAATTTATGGTAATACTAACTTACTAGCGGTAACAACAGTTAACACCGCTATTGTTTCTAACCCATCAAGTAGCGCTTCTGTTTATAAATTGAATACTCTTTCTGTATCAAATATTAATACTGCTGCTGCTTCTGTTTCAGTAATGTTTAATAGAGGTGGTGCCAATACTTTTCTTGTGCAAAACGTACCTGTTGCTGCTAACTCTAAATTGGATATAATTGGTAAAGACACGATGCTATACTTGCTTGAAAATGATGCAGTCCAGATAGTCGCATCGGCGAATGCATATATTCAAGCAATTGCCAGCTGGGAGCAAATAAGCTAATGCCAAGAGCTAGAATGAATGGTGGCGTTACTGGGTATTTCAACTTACCTACTGGATCATCAGCAGGTGGTATCTGGTCAGCTACTGAAGAAAACTTGTATAGAGGAAATAATTTATTTCCTTTGGATTCAACTGGTGGCGATCCACAATTTAACTTAACGTCATTATTACTTCATGGTGATGGTAGTAATGGCGCAAACAACAGTGTGTTTCAAGATTCTAGCGCTACTGCAGCTACCATCACACGCAATGGCACACCGACACAGGGAACGTTCTCACCATTCAGCCAGACTGGTTGGAGTAATTATTTCAATGGAAGCACAGATTATCTACAGGCAACTGTTACAGGATCTGGCACAGGCGATTTTACGATCGAAGGGTGGGCATACGCAACTACATTAGCTTCAGGAGCTCCAAATATATTCAGTATTGTGGCCAGCGGCAGCAGTACGGGATTCCAAGTCTATATGAGTTCATCTCAGGGATTTGGTATAAGAAGTAATACTTCCAATATTTTAATAAATGCTGGCAGTATTACACCATTAGCCAACACATGGTATCATTTGGCAATGGTAAGAAAAACTGGTACCATATCGTTGTATGTCAACGGAGTACTTGCAGCCAGTACATCATCAGCGTATACATTCAGTGATACACAGTTTAATGTTGGTTATACTTCGATCGGAAGTTATTTTGCAGGATATATATCTAATGTAAGATATGTAAACGGCACCGCGATATACAACAGTAACTTTACACCAAGTACAACACCACTAACCGCAATCACAAACACTGTATTACTCACTTGTCAATCTAATCGTTTCTTAGATAACAGCACTAACGCATATACTATAACACCATCAGGCACTCCCAGCGTCCAACCATTCTCACCATTACCTCCCGCTGCTGCTTATGGTGTCAGTAGTGTTGGTGGTAGCGCATATTTCAATCAGGCTAATCCCGATTATCTTATGACTTCTTATAGCACTGGTAATAATTTTACTGGTAATTTTACTATAGAAGCCTGGGTATATTGTTTAGGTGTAGGAACTCCTGGATTCGGCATTTTGGCAAATCAGGGTTTTACTACCAGTGGCGGTAGCGGTGTATCTATATTTTTTGATACCAGTGGTCGAATCGCTTTTTTTGTCAACGGAAACGGGACTATCGCATATTCTGCCAATAATACTGTTAGTTATAATCAATGGTACCATGTAGCTTTAGTCCGTCTCGGTTCTACTAATACTCTGTACCTCAACGGTGTAAGTGTAGCTACTAATACCGCAACACCGACTTGGCCAGGGGCGACTGCATTTGGAATAGGCAGGACATACAACGATAATACTGGCTATCAATGGTCTGGATATATCAGCAATCTACGTGTTGTAAATGGTACAGCAGTATATACATCTGCCTTCACACCACCAACCGCACCAGTTACTGCTATTGCCGCTACCCAGCTGCTAATAAACGGCACTAACGCTGGTATCTACGATCAGACTGCTAAGAACGATCTTATTACGGTTGGTTCTGCACAGATTAGTACTACACAATCTAAATTTGGTGGCAGCAGCATATTATTCAATGGCAGTACAGATTATATCACTACTCCCAGCTATCTGAATTGGCAATTCGGCACCGGTGATTTCACTATAGAAGCATGGGTATGGAAATCAGCCAACGGTACTAATGGATATGATGGTGTAGCACAATATGGAAGCGCTACCAATGCTAGCGATGGCTGGTATTTTGAGATAAGTTCTTCTCGAGGATTATATTTTACTATCAACGGTTCTACAGTAACTTATGGTACATGGACAAATGACAGCACATGGCATCATGTAGCAGTAGTAAGAAGCAGTGGAATAGTTACTATATACAAAGATGGAACAAGTGTAGCAAGCGGTAGTTTAGCAGGATCTGTTCCTACGACCGGTACAGTAGGAAGAATAGGATCTACATATAACGGCACTACTTACTACTATTATAACGGTTATATTGACGATCTACGTATCACCAAAGGTTATGCCAGATATACCTCAGCCTTTACACCATTATTATCAGCATTCCCTAACCGATAAATACATGAAAAAAGAGTAAACAATGGCAATTAATTTTCCAACAGGTGTAGCTAACGGATATATTTTTACTGACTCGACTTCAGGCAGTCGTTTCCAGTACTATAGCACACCTGGTGTTTGGAAATACATTGCTTATTCTACAACACCAACGTTAGCTAAAGCATCGCTAACAGGGGATGGTACAACAACATCATTTGGTATTCCAGGTGGTTATGTCGCGAACCAGATAAGCGTATATCTTAACGGTTCTTACCAGAGACCTGGAGTTGACGTTAATATTGGTAGTGGTGTTAACATCGTGTTTACGACACCACCACCGAACGGTTCATTGGTTGATGCTGTTGGCACAGGAACATTCTCATTCAATGGTGCATCAGTTCTGGTCAATCAGCAGTTTACAGCAAACGGAACTGCTAACAGCTTCGCTATTACTGGTGGTTACCTGCCAGGAATGCTTTCTGTCTATCTTAACGGTGTAAAACAAATACCTGTAATTGATGTTAATACGACTTCTGGTTCAAATGTTGGGTTTGTTGTTACACCACCAAATAATTATATTGTTGATGTATTTGGTTATCAATCAGCGATTACTCTATCTTCAAACTCGCTTGTTGTTGGTAATACTACAGTCTTAGGAACAGCAATTACTGTTGGTAATACATCTGTTAATACTACAATTACAACTAATACTGTTACAAGTAATACAGCTGTATTTAATTACTATAACGCAAATGGATCAACAGGAACGGCAGGACAAGCACTAGTATCTGGTGGTCCTAGTGGTAATGCTTACTGGGGATCAGGTGGATCTAGCAATGCTAAGATCTACGGAATTTCAATGTTTATTGGGGGATAACAATGGCTAATCCAAATGTATTCAATGGTTCGACACTATACGGTAACGTTGCTGGATTGGCAGTTGGCACCTCATACGCCAACGTAGTGCAAAATCCAGCATCATCAAGTAGCTTGTATAAAGTAAAATCATTAACTGTTACAAACGCATGCACGGCTCTAATTAACATAACACTCCAATTAAATCAAGCAGGAACAAACACATCAATTGCAGCTAACGTTGGCGTGCCATCTCAAGCAACAATGGTTTTTATTGCAAAAGATTCTGAAATATATTTGTTAGAAAATAACTCATTACAAATCAATGCTGGTTCTGCTGGATATATCACAGCAATAGCAAGTTGGGATCAAATAAGCTAATGAGAATTAGAAACAACGGTGGTATAATAGGGCCAGCTGTAACTGTATCGGGTCAAATTGCACCAGGTGTCTGGTCTAATCCCGAAACAGCGTTGTATTTAAATGCTGGTACATGGCCAAAGCCCGTTGGAGCTGTAGCAAAAGCAACAGGTGGAACTATAACTTTATATCCAGGTCTTGGTGTATTCCATACGTTTACGTCAGCATCTAATTCGTTTGTTCCATCAATTAATATGTCTAATTGCACCATTTTTCTTGTTGGTGGCGGTGGAGGCGGTGGTGTTAATAACTTCCCAGGATCTGGTGGTCCAGGTGGCTATGTAACATTACTAACTAACCAAAGTTTTACAGCATCAACAACATATACAATATACGTTGGAGCAGGCGGCTCTGGTGCTGGTGGTGGTGGTTATTCTGCTGGTGGCAACGGTGGTACTACCACTATAGGTGGTGGCGCTATATCTGCACAAGCTAATGGTGGGACATGGTTCGGTGTGTATCAAACTCAATCGGGTTATAACAACAATGGTTCGACCGGATCATATACAGGTACAAACGGAGGCGGTGGTGCCGGATCGGGGGCTGCTAGTTCTGGTGGTAATGATGGTGGGTACGGCTCGACATTAGGGAATACACTAACAACACAAATTGCTGCAGCTGGTGGTACCGTTTATGGACATTTAGTTTCAGGAACATATTATTATGGTGGTGGCGGTGGTAACTATTATTCAACTACTTACACCCCAGGTGGCGGTGGTATTGGTAATTCTAATCACACTACAGCTGGTACAAACTATACTGGCGGTGGTGGCGGTGGTGGCGGAACAATTGGTGCTGCTGGCGCTGCTGGTGGTACAGGTGTCGCAATCATATTTTATCCATACTAATAAATACAATTAAAAAGGTAGACAATGACTTTTACTAATAGCCTTGCAGGTTTAGCCAATAATGCAAATGCGATAGTTAGCTCTATCTCAGTTAACGCTACTGCTGTTACTGCGGTAACTTCAAACTTGGTTACGACAAGTTTTATATCTGCAAACGGTACAAGCAACACAGGTTCAGCAGGGCAGGTGTTAACATCAGGCGGTTCTGCATCAAACGTATACTGGGCTAACTCAGCTACTTCTGGTAAAAGTATAGCTCTTTCAATGCTTATCGGGGGATGATATGGCCAATCCAAATATAGTTAACATAGTAAATATGTATGGTAACACTGGTACTCTTGCAGTTACTACATCTTACGCTAACATCGTTCAAAATCCTGCTTCATCAAGTAATCTTTATAAAGTAACTAACCTTATTGTTACAAATGCTTGCACAGTTGCTCAATCTGTTACATTACAAATAAATCAGGCTGGGACAAACACTACGATTGCTGCAAACGTATCAGTTCCAGCAGCTGTCAGCCTTGTTATCTTAGGTAAAGATACAGCTATCTATTTGTTAGAAAATAACTCATTACAAATAAACGCAGTAGCAAACGGTTATATTACAGCTGTGTGTAGCTGGGAGCAGATCAGTTAATGGTTAGAATAAGAAACAATGGTGGGATAATTGGTCCTTATGATGCAACCAGTAGCAGCAATGCAACTGGTATCTACACAATTGTAGAAGCGCAGCAATATAAAGGCAATAATAGTTTTCCACAATATGTTTTTCCTGTTGATCCACAATTTAATCTTAATTCTATGTTATTACACGCTGATGGTGGTAATGGAGCAAACAACAGTGTGTTTCAAGACAGCAGCACTAATGCATATACTATAACGAGAAATGGTACTGCAACACAAGGAACAATAAGTCCGTTTAGTCCAACAGGTTGGAGTACTGTATTCAATGGTACATCTGACTATCTTACTGTGCCTGGAAGTAGCGCTTTTGCATTTGGTACAGGTGATTTTACCATTGAGTTTTGGGTAAGATCTATTAGTAGTGGTACGTCAATGAACTTGATCTGGATGACAAGTAGCTGGGGTATCATAGTTTACAGTAACAGTCAAATTTATTATCAAAATGTTGTAGCATCAACAAACGTGATTGGTGGTGTTGCTTATGGTAATCTTTTTGATGGAAACTGGCATCATGTTGCACTGTCTAGAGCAAGTGGCCAATCAAGATTTTTTATTGATGGCACACCAATTGGTACAGCGACAGCGGACACAATCAATTACACAGCTACTAATACAATTAACATAGCAAATGTTAGTGGCTATGGTTATTTTTCTGGTACAATGAGTAATATAAGAATAGTTAAAGGTACATCACTCTATGGTGTTACTAATTCTTTTACCCCTTCAACAACACCACTAACTGCTATATCAGGTACAAGTTTACTTACATGTCAATCTAATAGGCATTTAGACAATAGTACTAATGCTTATACTGTAACAGCAGCAGGAGCGCCAACTGTTCTAGCTACATCACCATTTGCTCCTAGTGGACCGTATGGTGTTAGCAGCGTTGGTGGTAGCATGTATTTTAATGGTAGTACGGATTATCTTACGGTTCCGTATTCAGCGTCTTTAGAAAAGTATACGGGAGATTTTACTGTAGAATGTTGGTTTTATATGACTAACACTTCTGGCACTCAGCCTATAATAAGCCAGCGAACAACCAACAGCACTTATTGTCCTTATCTATTATGGGTATCATCCGGAACACTTACACTTTATATGTCTTCGAATAATTTCAGCTGGGATGTTATCAATGCTCAGAGTTTGGGCACAGTTGTTGCTGGACAGTGGTATCATTATGCCCTTGTAAGATCTGGTAGTGCTATAAAATCATACTTAAATGGTGCAGTTGTTGGTGCTGGTGCTACGAGCAGTGCCACTTTGGATGCTACATCATCTAATATTCTTAGAATTGGAGCAACAGGGGATCCTACTTATTTCAATGGTTATATCACTAATGCTAGAATTGTAAACGGAACTGCCGTTTATACAACTAACTTCACACCACCAACAGCACCAGTTACAGCAATTACAAACACTCAATTATTAGTAAACGGAACTAATGCTGGAATTTACGATCAATCTACTAAATGTGATCTTTTAACTTATGGGGCTGCTCAAATTAGTACAACACAATCAAAATTTGGTGGTAGTAGTATTGCGTTCAATGGCTCATCAGATTATTTAACAATCCCATGGAACTATAATATAGATGTTACAAATGCTCCATTTACATTTGAGTGTTGGGTGTATGTGACTGGTACTAATACGTATCAAGTTTTAGTATATCAGGGTGTTGGTACAACAAGTAACAGTCAATATACGTGGAGAATAATACTTCGTTCAATGGTGCCCAATTTTGAAACTTTCAGTGGTTCTAGTTATGTTAGTATTGCAAGTTCTACAGGAGCTTTAAGCACAGGTCAATGGTATCACATTGCAGTAACAAGAAATGGTAGTGGTGGTGCAATCTACGTGAACGGCACACAAACTACTGGTTCTGCATATACAGCTTTTAATAATTCTGGAAATTTTACCATGTATTTGGGTGCAGAAGGTTCACCTGTTGAGTATTACCTACAAGGTTATATGGATGAAATACGATTTACAAAAGGTTATAATAGATATAGTGCATCATTTACGCCTCCAACAGCAGCGTTTAATAACCAATAAATACAGTTAAAAAGGTAACGAATGACACAAAACTTTAACTTAGGATTCTTTGCTCAAAACCTTACTATCAATGCTACTGCAAATAGTATCAGTGTTGGAGCAAACACATTTGCATATCCTAACGGTGAGGGTGTTGGCACTACCTATATACTTGATGACTTCTCATCTCTGTTTGATGGTGCAATAACCAATACATTCAAAATGTCTGTCAACAATACGCCTGTTACACCATCTAACCCAAGTATGGTTACAGTGTTTATAGGTGGTGTTCCTGTTACACCAGCAAAATATGATTATGTCAATCAACCAGAAATATCATTCTATTCATCGGGTTTTAAGATATTCGGTTCTAATATTACCTTTACTACTCCACCAATGACTGGAATGAATTTTTACGGAACTTATAGAACAAACCAAGATTCCGCTCCAACTTTTAATTATTCACAAGTACCTTTCCAACCACTAAATATAATGCTTGGATACTAAAGGATCAAATAAATGGCAAGAAAAGTAATTCTCGATAGGTATTATACCTTTACACCTTCAACAAGAACAATCGTAATCCCACGTGCTGTTCCGAAAGAGCGTCTTATCTTAATTACTGACGTAACAACAAACGTCGTAATCTATAACTTTTCTGATCCAAACCTGCTCTCGACCTCGTATACTATTGCGACCGATTCGAGCGGTAACACTACGACAACAATCGTATTAAACTACAATACTGCTGCTCTATCATCTACCGATAGCTTACAGATTATCATCGATGAATATGACGAAAAGTTCAGCCCATCTGAGACATATCTTGATCCTGTTAACAAGCTGCGTGTATCTCAGCCACAGTCATTGATCGATACCGATTTTGAATACTCAACACAGGCTACAAAGTGGGAGCCACTTGCTCTCCTAAACAATCAGCCATTTGCTTACTATTATCAGACAACACCATTAACGATTACTGATATTCAAGCAACACAAGGTTCTAGATCATATGTTGCTAATACGAATGCTAACCTTGCTGTTGGTACTCCTATCTCAGTATTAGATACGCTTTATGGTGGTGCTGATGGTACATACATTATTGACTCATCTAACGGAACCAATTTTACTTATACTGGAAAATTCTATTATCCAGGTACATCTGGCACCGTATACAGCAATAACGTAACAGCAATCTATCAGGGCTACCAATATTCATTCGCTCCAATATCTCTTTCTGCTGTATCGAATACTTCAAACGCAATTTCTATCACTACTACTCAGCCTCACAACTTGGCTCTTGGTAATGAGATTGCATTGGTTGGTACCACAGCAACATCTGGTGCTCCAAACGGTTCTTGGGTTGTTAGCACCATTGCAAACAGCACAAACTTTATTGTTTATACTAATGCTACTCCAGGTGGCGCTGTAACAACGACTACGGCTCTTGCTGGTAACGTAAGTACAGGTAACGTAATCATCAATACTATTACAAGTACTGCTAACATTGCTGCTGGTATGATTGCAGCGAATGCTACATATTTTACAGCTGCTCCGCCAACAATTGTTACTGCAGTTATCAATAGTACTGCTGTATCAGTATCGCAACCACCATTAGCTTCAGCAACTAACGCTACTATTAACTTTGGCGCAGTAGTTTACCCACGTCCAATGGGTTCTACACTCCATCGCCCATTCTCTGGTGGTATTCGTTTTAGTACTAATTCGCCAAGTCATAATCAACAGTATATCCGCCAGACTCGTCGTTATTTCCGCTACCAGTCTGGTAAAGGCATTCAGATGTCAACAGGTACGACTCTGAAGCCGAATATGTTTATTGATCAGCTGACATCTTCTGGTAACACAGTAACAGTCTATACAAAAGACCCACATAATATTACCAATGGTGCTACAGTTAACATCGCTAACACAAACGAAACAGGTTATAGTGGTACTTGGACCGTTGCAAACGTAATCAACCCATATGCGTTTACATATGTCTCAAACTCAGCTCCTACAGTAACTACTGCTTCTGGTAACTATAACGCATCTGTTGCTGGTTGGTACGGTGGTTCGACTCGTATCGGTATTTTTGATAACATGAACGGTATGTTCTGGGAGTTTGATGGCCAGACTCTGTATGCTGTTCGCCGTAACTCAGTTTATCAACTAGCTGGCTATGTATCTGTAACTCCAGGAAGTGCGACTGTTACTGCGAATACTTCTCTATCAACTGGCGTATCTACAGCGTTTTCTAAACAGCTAGCTGTTAACGATTTCATCGTTATCAAAGGTATGTCGTATCGTGTTACAAATATTCTATCCGATACTACAATGACAATTAGCCCTGCTTATCGTGGGACAGCTTCTTCGCCAAACGCAATTATCACGAGAACAGTTGATAACAGAACACCTCAGAGCGCTTTCAATATCGATCGTCTAGATGGTACTGGTCCTTCTGGTTACAACATTGACTTGACTAAGAACCAGATGTTCTATATTGACTACTCATGGTATGGTGCTGGTTTCATTCGCTTTGGCGTTCGTGGCCCAGACGGTAACGTAATCTACTGCCATAAAGTAATCAACAACAACGTAAACTATCAGGCTTACATGCGCTCGGGTAACTTGCCTGGACGTTATGAGACCAATACGTTTAGTAAGATTACTAACATTACATCCAGTGTCGCGACTGGTGATACAACAATTAACGTCGCTAATACTGTTGGCTGGCCAAATACTGGTATTGCATGGATTCGCACCCCAACAACAAGTGAGTTCGTCAACTATACAGCAAAAACAAATACCAGCTTGACAGTAGCAAGAACTCTCGCTGGCGCGAGTGCTGTTACTACAAGCACTACAAATAACAGTCCTGTTGTTGTAGTTTCTTCTAACAGCAACATTCAAGTAGGTCAATATGTTATTGGTACTGGTGTTCCTCCAGCTGCATTCGTTACAAACGTAGTGGGAACTAACGTAACACTGAGTGTCGCTACAACGAATACTAACGCTTCTGCAGCGCTAACTTTTGCACCTATGGGAGCTACTGCCGCCCAGACGTTCTCATATTCTGCAACAGCTCCTGTCAACGTAGAACTCCATGCTCCATCTTATGCATCAGAAATTAACCACTGGGGTACTTCTGCTATTATGGACGGTCAGTTTACGGTCGATAAAGCATACGTCTTTACGAAGGGTATGACAACTTCAACCACTGTTCCTACTGGTAACACATATGCTATTATGAGCTTCCGTATTTCTCCTTCTGCATCACAAAGCCAGCCAGGAAACGCTCTCGGTGTTCGTGAAATTGTTAACCGCATGCAGTTGATTCCATACGAACTTGATATGGTTACACCTGCTTCGATGCTTGTTAGCGTTTACTTGAACACTCCGATAAACTTGCTTAACCAGACATGGACAAACGTAGGTGGTTCGAGTCTATCACAGTATGTTTTCCATAATGCTAACACTATCGTAACTGGTGGTGAAGCCATCTTTGGTTTCTATCTAAACTCATCAGGTGGTAACAACGTAACAGTGACTCAGCAAGATATGACCTTCATCCGCGATCTTGGTACTTCTATCTTAAGTGGTGGAACAGCAACTGCTGGTTACGGTATCTACCCAGACGGACCTGATGTATTGACTATTGCTGTTACCAACCTAACAGCTGGTGCTAATACCGTTTCTGGTCGTTTCTCATGGACAGAAGCTCAGGCTTAAGAAATGGCTGTACTCAATAAAGTTTTTCTCCAGAACGATGGACTACAAGTTGGCAATAACCAGCTTGTAGTTTCTGGAGGAAACGTATTGGTTGGAAATACTTTAGCTATTGGTAATACAGTAATTGTTCCAAATATATCAGTTAATGGATCAATAGGATCTGCAGGGCAAGCATTATTAAGTGGTGGATCGACATCGAATGCTTATTGGGGTGTTGCTGGGGTTAATACTGCATCTCAGTATACTTTTACCAACACAATAACTTTCAACTCTTCTGTGTATTTCGGCGCTGTACCTTCGACTTCATTTTTGGCCAGTGGTGCGCCCATATTGGAGCCAGTAAACGCAAACGGATCTGCTACAACAGGTACTGTTTCGGTGAACGCATCAAATGGTGGTATCTTATATCTAACCTCAAATTTAACAGGAAGTCTGACTCTCAATTTTATCGGTAATAGCTCTGTTACTTTTAATTCTTTGTTGGCGAATGCGCAGAGCATGTCATTTTCTATAATAACAAGTACAGGAGCAACAGGATACACTCCTACATCAATACAGGTCGACGGAACTGCAACTGGTGTTACCGTCAAGTATCTTTATGGCGGTTCTTTCGTAGCTGACAGTAATGCTACGCATCTTTACAATTTTATCGTTATAAAAACAGCCGCAACTCCAACATACACTATTTTGGCTTCTCAAACTAGGTATGCATAATGCCAATACTAGCTTCCGTTTCAGCATCATCTAAAACAGTCGTACCATCGAAACCAACACTAACATTTGATTATCTGCTTGTTGCAGGTGGTGGAATGGGTGGTGTTTCTAACTATTTTAACTACGGAAGCGGTGGTGGTGGAGCAGGTGGTTACATATACAATACAGGCGTAACTATACGACCTGGAACAACATTGTCAGTTAATGTTGGTGGCGGTGGTGGTACTGCAGCAACATTAACAACAAGAAATGGTATAAATTCATATTTTACAGCAACTGGTGCTACAGTTTATGGTACTAATACAGCAGTTGGCGGCGGCGCAGGCGCATCGGTTGTTGGTTCTAGTGGTGGCGGCAATGGCGGTAATGGTGGCTCTGGTGGTGGCGGTTCATCAAACGGTCAATCATCATTTTCGGGTGGTACTGCAGTATCCGGTCAGGGTTCTAGTGGAGGAAGTAGTGGTGGTTTTCCTTCCGGTCCAAGAGAATATGGTGGTGGTGGTGGTGGATATCTTGGATCGGGTGGTTCTGCTAACGCTACATATGCTGGTAATGGAGGTCCGGGAGATTCGCCTCCAATATGCGGAATCAGTAGATATACTGGCAGTATTTCTGGAACAACTTTAACCGTAACAGCTATATTAAATGGAAATATAACTCTTGGCCAAGTTCTAGTAGGCACAGGTATAACAAACATTACATACGTCACAGCTCAAAATTCTTCAACAGAAGCAAATAGCGCTTTGGGTTTGAGAGGAACTTATACAGTTACAACTAATACAGCGACAGTAACACAAACAGTTGGGCCTTTGACGATATCAGGCTATCGTTATTTTGCTGGTGGCGGTGGTGGTACTCCGTATTTTGGTTATGCTGGTGGTTATGCTGGTATTGGTGGTGGTGGAAGAACTGGAACATCTGGCACAAGCGGCGCTCCAGGTATAGATGGTACGGGAGGAGGATCTGGTGGTAGCGCGACAGCAACAGCAGCTAATGGAGGAACTGGTGTCTTCATATTATCGTATTCAAACAGTTATAATTTTGGTGGCACATTAAGTCTTTTCAATCATAATGCTAACACATTTTCTTATACTGGCGGATCAACTGCTAATGCTTTGTATGAATGCACCCATTCAGCAGCCAATACTCAAGTTGCATACACACTAACCTACTAAATAGTTAAAACAAACAGGATAGTAGTTACCAATGACAGGATTTTCTCCTAATGTTCCAGATCTATATGACTTAGGAAGTAATACTGCTGAGTGGGCGAACGTATATTCTAACGCCGCAATTCTAAACCAACTCTATGTTGGTAATAATATAACTGCCAATTCATCAAATCTTACAGTAAATTCATATGCTCTGTTCAGTCAGAACGTAGAACTATCAAACTCTACGATGATTATTGCGAGCGGTTCTGCTGGTCTTGCTGGTCAGGTCTTAAAGACGGACGGAACAAGTATATTATGGGGAACAGTATCCGGAGGCGGTAATAGTAATTTTGACCCATCTCTAAAATATACATTCAGTAATACCATAACATTTGGTAATTCAACTGTCAATACAGTAGTCAATTCATCAATAATCAAGATTGGCAATTCTGCTGTAAACGCTTCTATAAATTCTACCGTATTTACTGGTACTGCAAATAATGCTCTCTACATTGGGACGCTGTCAGCAGCGAATGTCGTATCTAATGCACAGCTATCTTCTAATCTGGCAAATTATGTAACGACTACCAATCTAACAAGCAATCTGGGAAACTATCAGACATTAGCAGGTTTGTCTGCTAACGTAGCTCTATTGACGTCAAACAATTCTTTATATCTTGGCGGTAACGCTGCTTCTTCTTATGCTCTTAAGACTTACGTTGATACTGCAGCCCAAACAGCTTTTACTAATGCTATCAATTATGTCGGTGGTAATTCTGGTCCCGCGACCGCATACGCGAATGCTATAGCTCAAGCTAATATATACGCAAACAATGCGTATAACAACGCAACATCATATGCAGCAACTATAGCAGCTACAGCGTATAGTAACGCAGCTTCCTATACCGATTCTAAATCTGGTGTTGCTTTTTCTAATGCTGTTTCTGCAGCCTCTTCAGATGCAACAACAAAAGCTGCGACTGCTTATTCTAATGCTATCTCTTTTGCAAATACGATAGCGAACACTGCCTATTCCAACGCCATCGTATTTGCTAACACGATTGCTAATACTGCCTATGCGAATGCTGTAATATTTGCTAACACAGTCGCAAACGCAGCATATGCTAATGCTGTATCGACTGCCTCTTCCGATGCGTCAACGAAAGCTGCGACTGCCTACTCGAATGCTGTGTCATATACCGATACTAAAGCAGGTCAGGCGTATACTAATGCTATCGGTACAGCTCAGATAACAGCTAACAATTTAGCAAGTAATGCCTATGCCAATGCTATATCTTATGCAAACGCTGCAGCTTCTAATGCTTATTCTAATGCTGTAATATTCGCAAATAATATTGCCAATACTGCTTTTGCTAATGCTGTTGCCAATTCTAAGAATTACACCGATTCGGTCGTGAGTAATGTTAATACAGCTATTACGAGTAATGCTGCTACTGCCTATTCTAATGCTGTTTCTTATGCAGCCACGATAGCAGGAACTGCCTATTCTAATGCCATCGCTTATTCTGGTAATGCTGTCCAGGCATATAGCAATGCTGTAGTATATGCGAATTCTATAGCAGCAACTGCCTATTCTAACGCTGTATCTGTTGCCGCCTCTGATGCTACGACCAAAGCAGCTACTGCTTATTCTAATGCTATTGCCTATTCTGGTAATGCTGCTCTCGCGTATGCGAACGCTGTCGCGAACTCTAGATCATATGTTGATAATAATTATCTTCCGCTTACAGGTGGTACGCTTACTGGCGATTTAATCATAAGCGCGAATCTGTCCGCCAACGTAATTACTGCGAATGGTATTAACATTACAAGCGTAAATGCAGCAAGGGTCGGCGGAAATACAGCATCAACATTGAGAAATTATTCGGATACTACTGCGGCGACTGCCTATTCTAACGCTACCAGTTACACTGATACTTCTATAGGAACAGCGAATACAGCAATGGTTGCTAATGCAGCAACAGCCTATTCTAACGCAACAACATATACTGATACAAGAATCGGCACAGTCAATACAGCTATCACCAGCAATGCAGCAACAGCATATTCTAACGCTACCAGTTACACTGATACTAGAATTGGTGTAGTCAATACAGCAATTACAAGTAACGCTGCTACTGCTTATTCTAACGCTGTTATATTCGCGAATACAGTTGCTAACGCAGCATATGCCAATGCTGTCAGTTACACTGATACTAAGATCGGAACAGCAAATACAGCAATGGCTGCTAACGCTGCTACTGCCTACTCAAATGCTGTGTCATATACCGATGGTAAAATTGCTACTGCTAATACAGCAATGGCTGCTAATGCTGCTACGGCATATTCAAACGCTACTGGCTATACGGATACCAAGATAGGAACAGCGAATACAGCAATGGTTGCCAATGCTGCAGCTGCGTATGCAAATGCTGTTACATTCGCTAATACAGTTGCTAATAATGCCTACGCAAATGCTACTGCATATACAGATGCTTCTTCTGCTACTGCTTATTCAAATGCTGTAATATTTGCTAACACAGTTGCTAATAGTGCTTATGGGAACGCTGTATATTATGCAGACAATAGATTTGCAACAACTAACTCTTCTATCGTCGCTAATGCTGCCACTGCATATAGCAACTCTGTCTCATATACAAATACCAGATTGTCGACAGCTAACTCAGCAATGGTTGCTAATGCTGCCACTGCCTACTCGAATGCTACTAGCTATACCGATGGTAAGATTTCTACAGCCAACTCAGCAATGGTTGCTAATGCTGCAACTGCATACTCAAATTCTGTAACGTATATTGATACTCGTATTGGCGTTGTCAATACAGCAATCACATCAAATGCTGCTACCGCTTATAGCAATGCAACATCATATGCTGATACTTCTTCTGCTACTGCTTATTCTAATGCGACGACCTACACTGATACCAGAATTGGTGTCGTAAATACAGCAATAACTTCTAATGCAGCAACAGCTTACAGCAACGCAACGACTTATACTGATACTCGTATTGGGGTTGTCAATACAGCAATCACATCAAATGCTGCTACTGCATACAGTAATGCAACAACATATACGGATACAAGAATTGGTGTCGTTAATACAGCAATAACATCAAATGCTGCTACTGCATATTCAAATGCTACCAGCTTTGTAACTTCACAAAACTATACAGTAGCAGGTAATCTTTATTTTACTGGCACCAATAATTATTTCGGAACTGTTCTTTATATTGCTTCTTCAAATATTATCGCCAACTCGGCAGGTTTATTTGTTGCTAATACGACTGGCGTTGTGAATGCTTCTGCTCATAATGTTGGTACTGCATTTACTGCAAACTCAACGCTTGTTAATGCGGCAGCAATAAATATCGTTAACCAAACTAACACTGCTACGTTGTATGTTACGACTTCAGCGAATGTTGGTACGAACATTACCGCTAACTCTACTCAGTTAACAGTAACAGCAAACCTATCAGTAAATGGTGTAATTTTTGCCAACGGTAGTGCTGGAACAGCGGGTCAATTATTATATACATCTGGTACTGGCGCTAACGCATATTGGGGTTCGCTGCCTCTGACTCAAGGTCAATTATATGCTGCTGCTGCAGGATTCAATTTAATATAGGAGTTTAACAATGGCAGGAAATCAGGCACCTATCTTTTCAAGAGTAGGTCTCATAGGTGGTATCGGATCCACTACGCTTACTACAGCTGCAGCTGATTATACTGGCGTAAGCACTAACAATATTTTAATTCTTACTGCAGATTCTACCAATGGTAGTTTTGTCCAGCGTCTTAGATTTAAAGCAATCGGCACTAACGTCGCATCAGTAGCTCGTATATACATCAACAATGGTAGCGTTAATACTTCAGCCACTAACAATGTGTTATTCGGTGAATTATCGCTACCAGCTACGACTGCGGCTACTGCTTCAGCAACTGTTGATCTTGATTATCTTATGAATTTCGCACTACCTCCTGGATATAAGATTTACGTTGGGCTTGGTACTACTGTTGCTGCTGGTTGGGTTGTGAGTGCTATTGCTGGAGCATATTAATGCTTGAGATGAATGATCTGCCTATAGGACAAAAAGGTTCTAATCAGCAGATATTTTATGGCAACTCAACCACTGCTGGTGGCAGTTGGTATGCTTGGCAAAAACCACTAAACGTCAATTACATACACATCTTTATGTTAGGTGGAGGTGGTGGTGGCGGAGCAGGTCAGACAAGTGGTTATGGTGGTGGCGGCGGTGGAGCTTCTGGTAGCCAATATAGTTTCTTGTTTCCCGCTACACATTTACCAGATGAATTGTTTTTTTCGGTTGGTGTTGGTGGCGTTGGTTCTAACCCTGGAATTGCCAGTTATGCATCAGTATTTCCTGCTACTACCACACAATTTCTTTTAGGTATCGCCAATGGTGGTAATGCTGGTTCTCAGGGAACTAGTGGTGGTACTACTGGTGCGGGTGGTACTACAGGAGGCGCAAGCACTATAGCTGCAGCTCCTCTAGCTGGGTTGGGGATGTGTTTGACCACATCTGCCGCAGGAAATATTTCTATAGCTGGTCAGGCTGGAGCAGCAGGTGGTCTTACTGTACCTCTTACTGGATTAGTTGTCACAGGCGGTGCTGGTGGAGGTGCTGGTGCGCCTGCTGTTAATAGTAGTGGTACGATCGGTTCTAGCATAGGTGGCACCTCGCCAATTTTTTCTCTAATACCTGGAGGTGCTTTCGGTGGCGTTGGTAGTAATCCAGGCGGACAGGGTGGTAATGGATTCCAGTACTTTTCGAAATTATTATACTTCACAGGTGGAGCAGGTGGCGGTGGTGGTGGAGCGCCAGTCAGTGGTCTGGGCGGAGCTGGCGGAAGAGGTGGTGATGGAGCTTATGGTTGCGGCGGTGGCGGAGGTGGTGGTTGTTACAATAGCAGCATTGGCTCTGGGGGCAATGGTGGTTCTGGTTTAGTAATAGTAACATGTTTTTAAGAGATAACAATGCTAGATTTTTTTGATTTACCGACAAACCAAAAAACTAATCAACAAAGATTTTATTGTGGTACCAGCTCAACTTCTTTCAGTGGCCAAGGAACTATATCTGGCACTACTTTAACTATCAGTTCAGTGCAATCTGGTTCTTTGCAGGTTGGGTCAGTAATATATGGTAATGGTATAATTCCTGCTACAATTACTAATGGTTCGGGTGGGACTGGGTCTTATACTATATCTGTAAGCCAAACAGTATCAACAGCCACCACAATTACTGCTCCAACACTATACTGGCAGACATGGCAAAAACCACGTGGCATCAACATGGTTAATATATTCATGCTTGCTGGTGGAGGTGGTGGCGGCTCTGGTCAATACTTATCTTCATCATCCCCAGGAGGTGGAGGCGGAGGTGGGTCTAGTGCTCAATACAATTTTCTATTTCCAGCATATTGTTTGCCAGACGAACTTTATTTTTATGTTGGGTTTGGTGGAAGTGGTGGGGATTCTGGTAGCAGTATATCTCCTACTGCTGGTGCGCCTAGTCTTGCATCAATATATCCTTCTGCTATTCCTAATCATCTATTAGGAATTGTTTCTGGTGGTAATATTACTTTAACACTTGGGGCAGCTAGTGGAGTTCCTGCAGCTGGTGGTCTTGGGGGTTCATCCCACAGTATATCTGCTGCTCCTCTTGCTGGTTTAGGAATGAATTTATGCACTTCTGCAGCTGGTAACATTACTTTATTTGGGCAAGCTGGTGGCGGTGGTTCAATTTCCGCTGGCCCTGTCACGTTACCATCAACAGGATTAGTTGTTACAGGTGGAGCAGCTGGTGGTGCAGGAGGTGGTGGTAAATCAGCTGGTTATGGTATAACTGGGATTAGTCCATTTTTCCCTTCTATTTCGGGAGGTGGGGTAGGTGGTGGCACCACAGGCGACGCTGGTTATGGTGGAGATGGATGTCAACCTATACCAAAATTTAATTATTTTTATGGTGGCTGTGGTGGAGGTGGTAATGGTACTTCTGGTGGTACTTCAGCTGCAAATGCTGGAGTTGGTGGTACTGGTTCTTATGGCTGCGGAGGTGGTGGAGGCGGTAGTAATTATGGTGGGACGCAAGGCGTTGGCGGCAAAGGCGGCAATGGTCTCATAATTGTAACTAGCTTTTAAGGAATAAGATGTTAGATTTTTTTCATCTACCAACTAATCAAAAAACAGATCAAAAGATATACACTACTTCTTCTGGTGGTTTTGAGACTTGGCAGAAACCACGTGGTATAAATATGATTGATATATTCATCCTCGGCGCTGGTGGTGGTGGCGGAGCAGGTTCTGGTAGTGCTGGTGGCGCATATGGTGGCGGTGGTGGAGCCTCTGGTAACCAATATCACTTTTTGTTCCCAGCATATTGTCTACCAGATCAATTATATGTCTATGTTGGTTTAGGAGGCAGCGGAGCAACTTTTTCGCCATTAGTAGCTGCTACTGCTGGGACGGCTAGTTACGTATCGATATGGCCAGCTCCTACACCAAATTTTATGGTCGGTATTGCTTCTGGCGGTGGTGCTGGTGTTTCGGGTGTTACTAATACTTCTGGTGGGACGGGCGGAAGTCCAGCTGCAGCTGATACTATAGGCGCAGCGGCTTTGGCTGGTTTAGGAGTAAGTTTGTGCGCAGTCACTGCTGGGAATATTTCTATAACTGGCCAAGCTGGTGGCGCAGGAAATACAACGACCCCTACTTTTTCATTACCAACAACAGGTTTGTGTGTTACTGGTGGGACTGGTGGCGGAATAGGTTCTACGAGTACTGCTAATTCTTATGGTGCTTCCTCAATACCATCAACAAATATTAGCAATTTTCCAACATTGCCTGGAGGCGCTAATGGTGTAAATACTACTGGCCCACTAAATGGCGGCAACGGAAGTAATGGAATTGCTTTACCAAATTTAAGATATTTTTATGGCGGTACTGGCGGAGGTGGCGGAGGCTGGATTACTGGTACTGGCCCTTATGGTAACAGTGGCAGCGGAGGAGCTGGTGCCTATGGTTGCGGTGGTGGTGGTTCTGGCGGCATATATAATACTGGCGGCGGTACTACTGTAGGTGCTGGTGGCCGAGGTGGTGATGGTCTGGTAATTATAACTTGCTGGTAAACTAAATAAAATACATATAAACACGAGGGAGAGGGAACCGTGGCAGATAAAGTTTTCGTGGCCAAGAATGGCCTTGTAGTCAATACCAATTTAATTTACGCATTGAGCGGCCAAGTTGGTATTAACAATTCCTCTCCTGACGCAAACGTAACAATTACTGGTACCGCCAATGTTCAGGGCAACGTTGCCATCACAGGCACATTGGGAATTGCTAATACGCTTTCAGTAACTGGTAACGTAACATTCAGTAACTCATCAATTCATGTCGGCAATGCTAGTTTCTCAAATACGTTAACGGTAGCTGGCAATGTTACCTTTAGCAACTCATCAATACATACTGGCAATGCTGTATTCTCGAATACAATCGCAGTTACTGGTAACGCTGTATTTTCAAATACATTAGCAGTTACTGGCAACGTTACTTTTAGTAATGTCTTTACTGTGGCTGGCCTATCTACTTTTAACGGAAATACTACTCATGCTGCTAACGTAACGTTCTCAGCTAATACATCACATGTAGGAGCTGCTGCTTTCAGTAATACGATTACTGGACCAAGCACTTTTGCAAACGGTACTTCTATCACAGCAGGTACTGGTTCTGTGGGAACTCTTGATGGATTCTTCCTTGATTGTGGTGTTTATTCATAATACTAAATTATAACTTAGATCATTGAGGAGATTGAAATGAAAGCTATGTGGCAAATGTGGTCTGGATTGATACCAGCTGAGACTTGTGATGAGATTGTGGCTACAGCTTCCCTGCTTCCCGAACAGCAGGGCAAGATTGGTACCAAAGAGGGAATAGGCGTTGATAGAAAGATTCGCCGTTCTGAGATCCGCTGGATTGATGATTACAATGAAGATTTTGTTGATATCTGGAAATTCGTAGAGAGAAGATTCCATGAGGCGAATGCGAATGCTTTCGGTGCTGATATTACATACTTGAGAAATATGCAGTTTACGACATACAATGCTAACAACGTTGGTCATTATGATTGGCATGAAGATGTATTCTGGGAATCAGAAAGTGTTCTTGATAGAAAATTATCAATGGTAATTCAGCTTTCTGATCCTAGCGAATATGAGGGTGGTAATTTAGAAATTCAATGGCACAGCAAACCTGTTGAACAAGATCTTAGAAAGAAGGGCAGTATTATCGTATTCCCAGCTTTCTTAAAACATAGAGTAACACCAGTGACTCAGGGTATTAGGCATTCCTTGGTTGCTTGGATGGAAGGACCAAGATGGCGATAAGAATTAGATTTCCGTATAATACTACTTCAGGCGTTACGCCAACAGCTGCAAATTTTGTGGTTGGGGAGATAGCTATCAATACGGCAGATCAAAAGGCATACGTCAGAGATACGACTCTAATGCGTCAACTGATTGGCGCTACTGGGCCTACTGGACCACAAGGTCCAACTGGCCCAACTGGTCCAACTGGTTCTCCAGGTCCGACAGGCCCAGCTGGTGCGACCGGACCAACAGGTTCTCCAGGTCCGACTGGTAGTCCAGGCCCATCTGGCCCGACTGGTGCGCAGGGTGCACAAGGCGCTGTTGGTCCTCCAGGTCCGACTGGTCCAACTGGTTCTCCAGGTCCGACTGGTCCTACTGGCGCTCCAGGAGGAACTGGACCAACAGGTGCTCCAGGAGCAACTGGTCCAGCTGGACCTCCTGGGCCATCTGGTTCTGATTATAGAATAAAAGATAATATTATACCAATGGATCTATCATATGCTCTTATGAGACTTGATAGTTTAAAACCAATTAAGTTCTCATATAAGAGCGATCCAGAAGCCAAAATTATTGATGGATTTATTGCTCATGAAGTTCAAGAAGTAGTTCCTGAGGCTGTTACTGGCGTAAAAGATGGAACAGATATTCAGACGTTAGATCATTCTAGAATTGTTCCTGTTCTTGTTGGCGCTGTCAAAGAATTGTATGCGATCGTCAAGGAGATGAAGCATGGCAATTAAGATTAGATTACCTTACAACACATTAACAGGTAAAGTTCCAACTGCTACTAATTTTATCACAGGCGAGATCGCTATTAACACAGCTGATGGTTATGCTTGGGTCAAACATAGCGATGGGACTATGCCTCTTATTACTAAGACTGGACCGACTGGTTCTACAGGCCCAACTGGCCCAACAGGAGCAACTGGTTTGACTGGTCCTCCAGGAGCTGCAGGCCCAACTGGACCAACTGGTCCAACAGGAAGCCCAGGACCAGCTGGACCGACAGGACCAACAGGATTTACTGGTCCAACTGGACCCACTGGTTCTCCAGGTCCGACTGGTCCAACAGGATTTACAGGCCCAACAGGTCCAACTGGTGCTCCAGGAGCAACAGGCCCAACTGGACCCACTGGTTCTCCAGGCCCAAGCGGTCCAGCTGGTCCTCCAGGAACTTACATATCTGACTATAGAATGAAAATTATTCATACTAATATGGATGATGGTCTAGAAAAAATTATAAGATTAAATCCTGTTAAGTTTTCATACAAAGATAATCCTAATCACATTGTTGATGGATTTATTGCTCATGAAGTACAAGACATAATTCCTGAGGCTGTTACTGGTGTTAAAGATGGGTTTGAAATACAGACTCTTGATCAGACTAGAATGATCCCATCAATGGTAAATGCAATACAAGAATTATATAATATTGTGGGAAGAATTAAAAATGGCAATTAAGATAAGAATACCATATAATACCACATCATCAGTAACACCTACTGCTACTAATATGACTATAGGTGAGATAGCAGTCAACACAGCTGATGCTATTTTGTATGCTAAGAATGCGGCAGGTTCTGTTGTTGCTTTAAATACTACTGGCCCAACAGGAGCAACTGGACCAACAGGTCTTACTGGTCCAAGAGGCCCAACAGGCGCGACTGGTCCGGCGAGTACTGTTCCTGGTCCAACAGGTGCGACTGGCCCAGCTGGTGCAACTGGACCTACTGGTTCTCCAGGACCAACAGGTTCTCCAGGCCCAACAGGATTTACTGGTCCAACAGGCCCACGTGGTCCAACTGGTCCAACAGGTCCAACTGGTCCGACAGGGCCAACAGGCCCAACTGGTTCCCCAGGAGCAACTGGCCCAACAGGAGCAACTGGCCCAGCTGGTCCTGATGTTTACCCACCAACTGGTACTGGTGATGGCGGTACTGGAACAGGTTGCTGTTTTAATAGCGAAGCATATGTTCTTATGGCAAATATGTCATGGAAAAAGATTAAAGATATAAAATTATTTGAAAGAGTAATGAGCGTTAACGGAGAAATTAACACAGTCAACGCTATTAAGACAACAACTGTCGGTGATAGAAAAATGGTTAAATTTGATAACCATGATTTTTATGCTACTGACGACCATCTGTTCTTAACCAACAACGGTTGGAAAACTTGGAGACCTGATAGAATTATAGACAATAACAGACCAAACGCTGTATTTCTTGAGAGCGATCAACCAATAGATTCTGATGATAAATTTACATTTATTGATACAGAAAACGGTAAGGTGTTATCTATTGATAGCGATGAATTAAATGCTAAGATGGTAGATTTTGATCCAGAAACAGTCATTTATGATCTTGTTCTTGATGGAGATAATACATATATCGTTGAAGGGTTTGTAGTCCATAACTGTGGCGGAGACGTTGGAGGTACTGGTGGTGACGGCGGCGGTGGTGACGGCGGCGGCGGTGGCGGTGATGGCGGCGGCGGTTAATACAAAGGAAGGTTACTAAAATGGGGTTTTTTGCTGGTAGTACGGTTTTGATGGCAAACGGTAGCCAGAAACCAATAGAAAAATTAGAAATTGGCGACGAAGTTAAAGATATTTTTGGCCAAACACAAACTGTAAATGGGATTAGAAATTTACAATATAGTAAAGTTGGTGTTTCTTATTTAATTAATGGTAAATATCTTATAACTTCTCAGCATTATTTTTTCTCAGAAGACAATAAAATATATTGTATCTGGAGTCATAATTACGCTGAACATCCAGGCCATGAGATTGTTGCTGTTTATCCATATATAACAAAAGATAATAAAATAAAACAGTTGTGGTCTTGCGTGCCTTCCGAAGAAACAGGAATAATTAAAAGATTCTATCAAGAAGATCCTAGATGGCAAGATGTTTATCTTAAGACAATGAATGGCCCAGAAAAAGTTGAAATAATAGAACAGATAGATATGACATCCGAAGATACTATCTATGCACATTCTGTAACTGGTTCTGGGAGTTATTTTGTTGGTGGTCTTTGTGCGACAGCAAGATTAAATGAGAATTGGGATTATGAAAATATGAGACCGATTGATGGAACTGTTACGATAATTTCTGCTGGAAACGGCAAACCACACCAAAGAGTAATAAATATTGATCATTCTACCAATGAAAATTCAGTATGGTGTCCAGAAGATCAACACTGGAAAAACCATTGGAGATTTAAATAAGGAATTAAATTATGGAAATGTTGGATATCTTTAGAATTCCAGTCTATTCTTTTAAATTTGAAGAGCATGAAAAATTTAAACAGAGCTGGAGTCAATATCTAGATGAATATGATTACTCAAAAAATAAAAAACTAAAAAAGAATCATTTTGATATAACCGGACCCAATTTACATAAACAACAATTGTTTAATCCGATTAGAGTTTTCTTTTTACAGTCTATTTATGAGATGATGAGTGATATTACTCTAAATCATGATGTAGGTATCACGAGTTGCTGGGGCGTGAAACAGGGTCATAATGGATATCATCATGTGCATACGCATGGTAACTCTCTTTTTGGAGCTGTCTATTATCTAGATTCTGACGCACAAAACCCATCTGGTACGATATTCCAAAATATTCTTGGTGATTTTATGAGTATCCGTATGGGGCAAAATTCCAGAAAAACAAATTTTACTACTACTTTTAATAGCGAACATCATGTGCCATGGGAAGAGGGTAAACTCGTAATATTCCCAGGTTGGCTAAGGCATACTACTAAGACAAACAAAGGCGAGACTAGAAAGATTATCGGCTTTAATGTTATGCCAATAGGTAAGACTCTTATTGATCCATATGATAGATATGATTATCAGGATTTCAGGGATCGTGAAATGTTCGGGGATGATTTATAATAAATACAATAAACATCAACCACGGAAGTAAAAAATGGCAGTTCCAACAACCAGAGACCAATTTAAAGAATATTGCCTCCGCAAGTTAGGTAAGCCTGTTATTGAGATTAACGTAGATGATGATCAGGTAGACGATCGTGTAGACGAGGCTCTTCGCTATTTCTGGGACTATCACTTTGATGGTTCTGATAAGATGTATTACAAATATCAGGTTACTCAGACTGATATTGTCAATCGTTACATTACGATGCCAGATAATATCATTGGAGCTGTAAATCTATTCCCAATCGGTCAGGCTCTCAACACCAACAATCTGTTTAACATCCGTTACCAGATCGCATTGAACGATCTATACACCCTTACATCGGTCTCGATGGTTCCTTATTACATGGCTCTACAACACGTTCAGTTCCTAGAGCAGATGCTAGTCGGCCAACAGCCATTCCGTTATAATCGCCATATGAATAGATTCTATATCGATATGGATTGGTCTATCATCAACGTAGGCGATTATATTATCGTTGAGGCATATCAGATCGTCAATCCTGACGAATACACTCGCGCATGGGGCGACCGTTGGTTGGCTCGTTATGCTGAATGTCTGATCAAAGAACAGTGGGGTCAGAATCTTAAAAAGTTCAACGGTATGCAACTTCCAGGTGGTCTTACTTTTAATGGTCAGAAGATCTATGATGAAGCAGTAGAAGAGCGTAAGAATCTAGAGACAGAGATGATCAATACTTACAGCTTGCCTGTTGCAGATATGATCGGATAGCGCGACCGTTTTATATAAATACTTTTGTAAAAATATTTTTTATAGGAGTATAATATGGAAAAATACGGATTTGTTTATATCTGGTTTGATAAAAAACGTAAAATGTATTATGTAGGATGTCATTGGGGAACAGTTAATGATGGATATATTTGTTCATCAGATAGAATGAGAAAGGCGTATAATAGAAGAAATAATGATTTTGTTAGAAAAATAATAATTGATAAAATTTCTAGTAGAGAAAAAATGTTTGAAGAAGAATATAAGTGGCTTTCTTTTATAAAAGAGGAAGAGCTTGGTAAAAAATATTATAATTTACGTAAACATAAATGGGGTCACTGGGCTACCGATGTTAATTCTTCTTTATCGATAAAACAACGCATTTCCGAAAAAACAAAAGAGGCTATGAATCGTCCAGAAGTTCGTGAAAAATATCTTGCTGGATTGGCAAAAAGAAACAATAGAGCTTCTGAACCAGAAGTTAGAGCTAAAATGAGTGTTTCTAATAAAGGTAAAAATACTGGGAAAGATAATTCAAAAGCAATAGCTATGGCTGCAGCTGCTAATCGTGGTAGAAAATTATCAGAATCTCATAAAAATAGAATAAAAGAAACAACTATCTTCAAAGAACTAAATAATAAAAAAATCAAATGTTCTCATTGTGATTTTGAGGGTAATGCTGGAAACATAGGTCGATATCACAATGAAAAATGTAAACAAAAATTCGTTTGCAATTAACCTTTTAACAGGAGGTTAAGATTAGCACTAATTTTTATTTCAACAACTTTCAATCAAGCCAAGAGCAACAGCTTCTCGAGAATCTTATCATCGAGGCTATTCGCATATATGGCGAGGACATGTATTATGTTCCTCGTAATCTTGGTAATTATGATCAGTTGTTGACGGCTGATGATCAGTCGGTTTATAACTCAGCGTTTCTTGTTGAATTTTATATTAAGTCTGTTGATGGCTTTACGGGCGATGGTAATTTTATGTCTAAGTTTGGTCTTGAGATCAGAGACCAAGTTACATTCTCTATTGCTCAGAGAGTATTCAATGACGAGATCGGTGCGTATACTTCATTCGTAAGACCACGAGAAGGCGATCTAATCTATTTCCCACTGAATAAAAAATGTTTCCAGATTAAATTCGTTAACAAGTTTGAGATGTTCTACCAGCTCGGAGCATTACAGACCTGGGAAATGACATGTGAATTGTTTGAATACAGCGATGAAGTGTTTAATACTGGCATTCCTGAGATTGATATCATTCAGACTAAATTCTCAACCAACATCCTTGATTATTCTATCAGAGATGAAGATGACAATTGGTTAACCGATGAAGATGATAATTACATTGTTGTTGAAGCATGTAATCTAGAGACTATTGTTCCAGGCGCTGAGAATGAAACATTAGATAATGGTTCTAATAATTTCTCATTAGGTTCTTCTTCGTTTATTGACTTCAGCGTCAGAGATCCATTCAGCGAAGGTGTTGTATAATGTTTTATCAAACTTATTATCATTCTATTATACGCAAATATGTTACTCTGTTTGGGACTTTGTTCGATTCTATCAGTATTACTCGCACACACAATGGTGCGATGACAGAACTGATTAAAGTTCCGATTACATATTCACCAAAAGAAAAGATGCTAGCTCGTCTGAATTCTGATCCTAATATTGATCGTCAGACAGCAACTCCTACGCTACCATTGATGGCATTTGAGATGACCAATATATCATACGATGGTAACAGAAAATTGAATACTGTAAATAAGGTCGTAGTAAGTCAGGCGAATAATGCTAATATTATGAAATATCAGTATAACCCAGTACCATATAATATTGGGTTTAAATTGCATATCATGGTTAAGAATGCTGAGGACGGCACTAAGATTATTGAGCAGATCCTACCATATTTTACTCCTGACTGGACTACTACAGTACAGCTCATTCCTGAGATGGAAATTACCCAAGAGATACCAATCATATTAGATACAGTCGCCCAAGAAGATGTTTATGAGGGTCAATTTACAGAACGTAGATCTTTAACATGGACTTTAGATTTTACACTCAAAGGTTTTATCTATGGCCCAGTTAAGACTGGTGCTATCATTAAATTTGCTAATACTGTATTCTATACTCCAACAGTTGCTGATGGTGCGATATCAACAGTTGTTGGTAATACTAATCCTGCTGCTTTCTTACAGACTCAGCCTGGATTGACATCTAACGGCCAACCAACAGCAAATAGTTCTGCTTCTATCGACCCGAATCTAATTACTGCAACTTCTGATTTTGGTTATGTTCAAACGAATACAAATACAGGTGTTTGATGACTGCTAATAATGATCCTGTCTGGAATGCTCTAGGAGTAACTCCCCCAGCCAAAACTGAGAGCGTTGTTGCTACTATTGTTGCTTCGGCTAAAGACGATAGTGCTATGACCGACTTCAATCTAGCTCGTTCAAATATACATGAGGTAATTCAAAACGGTTCTCATGCTATAGATAAATTATCCCAGATCGCGGATGCATCTCAACACCCAAGAGCGTTTGAAGTTCTAGCCACATTGTTAAAAGTGCAGCTAGATGCTAACAAAGATCTAATGGAATTACAAAAGAAAATCCGTGACATACAAGCTGCTGATGAGCCACACAACCAAGATGCAAAACAGGTAACGAATAATCTGTTTGTTGGTTCTACATCAGAGCTTCAGAAAATGATAGAGAATATGAAAAATGGATCCAACGATCAAGTCGTATAACGGCAACCCTAATCTAAAGAGAGCACAGCAAAAGATTCAATTCACTCCTGATATGATTCAGGAATGGCTCAAGTGTTCTCAAGACCCAGTTTATTTTACTGAAACTTACATGAAAATTATCAGTATTGATAAGGGTCTAATCAGTTTTAAATTGTATGATTATCAGAAAGAGATGCTCCGCTCTATGAAAGATAATCGTTATACGATTATTGCTACTGCACGTCAGGCTGGTAAATCGACTACGACCTGTGCTTTCATTCTCTGGTATGTATTGTTTCACGGCGAAAAGACAGTCGCTCTATTGGCCAACAAGGGGGAAACCGCCCGTGAAATTATGGGACGTATCCAGCTAGCGTTCCAACATCTTCCAAAGTGGTTACAACAGGGCGTAAAGGAATGGAACAAAGGTTCGTTCGAGCTTGAAAATAACAGCCGTGTTATCGCTTCTTCAACAAGCTCCGACAACATTCGTGGTTATTCTATCAACCTTCTGTTCATCGACGAAGCAGCGTTCATTGAAAATTGGGACTCTTTCTTCACCTCAGTTTATCCTACTATCTCGTCTGGTAAAGATTCAAAGATTGTTCTCGTATCAACGCCGAATGGCCTGAACCATTTCTATTCTATATGGGTAAATGCTTCCGAGAAACGTAATCAATATGAAGCATTGAAAGTCATGTGGCATGACGTTCCAGGACGTGATGAGAAATGGCGTGTTGAGACTTTATCTGGTATGAATTTTGATACTCAGAAATTTGAACAAGAATATTGTGTAGAATTTATGGGTAGTTCTGGGACTCTTATCTCAGGCTGGAAACTAAAAGAGCTCGTCCATTTAAATACATTACATCAGAACGAAGGATTGTATGTCTATAAACAGCCAGAAGCTGGGCATTCTTATGTTCTCGTAGCTGACGTATCTAGAGGTAAAGGACTGGATTATTCTGCATTCCAGTTGATTGATGTGACTACCATGCCATATCAACAGGCTGCTATCTATAGAAATAATAATATAACACCCTATGATTTTGCTACGACAATAAATCAGATAGGTAGAATATATAACAAGGCTGCAGTTCTTGTAGAAATAAATGATATTGGTGAGAGTGTATCGGTAACTCTACACAACGATTTAGAATATGAGAACGTATTGTTCACTGAAAATGCTGGGAGAAGCGGTAAACGTATTACGACTGGGTTTGGTGGTTCATCGATTGATAAGGGTATCCGCACCACAAAAGTCGTAAAAGCTATCGGCTGTTCTATGTTGAAGTTACTTGTCGAACAGAATCAATTAGTAATTAATGACTTTTATACCATTGCCGAGCTCGGCACATTCTCTAAGAAAAACAACAGTTATGAGGCTGAACCTGGGCACCATGACGATTTGGTGATGTGTCTGGTGTTGTTTGGCTGGCTGACAGACCAACAATATTTCAAAGAGTATACGAATATAAATACTCTAATGAAATTGAGAGATAAGACCGACGAAGAGATCGAAAACGATCTTGTACCTTTTGGATTTGTAGATTTTGGTGAAGACCTGGATATTGTGTTGGACCCCACACCTTTCCGTGGGAATTGGCTATATCGTGATGATTCTGAGGAATTCAAAGATATATAAATAAAAACAGAATGAATAAGAGCCTTTCCATTGGAGGAGAAATAAAATGCCATTTCAATTAAGTCCAGGCGTTAATGTTACCGAAATCGATCTAACAGGTATTGTGCCTGCAGTTGCTACCTCTGACGGTGCTATTGCTGGTATTTTCCAGTGGGGTCCAGTTGGTGCAAGACGTTTAATCAGTTCAGAAGCAAACCTTGTTGCTGTTTTCGGTAAGCCAAATGCAAATAATGCTGAAACATGGTTTACCGCAGCAAACTTCCTTTCTTACACAAATCGCCTTTGGGTGGTTCGTGCTGCTAACACTACTTCTTCAAACGCTCTAGCTGGCGCACTTTCCGCTGTTGCTAACGTAGGATCAGTAACTAACGTAGTAGCCCAGACAGTTAAGAATGATACATTCTATCCACAATTAGATGGCACTTTTGATGCTGACGTTTACTACGTAGCAAGATATCCAGGCGCAATCGGTAACTCTCTAAAGATTTCAGTTTGCGATAGCGCTGCAGCTTATACTTCAAACCTTTATGCTAACGCAAAAGTAAGTTCATCAAACCTTGACGTTGTAGCTACTACAACCTTTGTTCTTGGTTCGAACGTAGCGACTGTTAACGCTATCCCAGGCGGTACTGGTTCTGCTGGCGATGCTAACACATATACTCATGCTCTTGTCGCTAACCTGACTATCGGCGACTATCTGACTGTTGGTAACAGCGCTCTTGGAACACAATATGTTCAGATCTCTGGAATCAGCTCCATCACTTCTAACTCGACTGGTTCTTACTTCGCTATTAACCTAGAAGAGCCATACAGATTAGCTTATAACTTTACTTCAAACGGTACTGTTAACAGCACTCTAAAGCGTAACTGGGAATACTTCAACGTAATCAGTTCTGCTCCAGGCCAGTCAAACTATCAGTCTAATTTTGGTAATACTTCAGCAAACGACCAGCTACATATCGTAGTATCTGATGAAAATGGTGCATTTACTGGTGTTCCTGGAACAATCCTAGAATCATATGCTGATCTATCGTTCGCTACTGATTCTAAGACTGATAATGGCGCTACAAACTACTACAAGACTGTTCTAGAAAATAATTCGTTGTATGTTCACTGGACACAAGATCGTGCAGGAACCACATCAAATACAGCTTTGAATATTACTTCTTCAACAAACCAGACTCCATTTACTCTATCGTTCAATAGCGGTACTGATGGTTATACAGAATCGACTGCTCCTCTTGGAACAATCGCTGCAGGATATGACTACTTCAACTCAGCTGAAAACGTTGATATCTCATTGATCATGCAGGGTAAGCCAATCGGCGGTACTACTTCAGTAAATGGCCAGACAATCAATAACACTCAGCTAGCAAACTATATCATTGACAATATCGCTGAAATTCGCAAAGACTGTGTATTGTTTGTTTCCCCAGATGATACTCTTGTTCAGTCAAATCCAGGCAACCAAGCTCAGTCGATTGTTAACTGGCGTGGCGCTATCCATGACTCTTCTTATGCGGTAATGGATACTGGTTACAAGTATATGTATGATCGCTACAATGACGTATATCGCTACGTTCCAATGAACGGTGATATTGCTGGTCTATGTGCTCGTACTGATAATACTCGCGATCCTTGGTGGTCACCAGCTGGCTTCAATCGTGGTCAGATTAAGAATCTTCTAAGACTTCGTTGGAACCCAACTAAGGCTGATAGAGATATTCTTTTCAAGAACGGTGTTAACCCAGTTGTAACATTCCCAGGTCAGGGTACTGTTTTATTCGGCGACAAGACTGTTCAGACTAAGCCATCGGCGTTTGATCATATCAACGTTCGTCGTCTATTCATCGTACTTGAAAAAGCAATTTCTACTGCTTCTAAGTTCTTCCTGTTCGAGTTCAACGATGAATTTACTCGCGCTCAGTTTAAGAATCTCGTGACTCCATATCTCCGTGACGTTCAAGGTCGCCGTGGTATTACAGACTTCCTAGTAGTTTGTGACGCTACAAACAATACTCCTGAAAGAGTTGACCGTAACGAATTCTGGGGTGATATCTATATTAAACCTGCTCGCTCAATCAACTTTATTCAGCTTAACTTCGTGGCTGTAAGATCTGGCGTACAGTTCTCTGAAATTGTCGGTAAATTTTAATAAATAGACTAAAGGTCAATAAGGAGATAAACTATGCCTTCAGGATTTAATATCAGTACTTTCAAGACAAGAGGCCTCCAGTTTGGAGGCGCTCGCCCTACGCTATTCGAAGTTTACCTAGGTATTCCGGATGGTGTTGCAGCTGATGCTCCTTCCGCTGACAAGTTCCGTTTTACTTGCAGCGCAGCTCAGCTACCAGCAGCTACAATATCAGCGATCGACGTGGGTTACTTCGGTCGTAAGATTAAAGTTCAGGGCGATCGTACTTTCGCAGACTGGACAGTAACAGTAATGAACGATGAAGATTTCCTCGTTCGTTCTATGTTCGAAAAGTGGTCAAACTCGCTAAACAGCTTAGAATCAAACGTTCGTGACGTTGCTTATTCAACTAACGAAAATGATTACAAGGCTGATATGGATGTAATCCAATATGGTAAAGATGGTACTCCTATCCGTCAATATACCATTCTTGGCGCTTTCCCAACTTCAGTTGATGCTATCACTCTAAATTGGGATACAACAAACCAGATCGAAACATTCCAAGTAACATTCGCTTACGACTACTGGCTACCAACTCTTGAAACTGCTAACCAGTATCTACCACAGGCTACTAGTCCAATTTCCACCTAATACTTTATTATGACAGCCTCTTGAAACAATTTAGATTATTTTAAGAAGGGGCTAAGTATACTTGGCCTCTTCTTTTTTTGAAGGAAAGAAAAATGGAATTATTCGGTTTCGAGTTTAAACGTAAGGTAGTCCAAGACACCCAACCATCTTTTGTACCTCAAGAACAAGATGATGGTGCAGTAGTTGTTGCAGCGGGTGGTTCGTATGGGACTTATGTTGACTTAGACGGCACTGTAAGAACCGAAGCAGAGCTAGTTACCAAATACCGCGAGATGGCATTACAACCAGAATGTGATGCTGCTGTTGATGAAATTATCAACGAGACGATGTCGATTGATGAAAAAGAAATCGTATCCATCAATCTAGACAATCTTAAGATTACAGAGACATTAAAGAAAGCAATTCGTGAAGAGTTTGAGAATTGCTTGAATATCCTAGATTTCCAGAAACATGCTTATGAGATCTTCCGTCGTTGGTATATTGACGGTCGTCTCTATTATCATGTTATCATTGACGATAAAGATCCAAAAGCTGGCATCAAAGAGATTCGTTATATTGACCCACGCAAGATCCGTAAGGTAAGAGAAGTTGCCAAGCGTAAAGTTCGTGGCGGTGGCGAGACTGAAGCAGTCATTCAGAAGGTTCAGAATGAATACTTCATGTTTAATGATAAGGGGTTCAACTACGGTAACAAGACTGTCGGCCCATCGACCACTGGTCTTAAGATCGCCAAAGACGCTATCATTCATATTACATCAGGACTGACCGATACGAACGGCACCATGGTCCTTTCTTATCTACACAAAGCAATTAAAGCATTGAACCAACTACGCACGCTCGAGGACGCTTTGGTAATCTACCGCTTGGCTAGAGCTCCCGAGCGTCGCGTATGGTATATTGACGTCGGTAACCTTCCTAAAATGAAGGCAGAACAATATCTACGCGACATTATGGTGAAACACAAGAATCGTCTTATCTATGACGCTTCATCAGGTGAAGTTCGTGACGACCGTAAGTTTATGACTATGTTGGAAGATTACTGGTTGCCTCGCCGCGAGGGTGGACGTGGTACTGAAGTTACTACGCTTCCAGGTGGCCAGACTCTCGGTCAGATGGATGACGTTCTATATTTCCAAAAGAAATTCTTACAGACTCTTAGTGTTCCTGTTAACCGTCTCAACTCAGACGCTTTATTCTCATTAGGTCGTGCTACTGAAGTCAGCCGTGACGAATTGAAGTTTGCTCGTTTCATTGCTCGTTTACGTAATAAGTTTGCTGTTATGTTTACTCGTATGCTAGAGAAACAGCTCGTCCTTAAACAGGTTATGTCTATTGAAGATTTCCAGAATATTCAACAAGATATCCGTTATGACTTTGCTAAGGACAACTACTTCACTGAGTTGAAAGAAGCAGAAGTGCTTGAGAATCGTATCAATCTTGCTCAGTCAATATTGCCGCTCGTTGGTCAATATTACTCTCATGAGTGGATGCGTAAGAACGTCCTTCAACAGACTGACGATGAGATTGAAGAGATGGATGCTGAGATTGATGAAGAGATGAACGATCCTAGATGGCAACCACCAATGGATCCGAATGACCCGAATGCGCAACAACAAAATGTTCAACCTTACACAGATGATGATGGTGCAGCAGAGACTCCACAAACATCTGATGATAGAGAAAAGATTAGACAGGCTGAGATGACTGTTAGAATGATGAAAGAGAAAAAAGGTAATCGTTCTATGCAAGATGAGTCAAAATACAAATCAGCTCTACAGATATTAGCTAAAAATAAATAATTGGAGGTAACTTATGGATAATGATAAATATTCAGTACAAGATTTAATTAAGTACTCTTACAATCAACAACCTATTGATTTTGAAAATGTGTTTAATAGTTTAGTCTCCGATAAGATCGCAGCGGCTATAGATGATAAAAAAAGAGAACTAGCTGGTTCTATGTTTACTAATGGTTATGAACCAGAAGATGAAAACTCTGATACAATAGACGAGCCATATGATGACGTTGATGATAGAGAATACGAAGAAGAGGAAGATTACGATGGCTAAATCGTTAAAAGATATCGTCAAGGGCGTAAAGTCATCTAAGACTGATGCTGGTAAACTTGGCAAAGATCCAGGCGTTGACTACGAGCCAAAACCAGGCGATGAGCAAAAATTCGTAAAGAAACATTCAGTAGAAAAGCATGATGATCGCGTAGGTAACGGCGAACATGTTTACAAGGGTGGTACTAAAGAAGCTCCTTATAATAAACAAAAAGAAGGTGTGTATGAGGCAAAAGAAGCAGAAGATGCTCAATGCAACAATACACCAAAAGGTAAATCCTGCCCAGTTCATGGCATGGCAGAGTGTATGTCTGTAAAACCAATTAAAGAAGAAGAGCTTGATGAGATGGGTATTCGCCCATTAAGTCGCGCTGCTACAAAATATAAAGATAACCCAAAATCTTATGCTACGAATTCCCCAAAAGCATACCGTAAACCATGGGAAACTTCTAAAGCAGATTCTCGTAAAGAAATAGAGAATCTTTCAAAAGGAATTTCTGTAAAAAAACTTACTGCTGGAAAGGCCAAGGGTATCAAAGAAGAAGATCAGATTGATGAAGTGCTAACTAAATCAACAACTGCTGGTGAGACTATCCACGATTTTGTCCACTCAAAAAATCCTAAGTTTGCTGGTAAATCAAAGGAAAAGCGTAAAGAGATGGCTCTCGCTGCTTATTATGCAAAACAGCGTAATGAAGAAGTCGAAGAAGCATATGCAGTCCAGCCATTGCTTGGTGGTGATATAGCAAAACATAAGACAAATGATACAGGCGAAGAGATTGATATGGTTCGTACAGAGCTAAAAGCGATTGCTAATAAAGCAATGCATATGTTAGCTTCTATGCCAAAAGACGTTCATATTGAGCCATGGGTTCAGGCTAAGATCGCTCAAGCAAAAGAGATGATCGGTTCAGTTCATGACTATTGCATCTATGGCGATCACAATAAGCCAGAAGAAGATGAACAGAATGATACACCAATGTCAACTCCAACAATGTTTCCGAACATGGCTTCGGATAATGCAGCAGGAATAAACGTATGACCGATTTTGTAAAAACAATTGCAACAGAAACATATTGTAACACAACTGCCAACACATTTGGTGGTAATCGTTTTGTTAGATTGACAAATATCAATACAGCTCCTTGGTTGATTACTCGCGCATACGCAAATGGTACTACTATCGGTACTTTCACTTTGTTGAATGGCCAAACAGTTGTTGCTGAAAAATATTTTACAGAAACTCTAGCAGCGAATACAGCATCAAATTATATCGCTGCGGTGCCTGTAGCTATGAAGGGTTGATCAGATGAAACTTATTACAGAGCTCGTCGAAGAAGTAGAATATATTTCCGAAGCCAGAGAGAATGGCGAAAAGGAACATTATATTCACGGTATCTTCTTACAGGCAAACCGTAAGAACCGTAACGGTCGCATCTATGAGATGAAGGTTATGGAGCCTGAAGTAAACCGTTATATGAAAGAAGTCGTAGCGAATAAGCGTGCTTATGGCGAGCTCGGCCACCCACAAGGACCAGCAATTAATCTTGATCGCGTCTCTCATATTATTACTGAATTGAAACGTGATGGTGATAATTTTATCGGTAAAGCAAAACTAACAGATACTCCAATGGGTAATATTGCTAGAGGACTTTTAAAGTCTGGTGCTCAGCTTGGTGTCTCTTCTCGTGGACTTGGTTCTCTTGTTCCTAAAGATGGAGCAATGATGGTTCAACCTGATTTTCGTTTAGCAACTGCAGCTGATATCGTAGCTGATCCTTCAGCCCCAGATGCTTTCGTTCAGGGTGTTATGGAAAACGTAGAATGGCTTTATGATCCTGTTAAAGATACATGGCATGAAGAAAAATTGGATAACATGAAAAAGAAAATTCATGCTATGTCAAAAAATCAGCTTGAAGAACAGCGCATCGCCATTTTTGAGAACTATTTAACATCTCTCACCTTTAAACAGTAACAATTATAAATAAATCTAAATTCCACTAAGGAGACTCTCAGATGTCAGAAGAAAACGAAATGATTGATAACCTTGACGAAGCTACAACTGCAATGGATTCATTGAAGCCTGCAGCTCGTTCGGCTGGTTCAGATCCAAAATCAAAAATTGATTACATCACTCACACTATCGGTGCTATGCATGCGATGCGTAAGGACGACCTTACAAAGTGGTTTGATAGCGCGATGGCTCTTATCGGCAAGGAAGCTTCTCACCTTCCAGGCGGCGCTACAGAAGGCGGAAACCAGTCATCAATTGACATGAAGCCATCTTATGCATCTTCAACAAAAGGCCCAAAGACTCGTATGCCAATGCCAAAACTTTCTGTAAAAGAAGACGTTGAAGAAATGTTTGCTGGCTCTGACCTTTCAGAAGAATTTAAAGAAAAGGCATCAACTCTATTCGAAGCAGCTGTGACAGCTCGCGCGATGGTTGAAGTTGCTCGCCTTGAAGAAGAATTTGAAACACAGCTTGAAGAAGCTGTAGCAGAAATTAACGAAGAATTATCTTCTCGTCTTGATTCATACCTTTACTACGTAGTCGAGAACTGGATGCAAGAGAATGAAGTTGCTATCGAATCTTCACTACGTAACGAACTTACTGGTGAATTTATCGAAGGCATGAAGAATCTATTCGCTGAACACTATATCGATCTCCCAGAAAACAAGGTTGATGTTGTAGAATCTCTTGCTGATAAAGTTGAAATGCTTGAAGCAAAGATGGGCGAATTGATCGAAGAAAATTCAGAATACAAGAAAGCTATTGTTGAAGTAGAAAAAGAAAATGTATTCGAATCTTTCTTAGATGATCTTGCTCTATCTCAGCAAGAAAAATTTGCTGCTCTAGCAGAAGGCGTGGATTTCGACGGCGATCTTGATACATATGCAAGAAAACTATCTATTATCAAAGAAAACTATTTCACAACAGAAAAGAAAGCACCAGTTTCTACTAATATCGTAGAAGAAACATTTGAAGGTGAAGTTTCTGAAACAATTGTAGCAAGCGATCCAACTATCGGAGCTATTGCTAAGGCGATCTCTAAGTCGATTAAAAGATAACAATTATATAAATAAAAAATATCCTAGAAACAAAAGGAGACAAAAATGTATCTAGCTGAGGACATCCAAAAGAAGTGGCAGCCAATTCTTGAGCATGCCGATCTTAACCCAATCACTGATGCGCACCGTCGTTCAGTAACAGCAATCATTCTTGAGAACACTCAACGTGCTCTTACTGAATCAGCTGCTCACGGTTCATATCAAACTCTTACAGAAACTGGTCTTGAGCCACAAGGCGGCAACATTATGGGCACTTCAAGCTCAACTGCTGGCGCTGGTGGTATCGATACTTTCGATCCTGTATTGATCAGCCTTGTTCGTCGTGCGATGCCTAACCTTATCGCTTATGACATCTGCGGCGTTCAGCCAATGACTGGCCCAACTGGCTTGATCTTTGCTATGCGTTCGAAGTATAACAACCAAGGTAACGGTACTTCAAACACTTCGTTCGGTGGCAATAACACTAACGAAACATTCTATAACGAAGTTAATACTTCATTCTCATCTATCGTTTCTGGTAACTCCAGCTTCGGTCAGAACTTTGTTGGTACTATCCCAGGTGCAACAAATACTTCTCCATTGACTGCGAACACTACCTATAACACTGGTACTGCGATGCCAACAGCTACAGCTGAAGCACTTGGCGCTTCTTACTATGCTAACGGCGCTGCTGGTCCTGGCGACTTTGCTCAGATGGCATTCTCGATTGAAAAAGTAACTGTTACTGCTCAATCACGTGCTCTAAAAGCAGAATACACTATGGAACTTGCTCAAGACTTGAAGGCAATCCATGGTCTAGACGCTGAAACAGAACTAGCGAATATCCTTCAGGCTGAAATTCTTGCTGAAATCAACCGTGAAGTTGTTCGTACTATCAACATCACTGCTGTTCAAGGCGCTGCTACTAACGTAACTACCGCTGGCGTTTTCGATCTTGACACCGACTCAAACGGTCGTTGGTCAGTTGAAAAGTTCAAGGGTCTTATGTTCCAGCTTGAACGCGAAGCTAACCAACTTGCTAAAGACACTCGTAGAGGCAAGGGTAACATCATTATCTGTTCTTCTGACGTAGCGTCAGCATTGCAGATGGCTGGTGTTCTCGACTACACTCCTGCTCTTAACAGCAACAACCTACAAGTTGACGATACTGGCAATACTTTCGCTGGTGTTCTTAACGGTCGCTTCAAAGTTTATATCGATCCATATGCGATCGGTGGTAACTACGTTACTGTTGGCTATAAGGGTTCGTCAGCGTTCGACGCTGGTCTATTCTATTGCCCATACGTTCCTCTACAGATGGTTCGCGCTGTTGACCAACAGTCTTTCCAACCTAAGATTGGTTTCAAGACTCGTTACGGCATGGTTGCAAACCCATTCGCAGAAGCTACAAACCAAGGTTCAGGACGTCTCGTTCTTTCGACTAACCGCTACTATCGTCGTGTTATCGTTAACAACCTTATGTGATCAAAAGATCGGGTTAACCGACAAAAGACTAGGGGAGCAGAAATGCTCCCCTTTTTTTGCTTGACTTATGTCACGATTAACAGTATAATCATTAATGCACTGATGATAAATATACTGCATAGGTATTGGAGATAATAATGACAGCAATAGACAATACACCAGTAAACAAGAATTTCTTGAGTCCGCTTAATTTCGTATTCCAGATTAAGCGTTCACCTCATCTTAACTTCTTTATTCAAAAAGTCAACCTTCCATCATTATCTCTCAATTACCCACAACAGCCAACACCATTTACGACTATCTGGGTTCCAGGCGAACATCTAACATATGGAACACTAGATGTTGAGTTTAAGGTTGATGAAGATTTACAGAACTGGTTTGAAATTCATAACTGGTTAAGATCACTCGGTTTTCCTGATAACTTTGGTGAATATAATACGATTGAAAAACAGACACCAACAAGCGGTAAGGGTATTAGATCAGATATATCTCTAATCTTATTGAACGCTGTTAAACTACCAAGATGGGAAATAACATTTAGAGAAGCATTTCCTACATCATTATCTGCTCTTCAATTCGGCACTACTGATGAATCTGTAAATTACATTACTGCAACAGCTTCCTTTAGATTTATCTTATACGACGTTAACGAAGTTACTTGACTTTTATTGTCTTTTATAGTATTATTATACTGTAATTAAGATTGTGGAGTAGGTATGAAGATCGAGTCGATATTTGAAGAGTGGGAAAAAGATTCGCAGATTGATAAGACGGATCTAGACGAAGAGTCCCTAAAGATACCAAAATTACACCATAAATACTACCGTCAGTTTGTATCTGAACGGTTGCTTTGTCGTAAGCTCGAAGCAGATATGAAACAGCTTAAACTAGAGAAGCATGAGTTTTATACTCAGGGACCAACTAAAGAGACTCAGGAAAAAGGTTGGCAGCTACCAGCAAAAGGAATGATCCTTAAGAACGATCTACCTATGTATATTGATGCGGATAAAGATATAATTGAACTGTCTCTTAAGATCGGTTACCAGTTAGAAAAAATTGATCTGTTAGAATCTATACTTAAAACATTACAGAACAGAGGCTATAATATTAAGACTGCTGTTGACTGGATTAAATTTACACAAGGCAATTAATGGATATTATTAGAATCGAGAAAGTCGACGAAGTCTATAATAAAGTTACAGCTGATCCAGGTGTTGCCTACGAGATCAACGAATACTTTACATTTGACGTCCCAGGCGCCAAATTTATGCCAGCTTATAGGAATAAGATGTGGGACGGTAAGATTCGTCTCTACAACACCATGACTGGATATCTGTATGCAGGTCTGAATAAATATGTAGAAGAGTTTGCTAGGACTCGCAACTATGATATAGAATATGCGAGTGATTTTGCTGCTGATGAATTTTCATTAAAAGAAGCAATGGATTTTATCAACAAACTACAGATACCGACTAAATTTGATCAACGTGATTATCAGATTGAGGCATTTATCTACGCAGTCCGTAATCGTAGAGCATTGATGCTTTCTCCTACAGCTTCTGGTAAATCTTTTATTATCTATCTATTGGCGAGGTATTATGATGCGAAGACTCTCATTATTGTTCCGACGACTTCTCTGGTCCATCAGATGGCGACTGACTTTACAGAATATGGATATACGAGCCCCATACACAAAATACAAGCGGGTGTCGACAAAAATGTCAATACGCAAATTACAGTCTCAACATGGCAATCAATATACAAACAACCGAAAGGTTGGTTCGATCAGTTCGAGGTAGTTATCGGTGATGAAGCTCATCTATTCAAAGCCAAATCTCTTTCTAGTATTATGTCTAAGTTACAAAATTGTCGTTATCGCTTTGGTTTTACTGGGACTCTGGATGACACACAAACACATAAACTTGTTTTAGAGGGTCTTTTTGGTGCTGTTAGACGTGTAACCACAACAGCTAAATTAATTGAGGATAAACATCTTTCTAGTTTTCTAATCAAGGCGATTGTCCTTAAATATCCAGACAAAGAGCGTCAGCTCATAGCCTCTTATGACTATCAAAAAGAGATAGATTGGCTTGTTACTCTGGCTGCTCGTAATAATTTTATCAAGAATCTAGCTTTATCCCTCCATGGCAATACACTGTTGATGTTTCAGTTTGTTGATAAGCATGGTAAAATATTATATGATATGATACAAAAAGCAACCAACCAGCCAGTGTTTTTTGTTCATGGTGGTGTTAGTGGAGATGAACGTGAAGAGATACGTAGGATCGTTTCAAAAGAAAATAATGCTATTATTATTGCTAGTTCGGGAACTTTCTCCACAGGTGTTAACATTCCTAATCTGTCTAACATTATATTTGGGAGTCCTTCAAAATCCAAGATTAGAAATTTACAATCAATTGGTCGCGTTTTACGTAAATCAGATAACAAGACTAGCGCAACATTATATGACATTGCTGATGATTTAAGCTGGAAGACTAAAAAGAATTTTACTATACTACATTTTGTTGAGCGTATGAAGATATACAATGAGGAAAAATTTGACTATAAGATATATCCTGTAAATTTGAAAGTGGAATAAATGGCAACAGCACCCAGAAAAAAGAAACAACACTACGTCAATAACAGAACACTCTTTGAAAAGATGCAAGAGTATAAGGCTGCTAGGATATTAGCAGAATCTGAAGATAGACCTCCTCCTAAGATTCCTAGATATATCGGAGAGTGTTTATTGATGATCTGCACCAAATTAGCAACCAAACCTAATTTTTCTGGGTATACATATAGAGACGAGATGGTGGCTGACGGTATAGAAAACTGTATCGCGGCAGTTGATAATTTTGATCCAGATAGATATAATAATCCTTTCGCCTATTTTACACAGATCGCATGGAATGCTTTTATCCGTAGGATTAACAGAGAAAAGAAGCAGTCTTATATTAAACATAAGAATTATCAGAACAATTATCTGATGAGCGATCAACAAATGGAATCTATTACAACAAATGAATATTCTGATGACTTAATTAAATCTTTTGAAGATAAGATGGTAGTAAAGAAACCTGCTACTACCAAAAGATCTGGTGTTGAATTATTTGCAAATGGAGATGTTAAGAGTGAAAATAGCGTTAATAACTGATACGCATTGGGGTATTCGTAATGATAATTCTGCATTTATGGACAATAGCAAAAAGTTTTTAGATGATGTCTTTTTTCCACGACTTAGCTCTATGGGTGTTAATCATATCATCCATCTTGGTGATATTGTTGACCGCCGTAAGTATATCAATTTTCTTACTGCGAAGCGTCTTCGTGATGATTTTCTTGATCCTCTTGAAACTATGGGAATCTCTATAGACATCATTGCTGGTAACCATGATGTTTATTATAAGAATACAAATGAAGTAAATGCGCTTGAGGAGTTGATTAATGGGAAATACAAAAACGTCCGCATCTTTACGGAGGCTAGTACTGTCGCTCAGAAAGATGATACACCGATACTATATGTCCCTTGGATCAACAACCAAAACCGAGCAGACACTCTCAAAGAAATACAAGATTCCAAATCACAAATCGTTTTGGGGCACCTTGAGCTTGAGGGTTTTCAAATGTATAGAGGATCTGCTGTCTCTCATGGAGATAGTCCTGATCTCTTTGGCCGCTTTGATCTTGTGTGCTCTGGTCATTATCATCATAAGTCCACTATTGGTAACATTCATTATCTTGGCTCTCATTGCCAGTTTACATGGAGTGACTATGACGATCCTCGGGGGTTCCACATCCTCGACACCGAAACAAAAGAGTTGACTTTTATAGAGAATTTATATAGAATGTTTAATAAGGTCTGGTATAATGATTCTGATAAGACTATATCAGACGTGTTAGATCATGACTTTGATCAATATAAGAATCAGATCGTAAAGGTTATCGTAACAAATAAATCTAATCCTTACTGGTTTGATATGTTTATTGAGAAATTAGAAAAGGTTGGGACTCTAGAGATGCAGATCGTGGAAGATAATCTTAATCTTTATCTTGAGAGTGATGATGATATCATCAATGAAGCTGAAAGCACCCTAGATATATTCAACAAATATATTGATCAGTATGACGGTAATACTATCAATAAGAAAAAACTGCAGACTACGATTACAGATCTATACAATGAGGCATTGACCGTAGAATGATTGTATTTAAAAAATTACGCTGGAAGAATTTTCTTTCTACTGGTAATGTATTTACTGAAATAGATTTAAACAAACATAATACGACTCTTATTATCGGCGAGAATGGTGCTGGAAAGTCAACCATTCTTGACGCATTGTCATATTCTCTGTTTGGTAAACCTTTCCGTAAGATTAAGAAACAGCAGATTATCAATTCTATAACCAAGAAAAACTTGATGGTAGAAGTTGAGTTTTCTATTGGTCCAAATAACTTTAAGATTCGTAGGGGTAACTGGCCGACTGTATTTGAAGTATATCAGAATGATGAGCTTCTGAATCAATCCGCAGAGATGAAAGATTATCAGGAGGTATTGGAAAAATATATCCTGAAGATCAATCATAAGTCATTCTGTCAGGTAGTCGTGTTGGGTTCGGCTACGTTCCTGCCATTTATGCAGTTATCTACTGGTTCTCGCCGAGAGATTATTGAAGACCTGTTAGATCTTCAAATATTCACGACTATGAATAATCTATTGAAAGATAAGATTACTGATAATAGAGATAATATAACTGATCTACAGTATAATCAGAAATCAGTACAGGAAAAGATTAAACTTATCCGCGAACATATGTTAGAGATGCAAAATAACAATGATGTTATCATTGCTGAAAAGAAAGATCGCATAGAGGCATCTAAGAAACAGATTGAAGATCACAACGGAACGATTGAAGATATAAAAACTATCGTACAAGATATGGCTAAAAAGACTGGTAGTCTTGAATCTCTAGAAAAGAAGATGAATAAACTATCAAGTCTACGCCATAAGATCGAGGCCAATCTTGCTGTATTGAACAGAGAAGTCAGTTTCTTTCATGATAATGATAGCTGCCCAACATGCAAACAAGAGATTGATAAAGATTTTAAGTGCGATGCTATCGAGTCTAGAAAGACAAATATATCTGAGATTCAGGATGGCCTAACTAAACTATCCGAGGAATATGATAAGACTGATACTGAGATAAAAGAGATGTTGTCTATAAACGATAATATCCGTCAAAAGACTATCGAATTGAATATCATATCAACTAAGATAAGTTCGTTGAATACCTACATCAACCAGATAGAAAATGAGATTAGTTCTATCCGTCAGACTGAAGAAGATAAGGACGAGTCTAAACTATCAGATCTTGAGATTGAACTGGCCCATATAAGCCAGAGATTACATTCTCTTAATGATGATAAGATGATATTGGCGGCTGCATCTACTCTGTTGAAGGATGGCGGTATTAAGTCTAAGATTATTCGTCAGTATGTCCCAGTCATCAATAAACTGATCAACAAATATCTATCAGCGATGGAGTTTCTTGTTCAGTTTGAACTCGATGAAGAATTTAATGAGACGATTAAATCTAGGTTCCGTGATGAATTTTCCTATACATCTTTCAGCGAAGGCGAAAAGATGCGTATCAATCTGGCTATTCTGTTTGCTTGGCGAGCAGTGGCTAAACTTCGTAACTCCATAAATACTAACATTCTGATCATGGATGAAGTGTTTGATAGTTCTCTTGACGCTAATGGTACCGAAGAATTTATGAAGATCTTAAATACTATCACGATTGATACGAATACGTTTATCATTAGTCATAAGACTGATCAGATTAGTGATAAATTTGACAATGTAATTAAATTTGAAAAACATAAAAACTTTAGCAGGATAGCATCATGATTTTAGTTGAACATACAGATCCGATTCTTACTACGAAATGTGAGCCATACAACTTTGTTAAATCATCAGAAGATCCAGTTGAGCTGGCCCAGAATATGGTAAAATTTATGTATGATAACAACGCTCTTGGCCTTTCAGCAAATCAGATTGGTTTGAATTATAGAGTGTTTGCTATGCGTGGTTACCCAGAAAACTTTGTATGTTTCAATCCTCGCATCGTCCAGCCTGGAGAACAGATTGTCTCATTAGAAGAGACTAGTGTTACACATCCAGGTCTTATAGTAAAGGTAAAACGACCACAACATATTCGTGTTCGTTTCCAGACTCCGAATGGTGATACTAGGACTGAGACTTTTACGGGTATGACTGCAAGAATATTCCAACAACAGCTTGACTTTATTGACGGAATACCGTATTATAGTAGAGCTAACAAATATCATAAAGACCAAGCATTTAAAAAATGGAAAAAATCAGCATGAATATTTTCTACATAGACCACGATCCAATACAGGCTGCTCGCTGGATGGTTGACAAACATGTTGTTAAGATGATTCTAGAGTCAGCACAACTATTGTCAACTGCTCATCGTGTATTAGATGGTATGGAAAGAATTGGTCTAACTCCTAATGGCCGAAAACGAAAAGAGTGGGTATTACCCGATGCTCGCGAAAGTATCGTATATGCTGCTACACATATTAATCACCCTTCAGCTGTCTGGTGTCGTAAATCTATAGAAAATTATACTTGGCTTTCCGAACATCTATATGCTCTTTTAGACGAGTATACGTATCGTTATGAGAAACGCCATAAATGTTCAGAGATCGCATATACTCTACAGTCTCCTCCGCATAAACTTAAAGATTGGGACTGGACTCCGATGCCTTCTTGTATGGCTGAAGAATATATTATCAGTAAAGACCCTATCACTAACTACCGCAATTACTACAAGATCGGCAAAGCTACTATGCACTCTTGGAAGAAACGCGAACAACCAGAATGGATTACAGCATGAGTTTTTATACAGACGTAAAAGATTTTCACATTGCTTTTGGTCAGCGTGTTGGTACTAGACCAGAGTTGCCAAATATGAATGAGCGTAATTTACGTATCAAACTATTGGCTGAAGAATATAGAGAATACACAGTCGCAGAAAATGAGAACGATATCGTAGAGATTGCTGATGCTTTGGCTGATATTATCTATATCGCATGCGGAACAGCAGTTTCTTATGGGATTCCTCTAGATATATTGTTTGCTGAAGTGCACCGTTCTAATATGGCAAAACTTGTAAATGGCAAGGTTCTCCGTCGTGAAGATGGAAAGATACAAAAACCAGAAGGCTGGAAAGCTCCGGATGTTAAGGCGATTTTGTATCCCAGCCATGATTATAACGCTTGACAAATTGTATAAAATGGTATATAATTTTGTCTATATAGTTTGGTAATGCACTTTTTGAGGAGACACATATGGTAGAAGTTCTTATATTGCCTAAACATGATGCTGAAGAAACTCTCGGCACATTTATTACATGCAAAGATTACGCAGATCGTTTGATTGATTATGATTGTGACGTGTATGCTTTAGATCCTCTGGATCCCACCAAAGCCGATGAAGAAAACATTATCTTCAAATACCGCAAAAATATCTTTACTAAAGAAGAATGCGATATGGCGTATGCTGGATTGCGAGATGCTGCTGTTGAATCGCAGAACCGTGGTATGGCTGCTGGCCCTCGTGGCGATCAGCTTGGAGCTGAAGGTCGTGGTAATCGTGATTGGGTAACACCAGAGCAGGAAGAAATCCTTTCTTTTATTGCTCGCCCAATAAATACTATTGATGATGGTACTACTATCGAATCAATTAAAGAGAGCCATAAGAAAGGTTCTAAAGAAGAGACTCGCGGACGTGTATGGTTGCGTTCCGAAGTTACTAAATTGTATCCTGAATATCATGGTTGGTTTGATAAGTGGCTTGCTGGTATCCATAATAAATCTCGAGAAGAACAGATTGTTGAAGCTAAGAATATCGCCGATAACTGGATCTCCGAAACAAATTATGCTCAGTCAGTAATGTCTGGTATTGCTGGTTACTTTGACCGTTATCCTCGTATCCCATACGGTCGCGAGACTTCTTATACTGAAAAGAATCGCGAGAAATTTGCGATGGCTTATCCCTACCTTCAGAAACTGAATGCTCAGTTTAAAGAATTGCTTCCTGTTCGCTGGGGTAACCAACGTAAAGCTGCCGATCAGCTTGATCCTAAATTCCTTGTTGAAGGAACAGTATTTACTACTCTAACAGTCAATCATAACTGGCGTACAGCTTGCCACCGAGATGCGGGAGATTTGCATGAAGGATTCTCTAACATTTGTGGTATCACAGGCCCAGAAGGAAAAGGTTGGAAAGGCGCTGAGTTCATCCTACCTGAGTTTAGGGTGGCTATTAACCTTCAGCCTGGAGATATGTTGCTGGTTAACAATCACGGCGGGATTCACGGTAATGATGCTCTTATCGGGGATGATAATGACCGTCTTACTCTTGTGTCCTATTTCCGTGAGAAAATGGTTGAACTGAAGTCTTGGGATTATGAACATCTCCGCAAACAATATGTTGAAGAGCGACGCATGAATCACAGTCATCCTTTACATCGCCCATTGTGGAATGGCGTTTCTCCAGGAATGTGGGAAGATAAAGAATGGTATGATTATATGGCGGCTCATAGTATGCCCGACCCATATGCGTCATCAGCAGCTGCAAGTCTGGAGTCATTTTTCGGATGATTGTAACTGTCCAGTCTGCAAATAGATCTGAAAAAGTCGGAGCTCTCTTGAAAAAGATTGCTCCGATTGATCCTATCTTTTATGTTCCTATGTGGCAGGTCCAGGATTATATTTCTGCTGGTGCAAATTATGTCGTTGGCGTAGAAGGTGTTATGCCAATGAAACCAAAACAGCTTAATGCTGCTCTTAATGATTTTCAGGGCGAGACTATTGTTACTATGGATGACGATTTCGTCAGCTGTGTATCTGTAACACCTGATAAGAAGGCCAAGGGTTGTTCTCTTAAAGATTTAATTGAACAGACGCTAGAGGAATTTGAAAAGTCCGATGCTGAGTTGGCAGGATTCTCAACAACTTCTAATCCTTTCTTTCTGCGCACTACCGAGAGTGAGAGTTTCGGTATGATTACTGGCCAGATATTGTTTCACAAATCTAATGGTATTTTGTTTGATGAAGCAATGAATGAGATGGAAGATCTTGAATATATCATTCAGCATCACCTACATAAAGGTATATTGAAGATTAACAGGTTCGTTGTCAATTTTCACATCTTCGGTAGAAACGAAAATGATGATGCTAAATACTCTGGCGGTTATAAAGGGTTCAGGACTAAAGAGACTGAATTTAAAACATATAACTATATGAGAAACAAGCATCCTACAGCTTTCTCTAATAAGATCGAATACAATAAGACTGCTGATATACCCAAGAGAGTTATGTGGCAAAAATTGACAGAGCGTGGTGGCGCGACTCTATTTTGAGGTGACTTATGATTGATTATGAAATTGCTATCCCGTCCTACAAACGACCAGAGACTATCAAGAAAAAGACTCTAAAGGTTCTTGAAAGTTATAATATCGACCCCAATCGTGTTACCATTTTTGTTGCTGATGCTGAAGAGTTGGAATCGTACACCAAATCTTTGTTAGGCACACCATATCAAAAGCTGGTTGTCGGTGTTCCGACCATTGGCGCTCAGCGTAACTTTATCGAAAAGTATTACCTTGAGGGAACACGACTGATGATGTTTGATGATGACATCGAAGAAGTGCAGGTTAAGATTAGCGAACAGAAACTTGGTCGTGTTGTTGATCTTGAAAAAGAAATCATTCAACAGGGTTTTACTGAATGCGAGAAAGCTGGTGCTAAGACATTCGGTATCTATGCTGCATCAAATGCTTATTTTATGAAGGACAGGATCTATACTAAACTCTGTTACATCATCGCTTCTATGTTTGGTGTTATCGTAGAGCATGATGATTTTCTTGCTCGTGTTACCAATCATGGCGAAGATTATGAATATTCTATTCGTCAATATATTAAGAACGGTTGTGTAGTTCGTCTTGATAATTACACCGTCAAATCAAATTATTACAAAGAAGACGGTGGCCTTCAGACTATCCGTACGAAACAGTATGTTTATGATTCTATTAAGAAGATTACAGAGATGTTTCCTAATCATTGCACCATGTATATTCGCGAGACTACGGGGCATGCTGAATTAAAACTTAAAGATAAGATTGGACCAGTAGGTTCAACGCTTGACAATTTCTTCAACTGAGGTTATAATGGATAATATTAGCTACAAATATTCTGAAGATAAGAGTTTGGCTGAGATTGCAGCCTATATAGATGAGACATACTCTCAGCACTATTCCCAAAACAAATTTCAAGCAACTGAGTTTATTATCGACTCTGGTCTTGGTACAGGTTTTTGTATGGGTAATGTTATGAAATATGCTCAGCGTTATGGTAAGAAGGGTACTCCTGCTGACTGGCGCAAAGACTTACTAAAAGTTATTCACTACGCGATTATGCAATTACACGTTCATGAATTAGAAAATGGAGATAAGAATGGAAATTAATGTTCCTATTGAGAAACTACGTGAGAATAAACTGTTTGTAGCAACACCTATGTATGGTGGCCAGTGTGCTGGTATGTTTGCTAAGTCCTCAGCTGACTTGTCTGCTCTTTGCACTCAGTATGGTATTCCTCTTCAGTTTTATTACCTGTTTAACGAGTCATTGATTACTCGCGCTCGTAACTATTGCGTAGATGAGTTCATGCGTTCTCCAGCTCAGCATCTGATGTTTATTGACTCCGATATCGGATTTAATCCTCAGGACGTTCTTGCTCTGATGGCTTTGCAGGCTGAAGAGCCAGAAAAGTATAACATCATCGGTGGCCCATATCCTAAGAAGTGCATCAGCTGGGAAAAGATTAAGCTCGCAGTTGATAAGGGTATTGCTGACGAAGATCCTAATGTTCTTGAAAAGTTCGTTGGCGATTATGTCTTTAATCCTAAGAACGGCACTGGTCAGATTCCGATTAACGAACCAGTTGAAGTTCTTGAGATTGGCACTGGCTTTATGATGATTCATAAGAGCGCACTTCAGAAGTTTGCTGATGCTTATCCACAATACAGCTATCGCCCAGACCATGTTCGTACCGAAGCGTTTGATGGTAGCCGTGAGATTCTTCAGTACTTCCAAGCTGAAATTGATCCTAAGTCGAAGCGTTATCTCTCTGAAGATTACTGGTTCTGTCAGAAGGTTCAGGAGATTGGTCTTCGCACTTGGTTCTGCCCATGGATGTCTATGCAGCACGTTGGCTCATATATCTTTGGTGGTTCTCTTGCCGACTTGGCTTCTATTGGCGCAGCTGCTACGGCTGATCCAGGAGCTATTGGTGGTAAGAAAAAGAAATAACTTTAATTTTGAATGGAGTATATTATGAAACTTGATCCTAAGACTATTAACGTAATGAAAAACTTTTCTTCAATCAATCCTTCAATGATTATCAACGAAGGTAACGTATTGAAGACTATCTCGCCTGGAAAGACTGTTATGGCGAAGGCAAATGTTCCTAACAGTTTTCCTTCTCGCGCATCTATCTATAACGTCAATCGTTTCTTGAGCCTGTTGTCTACTTTTGAAGAACCAGAAATTAAATTTAATGATAATGGTTTCCTCATCAGCGATAAGTCTGGTCAGAAAAATGCACCTTATAACTTTGCTGACGAGTCAACAATCAAGGCTCCACCAGAAAAAGAAATCGTACTTCCTTCAACAGAAGTTACTTTTACTTTGAATACTGTGAATCTTGCTGAGATCGAAAAGGTTCTTGGTATTCTTGGTCTGCCTGATATTACAGTAGTTGGTGACGGTAAAGAAATTACCCTGCAGGCTATTAACTCTAAAGAACCAAATGGCGATTCTGTTCGTCGTACTATCGGCACTACAGATAAAGTTTTCTGTGCTGTATTCAAGGCTGAGAATATGAAGCTGATGGATGGTACGTATGAAGTATCTGTCTCTTCTAAGGGGATCTCTCATTTTAAGGGCGACAATGTAGATTATTGGATCGCTGTTGAAAGCGGTTCTTCCTTCTGATAGTGAAGGGAGGGCTAACCACCCTCCCATTTTTTTGATATGGAGAATATGATGCGTGAAGATTTTCTTTGGGTAGAAAAGTATCGACCAAAAACTATTGCTGATTGTATCTTGCCTGTTGATCTTAAGAATACATTTCAGCAGTTTGTCGAACAGGGTAATATTCCTAATTTGATTCTTTCTGGTTCTGCTGGTGTCGGTAAGACAACAGTAGCCAAAGCCATGCTTGAACAGCTTGAGTGTGATTATATCGTAGTTAACGGATCTATGAATGGTAACATTGATACGTTGAGAAATCAAATACAAAACTTTGCTTCTTCTGTATCTTTTACGGGAAAAAGAAAATATGTTATCCTTGACGAAGCCGATTATCTTAATGCTAATAGCACTCAGCCTGCTCTTCGTAACTTTATGGAAGAATTTTCCAAGAACTGTGGATTCATTCTTACTTGTAACTTTCGTAACCGCATCATTGATCCTCTTCACTCTCGTTGCTCAGTCATAGAGTTTAAGATTGGCAAAGCTGATATGGCTAAGTTAGCCAAGCAGTTCTTTAAACGTGTTATTAACATTTTAGAAATTGAAAATGTCAAACACGAACCAGCTGTTGTTGCTGAGGTAATCAATAACCATTTCCCAGATTGGCGCCGAGTTCTTAATGAGCTTCAGCGTTATTCAGCTACTGGTGCTATTGATCAGAATATTTTAAACAGTGTCAAGGAAGTTCAGATTGATGCTCTCATTGCTCTTCTAAAGAGCAAGAATTTTACAGATCTTCGTAAATGGGTTCATAACAATTTAGATATGGATCAGAATACATTGTTCTCTAAATTCTATGAGATCTCAGCAGATGTGATGACGACTCAGAGCGTAGCACAGCTCGTCTTGCTGTTGGCTAAGTATCAATATCAGTCTGCATTCGTTTCGAATCCTGAGATCAATATTATGGCTTTCCTTACAGAAGTACTGATAGAATGTGAGTTTGCATGAGCGGATTTATAGATGTTACTGGTGAAGAGCGTAAGGAAGAAGTAGTACAGGTATATTCTAAACCGAAATACGACTGGCGTTATGAGAACAGCATCAGCTTTACTAAAACTAATGAAGAGATAGGATCTATGGCCGAGCATAAATACAGTGTTTGGCGAACTAATAATTATTTCTCCAACTTTGCTGATACTGTTTTGTATGCCAATGAAATGAATATAAATTATGGCATAACTGATAAGATGCATTATGATTATCTTAAAAGCATAATCGCAAAGAAAAGAAGATTCTTTAAGCATGATAAGAAGTCAGAAAAGAAAGATACTACTATAGAACTGTTGCAGGAATATTATGGTTATAGCCATGAGAAAGCAAAAGCTGCAGCACCTTTGTTGACTGATGAACATATTGATATCATGAAGAAGAGATTATATAAGGGTACAGTATGATTAGAACAATAGACAATTTTTTACCTGAAGATATGTATGCTGAATTGGCTAAGAGATTTGAACAGCCAATGATGTATTATGGTTGGAAAGCACACAATAAAAATGATCCTCATGGCCACTGGAATCATCAGATAGGTATTTCTACTTCTGCTGATAATCTTGCAGACATATCATCAAAATTAGATGAACAGATTAAAGAGATATGGGATTATGTATCTTCAACATACGAAGAGCTGAAAGATAATAAGATCCTTAGATGTTATGTCAACGGTCATACTTATGGCGTAGATGGTTATTTCCATAGAGATAGTACCAGAAAAGATGAGATAACAATAGTTTTATATCTCACAGAAGAATGGAAACTAGACTGGGCTGGTGAGACTGTATTCGCTAGAGACGGTGATATCATACATTCATCTATCCCTAAGAAAAATAGAGCAGCCATGTTTGATTCTAGTATATTACATGCCGCCAGAGGGGTTTCTCGTAATTGTCATGAATTGAGAAAAACATTTATGTTTAAGACGAGAGCTCAGAGATCACACAATTTTGAAAAGATCAGTTCTTTTGCTTTTAATAATGGTGCTACAAACCACAGACACCAGAGAGGAACTCTTCATGATCATCTCGTAAGAGTATATCAACTCTTAGAAGATAAGGGTCTTGATGAATCAATCTGTTTTGCTGGTGGCCTCCATTCAGTATTTGGTACGACAGCATTTAAAAATAACATTCTAACATTAAACGATGAAGAAAAAGTTGTTGCTGAATTTGGTCAGAAGGCATTTGATCTTGCTGCATTATTCAGTATCATCGATAGACCCAAGACTCTTATTTCTCCAGAGTCATTTGATGGAGAGAATGTCTACCTGAAGATGAGAGACGGAAGAACATTATTTGTTGACAGAGATACCTTTGATGCACTAAGATATATAGAATGTGCAAATCTTTTAGACCAAAACTCTCTAAAAGATGAAGGATTATTAGCATTTTGGAATCAAAATGATGAAAACAATAAATAAGATGAACAATAATCATCATGGGGTAAATCATGTCAGTTTTAGAAACACTCTTGGAGGTGAAGATAGGTGAAGAAGAAGACTTTCTAAAGATTAAAGAAACTCTTACACGCATCGGCGTGGCTTCCCGCAAAGACAAAAAACTATATCAATCTTGTCATATTCTTCATAAACAGGGCAAATACTTCATTGTCCACTTTAAAGAACTATTTGCTCTCGACGGCAAACCATCAAATTTCTCAGATGAAGATAAGGGTCGTCGTAACACAATAGCAGAATTATTACAACAATGGGGTCTGATCAAGATCGTTGAGCCAGAAAGGTTCAAAGAACCAAAGACTCCTATGAATCAGATTAAGATATTACCGCACAAAGAAAAACATGAGTGGGAATTAGTAACTAAGTATAACATAGGTCGTAAGAAATAATGGAGATGTTTTATTATGAAATTTGTGACAGTGATGGATATGTGGCTTTTGGTATTGAATGGTATCCTGCTGGGAACCATTCTTTACTATGGTAAAAAGCTAGTAGAGCTCGTAAAGTTTACGAGCGACGATAAGTTTGACGAAAGCATCAAGAAAGCAGTCAGCTTAGAGAATCAAAGAATCGTCAATATCATCAACAAAGAACTCAATACGTTCAAGTCAGCTCAGACTATGGGCGATCCGAGCTACGATAATCTCATAACAGAATTAGAGACTATCCTGGGGCTAGTAAAGAAATGAAGTGGCCCATCAAGATAGTAAGAAAACTACCAGACACAGAGGCTGGTCGTAAATTACAGCAGATAAAAGATATACTATATCCGCCAAGCAAGTTAGATGATGTTGGTGAGTATAAGGTTCAGATTGAGTATGGCGCTGACTATAATCTAGATGCAGCTCTTACCGATTTAGAACATGATGCTAATGATGAAGTTACTCGCGAAACAATAAAAGAAGTTACTGAAAGACTGTATAAGGTCAGAAAGATACTTGAGGCTTATGTAGAATTACATGATGGTGCTCAGTATATGATTGTTGATAATCTTCAAGAAGAGAAGGATATAGAGTATGACAAACATTCATGACAACAAATACTTAGATATTCTTTTCGATGAGATCGAGAACATGATTGATTATCAAGATGATATCTGGCATGCTGAGCAACAGGGTAAACTCAGCTCAAGAGATCGCACCAAAGAGATGTATGATGCCTCAAAGAAACGTGCACATGATGCGTTTAAGAAGGCAGTTCGCATCGAGGTCGCTAACCTATTGAGAAATAAGGTAGATATTATTGTATAATTTCGCTTGCTATTTTTTCCGTAATACCCTATAATGTGAATATAGGTTGATTGAGGAGAAAAGAAATGAACGAAGTTTTTATTCAAGCTCAAGATAAGTCTGGTATGTGGAGAACTTATCAGACTACTCAAAACCAGTCTCAGTTGATTCTGGTTCGTATGCAAGAGATCAAGAATCGTTATCCTGATTTTCGCGTACGTGCTGTAGATAAAGATGGCCGTGTCGTTGATATTCTCGGTTAACTTATATAAATAGATTTAACATGAAAGGTTATTATATGACAAAGACTGCAAAAGTATTGAATGCATTCCTCTCGGGTAAAGAAATGACCGCGAAGCAAATCGCCGCACGTTATAACGTAGGCAATCCAGGTCGTGTAGTCCATTATCTCCGCGAGCAAGGGTATAGTATTAATCTTAATACTCATGTAGATACCAAGGGTCGTGTAACAAATAAGTATAGCCTCGCATAATCGATAGGAAAAAACCTAGAGATTTAAGCGGGGACCGAAAAATCCCCGCTTTTTTTTATGCTTGACTTTTTACTGCTACTAAGTTATAATGTGTATAATGTGAAATTCGCTCTTTGACATCGTAAGAAAAAAGAAGATAACTTTGGTTATCTCTTTATAGATACACCGTTGATCTGGGACACGGTATGCGTGAGATTTTGTTTCACGTCGTGCAGTAAACTAAGATGCCTTTTGGGGACCTGGAGGGTCTCCGTATAAAGGCTACGTAGGTGAGAATCCTACACGGTGTATCTTGATAGAGATAATTGTTTCTTCACGGGTGCATCAGAGCCCGAAGCGTCTGCAGAATAATTAACGCAGAGGTAGACTTCTCAGTCCGTATAATCAGCTGTAATCGACGGTGGTGACAGAAGTTAGACAGCTGGTGCATCCTTGAAGAAACAATTATTCCGTGGTAGCACAGCGGTAGTTGCATCTGACTGTTAATCAGAATGTCGTAGGTTCGATCCCTACCCACGGAGCCAATTTTATGACCTGGATACTGCGAACTGAGCCGTGATTCAGACCAGTCGAAATGCCAGGCAGCTGGGTACTTTTAGGCGTGAAGCCCAGCAACTTTTTTGAGTTAGATGCGTTAGCGAGCCTTAATGGGGTAATGGTGCCCAGCCTATACGGTGGCTCCCAGCACAGTGAGTCCAAAACACTGTGCTGGAAGGATTCGAGCGCCTTACGCATCTTGAGAGTCGCTGGATTACTATAGAGACGGTCTCCGCGGTCTGTCTCTTGTGCTTACCAGTAGAGGGTCGCCGCATCCCCTCTATAAACAAACGGCGAGGAATTTAAGTTATGTGGTGTATGGTGTAATGGTAGCACAGGAAGTCCGAGACGCCGTAAGGTGGAGTAGGCATCAAAAGGCCAAGAGCAGTTCGATTCTGCTACACTGCACAATAAGTTTATCTTGATATGACCTGTGAGAGTACTCTGGTCGTATTTCGTGTAGTGTAGAGCTATGCGGGGAAACACTTCATGCTTGAGAGTCGGCATGGTAAATGGTGGGGTAAAAGTCCTAAGACGTTCTCGTAAGTTTTTAGGTGGGCTGCAGAGACGGTGGTTCTGCGACAGACTGTAAATCTGTTCCCTATGGGTAACACTGGGGGTTCGAATCCCTCCCCACCTACCAAGTTTTGGATCGGTAGTTCAGCGGTAGAACGAGGGACTCTTAATCCCTGTGTCGTAGGTTCAATCCCTACCCGATTCACCAAGATGGTGTTGGTCGAGATCCCAAAATACTCGACAAGTCCTGTCCGTGATGGCGATGCGGCACCAGCTGCTACCATTAAGATGGGCACCGAAATTCGGGGAATTAGCTCAGCTGGGAGAGCGTCTGATTTGCATTCAGAAGGTCAACGGTTCGATCCCGTTATTCTCCACCATTTTGCCCGTATAGCTCATCAGGTAGAGCAGTTGATTTGTAATCATCAGGTGGTGGGTTCGAGTCCTGCTGCGGGCACCATTAATGGTCTGGTAGCTCAGTTGGTTAGAGTATCGGCCTGTCACGCCGAGGGTCGCGAGTTCAAGTCTCGTCCAGATCGCCAAACAAAAAAGGGAGCATTTCTGCCCCCAAGTTGTATCTAGCTTTTTTATAGATTACTGAGAATCTGATTCTTCTTCAGTTTCTTCTTCGTCTGATTCATCTTCTAGGTCTTCATTTGAGAATACGTCAGCGTATTCATTTACAAATTCGAAATCTGCGTCTTCTGAATCTTCTTCAGAGTCGTCATCCATGTCGCGATCAGCAACAAGGTCAGCAACTTCAACAGGAATAGCAGCAACTGTTACTTCTAAAGAAGTAAGACGTTCTAGGATAGCATTGAGAATATCGTTTGTATCATCAGCCATGGTAGTCTCCTTTGATTGATCATCCTAAAGATCTCACTCGCGACTACTTATAAAACGAATATTAAAGATTTATTAAAAACGAAGAAAAACAAAAAAATAAATACTACGTGTCGGTGTGTTGTAACGGTAGCATGCGGGTCTCCAAAACCTTGCGGTCAGAGTTCGAATCTTTGCACCCTCGCCAGTATTCGCTTAGATAGCTCAGTTGGTAGAGCATACGACTGAAAATCGTAGTGTCGTTGGTTCGATTCCAACTCTGAGCACCATCTATGGGGTCATAGCAAAATGGCTAATGCACGGGACTGCAAATCCTTGAGGTTCCAGTTCGAATCTGGATGACCCCTCCAATTTTGGTCTCTTAGCTCAGCTGGATAGAGCATCTGACTACGAATCAGAAGGTCGGGCGTTCGACTCGCTCAGAGACTGCCATTTCGCGGAGTTCGTATAGTGATAATACCTCAGCCTTCCAAGCTGATGCGAGGGGTTTGATTCCCCTACTCCGCTCCATTATTGCCCCTGTAGTCCAATTGGTAGAGGCGCTTGACTTAGAATCAAGATGTTGGGAGTTCGAGTCTCTCCAGGGGCACCATTTTACGCTGCTTTGGTGTAATGGTAACACACGAGTTTGTGGCACTCGTATCACTGGATCGTAACCAGTAAGCAGTACCAATTCGCTAGTGGGACGGTTCGGCATCGTAGCATCCTCATAAGATGCCAAAAGCTGGTTCGAAACCAGCCATTAGCACCAAATTTATTGTCGGGGTAGAGCAGAGGTAGCTTGTCAGTCTCATAAACTGAAGGTCGGTGGTTCGAGTCCATCCCCCGCAACCAGTTTCTCGGAGTGTAGCGCAGTCTGGTAGCGCATCTGGTTTGGGACCAGAGGGTCGAGGGTTCGAATCCTTCCACTCCGACCAAATTATGGACAGGTGGCCGAGTGGTTGAAGGCTCTAGTCTTGAAAACTAGCGTGGGCGCAAGTCTACCGTGAGTTCGAATCTCACCCTGTCCGCCATTATGGGACGTTCGTCTATCGGTTGAGGATAACAGCCTTTCACGCTGTAGAGACGGGTTCGATTCCCGTACGTCCTACCATATTGGTGAGTTGGCTGAGAGGCCGAAAGCACTCGTTTGCTAAATGAGCGAAGCAGAAATGTTTCCGTGGGTTCGAATCCCACACTCACCGCCAATATAAATACGGAGTAATGACTTATGGAGTGTTGATGAAGCCCAGAATAGCGTTGTTCCAAAACCATCCAGAATGTTCTAGACAATGCGTCAATGGAATGATTGAGGCTCTGAGAAATAATTACTCCATCAAAATAGTTTCAAATGAATTTTTCACAAAAGAAAATCTAAAAGAATTTGATATTGTTGCATTTCCAGGAGGTATCGGTGATGCAGATACTTACTACGACTTTTTCAAACGTCGTCACGGAAATGCAGTTGCTGACTTCGTTGATCGTGGTGGGCATTATCTTGGAATTTGCATGGGTGCCTATTGGGCTGGCCCTGATTTTTTTGATATCCTGGATAATGTCGTACCAGTTCAGTACATAACCAGAGAAACAGCAGATATACGCAGACCCTACGGGACAGTCGCGAAGGTAGATTGGTTAGGATCACAGCAGAATATGTTCTTCTATGATGGCTGTGCTTTAATAGGAGAAGAAAATGGACATGGAACATTATCTAATGTTTATGGGCGTTATGCTAATCACGATCCTATGGCTATCATTCAAGGACGTGTAGGTGTAATCGGTTGTCATCCCGAGTCAGAAAAGTTTTGGTATGACCAATACAAATATATAAAACATCATTGGCACAAAGGCGAGCATCATAAATTACTCCTTGAGTTTGTCAATAAGTTAATGCTCGGTTAGCTCAGAGGTAGAGCTCCTCCTTTACACGGAGATTGTCGGCGGTTCGATCCCGTCACCGAGTACCAATTGCATATCGACGGGTATGCCTTATCGCGCTTGTTCGCCGCGATTCATAAATCATTAGGGTTAGCAGATGGCGCCATCTCCGCTAGCGGACTACCAATTATTGTCCTGTAGCTCAACGGTAGAGCAGGCGATTGATAATCGTCCGATAGAAGTTCGATTCTTCTCGGGACAACCAAGCTCTCTTAGTTAAATGGTATAACAGTTGATTAGTAATCATCTATTGGCAGTTCGATTCTGTCAGAGAGCACCAGAATTGCGGATGTAGCTTAATGGTAAAGCAGAGCGTTGCCAACGCTCCGACGAGGGTTCGATTCCCTTCATCCGCTCCAGTTGGGGTATCGTCTAATGGTAGGACAGCGGATTTTGATTCCGTCAATCGTGGTTCGAGTCCATGTACCCCAGCCAACAAACCTAAATAAACTACTTGACTTTTTAATCCAGATAAGTTACAATTACAAAATAAAGAAAGGAGACTGCGATGAAAAATACTTTTAAGACACGTTGCGTATACGCTAAAGCATTGCAGTCTCGACTGTTTGCTAACCGTATCGTCGCACCCAAAAAGGGCAAAGGTTCATACAAACGCAGCAAAAAAATAGCTGCGTAATGTTTAGAGGACCCATAGCACAATGGTGGTGCAAACGACTTTTAATCGGGAGGCTGCTGGTTCGAGTCCAGCTGGGTCTACCAAATTCGAGTTTTATATTATGACTATATGTGAAAAATTGATGGCTACATTATACTGCACTTGGATGGCTATACCTCCACTAACCATGGTGGTGGTCATCGATTTGCTTAGTGATTGAATATCTGAAACAATCTAAGGAGATAAAAATGCAAAAGACTATCTTAGCGGCGCTCGCAGTAGTTGCCTCGATGTCTGTAGCATCTGCTACTGATATCCCAAGCAAGGCTGCACCAGCTATCCCGCAGTCGCCTGTATTTGTTCAAAACGGTTATATCGGTTTGAATGTTGGCGCACTAAAGGGTACTGATCGCGTCTACTCTGGTGGTGCTGTTGCTGGTTGGAATGCCTCACCATTCCTTGCAGTAGAAGGTGCATACAGCTATAATTATGATGACAACAAGACTGGTTCTCGTGCTCATAATACACATACTCTTACTACAGCTGTATTACCACAGTATCGTATCCCAGGAACTGATCTAACACCATATCTTTTGGCTGGTGCTGGATACCGTTTCGACAACGAAACTGCGAATCATACCGTTTATAATCTTGGTGGCGGTGTGAAATATGGTGTTTTAGTTAACACTGATATTGATTTTCGTTTCACACGTACCGAAGCCTTTGATACCAAGTATCGTGGTACCGAAGACAAGTTTACCGCTGGTGTAAACTACAAGTTCTGACTCAAATGATTAAATTAGCATCTTTAATTTATCTAGATGCTGTTTATGAGTTAGAAAAACAATTTGGCGCAGAGGCTTTCTCAAAGAGGTCGCTGCGCCATTTCATTTTGACCAGTCAGTTATATGTATTCGTAGACAATGATGATAATGTTATCGGTTCTGCTATCATATTAAAGCGTAAGAACTCTAACAGATGCAGGCTCTACAGTTTCATAATAGATGATAGATTTAGAGGTAAGGGTGTAGGAAAGAATTATCTACATGTACTCTTAGAGCAACTTACCTACAAAGAAATAACATTAGAAGTATCTGAGAATAATAAACCTGCAATTGGATTATATACTCTGTTGGGATTTGAGGTTACTGGGACAAAGAGTGAGTATTATAAGAATAAAGATAATGCTCTTGTAATGAAGAAAGTCCTTGACAAATTTCAAAAATAAAGGTATAATTACTATATAATGATTGATGGAGGTGGATATGTGGACAGAACTTCAGATGAACGAATATGCTAAGATTCTTGAGCTTCACGAGACACTCGTCCTTGAGGCTTTCTATTCAGAAAAATTACACACACTTTCTGAGATTGAACAATGGGTTCTTGAGCGTATGAAAGATGAATTCGATAAGGATTATGTCAAATCAGTATATACTCTGGTTACGCATCCTGATCGCAAAGTATCGTTGACGGACTAAATAATATGTTATCCTTTCTGTGGAGACTAACATGCGTTCTATTTTTATTGTATCTGTTTGTGCACTTGCTCTTGGGTTTACCAGCCCCGCTTCTGCTCAGTACCGTCGTTACCACTCTTACTCTAACGGTGGGTGGGCTGCTCCTCTCGTTGGTGGTCTTATTGTTGGTGGTGTGCTTGGCGCTATGGCTAATCAGCCTCGTTATTATGCCAACCCTCCCGTGGTAATCGAACAGCCTTATCGTACTGAATGTCGATTTGTTCCAGTCTATGATAGTTGGGGCAGCTATCGCGGCGAGCGTCGCGAGTGTTATCAGGTTCCTATCTACTGATCATTTCTTAACTTCTAGTTCTGCTTTCGATTCGTTGAGAAATCTGCGAATCGATTCTATGCTGTTCTTACAGATCTTGTTATTCTTATTAAGCTCAACCAATAGACGAGCTACCTGCAATTCAGTCAGCTGCTCTGGCTTTGGATAATAAGTTGATGTCGGGCAGTTATACATGGTCTCAGATGGCAGTATCACTACCTGTTCTTTTGTCGTAAGTAGTTGGGTTGATTGACAGCCAGATAAAAATAAAGCTGATATGATGACTAGCTTTTTCATTTGCTGTTCCTCAGTTCTGTTATGGTTTTCTTAAATATATCAGAGGCAGGTTTGTCTTGCTTTTTTGCTGCTTTTGAATCGAGATATTCTGTAACAGTAGATAATGTCTTATTTACCTGATCATTCTGAACAGCCAGATCATTTTCTATTGTCTTCTGTTTATTCTCGACTTCCTGCATCTTCTGCTGGAATCTCTGTTGATCTTGTATCACCTGCTCAAGCTGTCTCTGGTTGTATTCCATAAGAGCCTGTTGCTCTACGTTATGTTTCCAGAAAAAATAAATACCAATGATAGCAATTGCTCCAGCGATGTATAACTGAATACGTCCACCTAATAATAAACCAAACATTTTATCCTCCATCTAATACGGAATATTTATAATGAAAGTATACATCGGACCATATAAAGATTGGATCGGACCATGTCAAATCGCAGATATGATTTTCTTCTGGTGTGAAAAGTATCCAAGCGATGAGTTAGATCAACGCTGGGACTATCAGCTCCGCGACAAGGTTTCCAACTGGCTCTATGATTCTTGGGTCCATGATTTTTGTAATTGGATTCACGAGAAAAGAGAACGTAAGGTAAAAGTTCGTATCGACAAATACGATACATGGTCTGTTGATCATACTCTTGCGCTCATCATTCTCCCATTGCTAAAACAGTTTAAGGAAATTCATCATGGTTCACCACTTGTCGATGATGAGGATGTGCCAGATGAATTGAAGTCTACATCCGCTCCGCCAAAAGAAAATGAATGGGACACAGATGTCAATCATCACAAGCGTTGGGAATGGATTCTTGACGAGATAATTTGGGCGTTTGAATGTAAGGTAGATGATAGCTGGGAAAACCAGTTTTGGAATGATACAAACGATAAACTTGAACTTGACCGAGAGGGTTATAATAAATACAGGAGTCGAATCAGTAATGGATTGAGACTCTTTGGTAAATATTACGAAAATCTATGGGATTAAAATAATAACAAAAAGGAATCTCAATGAAAGAAGCGCCAAGTATGATGGGCTTACAGATCGTTCCTGAACATTGGATTATGGAAATAGCTAAGATGAGTGAGAACGATCCTAACAGCACCATGCACATCCTAGTAGAATCCGCGCAAGATTTTAGGGACGCTGGTCTTACACCAATATTCTTAGCCGATGATAAATTGGCTAAGGTCTGTGTGACCACCAAAGAAAAACTACAGAAAAAGTTTCACTAATTTTATATTGCTAAGCACTTTTTAGAAGCGCAGCAATATAAATAAACCGTGGGATGCTTAATTGGTCCTACAAATTTTAATAACCTTGCTTAAATTAGGAGGTAACTACTATGTATAAATTCGATCACACATTCTCAGATCTCTCTAAGTTCGATAAGTATTTTGTTGGTGCGGACAAGTATTTCGCCCAGATTCAAAAGACTGCCGACCTTCTTGCTAATACCGCTACTGCAGTTGGCTATCCGCCATTCAATTTGAAAAAGACAGACGAAAATACCTATGTCGTTGAAATGGCTGTCGCTGGTTTTGGTAAGCAAGATATTGAGATGACACTTAATGAAAATACGCTAGTGATTAATGGAAAGTCATCTGTCGATTCAGAAGATGTTCAGGTTCTTCACAAGGGTATTTCCGACCGTGCGTTTACAAGAACTTTCACTCTAGCCGATAACGTTGAAGTTAAGAATGCTAAGATGATGAACGGACTATTAAAGATTTGGCTTGAACATATTATCCCAGAAGATAAGAAGCCAAAACAAATATCTATTGAAGAATGATTTTTTTGTGGGACACAGATAAATTGATTTTGTGTTGTTCAGAAAATTTCATACCTTTTCTAGCTTCACTTATCTTTTTTCTGTGTTCCGCTGATTTTGATTTACGCAATTTGGCAATATATTCTGGTGATTGAGCTTTAAGTTGATTCGCTATTTTTATTTTTTGTTTATGTTCTTCTGATTTTGGTTTACGCATTTTTTCTTTGAATATTTCCGATTTTGGTTTACGTAATTTTTGTTTGGTTATTTCCGAATGAGAAAAACCGTTTATACCATCTCCACCATCTGTTCTATTTAAAAGAATGCCTGTACCATTATCTTTACGACCATACCATCTAATATATCTACGTTCTAATGCAAATGCACCAAGTTCGGTTAAATTAGATTCTAAAATAATAATTTTTGATTTGTCTTTTGGAACACTTATATTATGTTTTTTATAAGCTCTATCGTTTTTACCTTTACCGATATAATAAGGTAAACCAGTTTTTTTGTTTATATATGCGTATATGTAAAATTTATCATTCATAGCTGATGTCCTTTCCGACGTTAGAGTAGTTGGGACCGCCATCCGCGAACTACAATATATGTATTTATATTAAAGAAAATCACAAAGGAGTAAGTTATGCTTTTAAGTCTGTTCGGAGCTTTTTCAAGATGGCTCAAGAAGGAAATGGAATACCGTAGAACAGTTCACGATTTAAGTCTATTGTCTAATCGTGATCTTGCTGATCTCGGTATCAACCGTTGCGATATTGAATTTATCGCCCGTGGTGCATCCGATAAGAAGTTTGCCTAATCATAAATAGGGGGGACACTGGTTCCCCCCTCATTTTATGGAGACTGATATGATTACTAAAGAACAACTTCAAAAATTCTTTGAAGATACAGACGAAGAAATTATTGATTCTTTCGTTGATCCTCTTAACAAAACATTCGAACATTTTGAAATTAATACTCCAGAACGTATCTCTATGTTCTTGGCGCAGGTTGGTGTTGAATCAGCTGGCCTGACTGCAACAAAAGAAAACTTAAACTACAAACCAGCAACCCTAGCTAAACTCTGGCCATCGCATTTCCGTGACGTTGATGTAAATGATTACGCCCACAATCCAGAAAAGATTGCTAATCGTGTATATGCTGATAGAATGGGGAATGGTGATGAAGATTCAGGAGATGGCTACAAGTACCGTGGTCGTGGTCTTATTCAGCTTACTGGCCATGATAACTACAAGCATTTTGCTGACAGCATGGGGATGGGTATTGATGAAGCTGTTTCTTACCTAGAAGGCCCAGAAGGTGCTGCGATGTCAGCTGGCTGGTTCTGGGATAATCATAAATTAAATCATCTCGCCGATGTTGATAATGTTAAAGACGTAACCCACAAGATCAATGGTGGGTACAATGGTCTTGAAGAGCGTGAGTCTCTATACAAAGAAGCAAGAGAGATATTCGCATAATATTTTACTTTACTTTTTATTCGCCACGAGGTATAATGGAATATATTATCTCGTGGCGTATTCATGTTTTGGAGTGTATATGAAATTCTATACTGATGTTTTTACTAGAGGCAATAAAGTTTATCTTCGTGGCTACGAGAATGGCAAGGCTGTAAAGAAGGTTGAGGAATATTCACCATATCTTTTTTTAAAAGCAGATAGAGGAACACATAAGACCCTAGATGGTTCGCCTGTAAAGAAGATTAACTTTCATAACATAAGCGAAGCTCGCGAATTCTATAAACAATATGAAGAGATAGATAACGCCGATGTCTATGGTTATAATAACTGGGCGTACATGTATATCTATGATAACTATAAGGGCGATATCGATTATGATCCTAATCTAGTCAAGGTCGTCACGATAGATATTGAGTGTAAGTCTGATAATGGTTTTCCCGATATTGAACTGGCTGATCAGCCATTGACTGCTATCACAATCCGCAAGAAGGGTTATAATCTAGTATTCGGCCTAGAGTATTACAAGAACGAAGATCCTTATACAAAATACTTCATGTGTAAGGATGAAGTCGATATGATCAATAAGTTTCTATTGGTCTGGGGTTCCGATGAATGGTGTCCTGATATTGTTACAGGCTGGAACATTGAGTTCTTTGATATTCCCTATCTCGTCAATCGTATACGCACTCTTGGTTTTGATATTAAACGTATGTCCCCATGGGGTATGGTTGACGAGAAGGTGATAGAATTCCGTAACAAAGAGAACAAGAGCTATTCACTGGCTGGTATTGCCGTCATGGATTATTATCAGCTGTATCGCAAGTTCTCGTTCGGTAACCAAGAATCATATAAGCTGGATTACATCGCACAGGTCGAGCTTGGTGAGAAGAAGGTTGACTACCGCGATCAGGGATACAAAGACCTGACGGACCTCTACAATAAGAACCACCAGCTATTCATTGACTATAATATCAAGGATACCGTCCTAGTCGAAAAGCTAGATGATAAGATGAAGTTTATCGAGCAGGTCATGGCCATGGCTTATGATGCTAAAATTAACTTCTCGGATACTATGACGACAGTCCGCATGTGGGATACTATCATTCATAACTATCTTATGGATCAGAATATTGTAATCCCACCATTCAAGAGGCAGAAAGATTACAACTCTCTTGTCGGTGGGTTCGTCAAAGAACCAAAGATTGGTCTTAGTAACTGGATAGTATCGTTTGACTTGAATAGTCTGTATCCGCATCTAATCATGCAGTATAATATCAGTCCTGAGACTTTTGTTGCCAAGATTGATAATTTTCCATCTATTGATGCTCTCCTAAAGAGCAATTCAAGTTTCGGTGAATATGGTGATGATGTAGCTTATGCAGCGAATGGATGCACTTATCGCAGGGACAAGCAAGGGTTCTTGCCTGCACTAATGGAGAAGATGTATAATGATCGTGTGGTTTACAAGAAAAAGATGCTCGAAGCCAAAAAGCAATACGAAGCGTCAAAGAACCCAGACGACGAAAAACTTATCGCTCGTTACCACAATATGCAGCTTGCGAAAAAGATCCAGCTCAACTCCGCTTATGGTGCATTGGGGAACCAATACTTCCGATGGTTTAACTTTAACCATGCTGAGGCAATCACCACGTCAGGCCAACTCTCGATTCGTTGGATCGAAGGAAAGGTCAATAACTTTCTCAATCGACTACTCAAAACATCCGATCATCGGGATTATGTGATCGCAGCTGATACCGATTCGATCTATGTTACTCTTGATGAGTTGGTAGAAAAAGTATGTAAAGATAAGACTGATCAGGAAATCGTATCAATCCTTGATCAGTTTATTGAGGCAAAGATCCAACCTTATCTTGATAAATGTTATCAGGAACTGGCCGATATGATGAATGCATATCAGCAAAAGATGCAGATGAAGCGGGAGACCATCGCGAATAAGGGTATCTGGCGTGGTAAGAAGATGTATATCCTCAATGCCTGGAACGTTGAGGGCGTACAGTATGATAAGCCAAAGCTGAAGATCCAGGGTATTGAAGCTGTTCGTTCGTCAACTCCTCATGCCTGTCGTGAAAATATTAAGAAGGCTCTTGATATCATCATGAATAGCAACAGGGAAAATCTTAAGAAGTTCGTCGAAGAATTCCGGAAAGAGTTTCTTGAGTTGCCGTTTGAAGATGTGGCTTTCCCGAGAGGTGTTAAGAACATGGATAAGTATAAGGATTCGGCCAGAATCTATAAATCGGCCACTCCTATTCATGTCAAGGGCGCATTGCTGTTTAATGATCTAATCAAGAAGCATAAATTAAAACATATCATGCCAATTACCGATGGGGATAAGATTCGGTTTGCTTATCTTAAGGTTCCCAATCCTATTCATGATACTGTTATTGCTGTTCCTGAAGAACTCCCAGAGGAATTTAATCTAGATAAGTATGTCGACAGGCAACTGCAATTCGAAAAGAGTTTCCTTGATCCTTTGAAGTCTATAACTGAAGTCATAGGATGGGAGATTGAAGAGAAAGCAACTCTAGATGACTTCTTCAATTAAATGTTTATGCGGTTTAAATATCAGATGCACTCCAATTTGTCCAAACTATGAGGAAAATAAGATGAAAGTAGATGTAAATACGTCAGACGATTTCGGCTTCAGTCTAGTATCCGAACAAGAGCTTCGTAAACATGAGGAGCTCCTTAAGAAAAAGGTTGAAGAACAATCTAAGGTCGTTGTTAAGACACAACAGGATCTAACGGATAAACTCCATGGCCTACGCGATATGATCATGCCACTGTTGGTTAACCTTTCGCGAGACGCAGAAAAAGATTATATCCTCTGGCCGGATCGTGCCGAAAAGATGAAAGCATTCATTCAGAAAGTAAATGATTACGTAGACAGCGAATGATAAATTTCTTAGCACTTCTGGTTGCGCTAGTAGTATCAGGCGTATCAGCTTATTTCAGTATCATAGGACTTACAACATTATTTGCTGCTGCGTTTATACCAGTAGTAGTAATGGGCGGAGCTCTGGAAGTAGGTAAGCTGGTTACAGTCTCATGGCTACATCGCAACTGGCATACCTGCCCATGGTTATTGAAGTCGTATCTGTCAGTAGCCGTGGTGGTTCTTATGTTTATCACGAGCATGGGCACATTTGGGTTTCTATCAAGAGCACATATAGAACAACAGCTTAACATAACAACAGGCGATGCCGATAAGCTGGCAATCATTGAGTCCCAGATTCAAAATAAAAATAGTATTATAGCAGATTATGATAAACAACTTCAACAGATAGACGATGCGTTGTCTAAGATTACGGAGAAGGGTCGTGGTGAATCGTCATTACAGGCAGCCGACAAGCAGAGGAAGACGAGGAATGAGCTTGTGGCGAAGAAGAACGCTGAACTCGGATCGGTCTCTAAACTTAAAGAAGAAGTCGTTGGGCTTCGTTCAACCATTAGAAAAACTGAAGCAGAAGTCGGCCCTCTCAAATACATTGCCGAAGCGATCTATGGCGGGCAGGATACCTCTGTCGTGGATCTTGATCGAGCAGTTAGGATGGTTATTATTCTTCTGGTTGTTGTATTCGACCCTCTTGCCGTTGTTTTACTTATTGCAGCTAACCATGGAATGAGTAAAACAAATAACTTGACTAATATAAACAATACAAGTATACTTACAATAGATGAAAATATATTCGGAGAAACACATGTCATTAAAAGATCGCCTGATAAAGAACTCAACAATCGACTTCACCTCTACCCTAGAGGACAGCAAGATTTACACAAAGAAGGATATGATTCCGACGACAGTCCCTATGATCAACGTAGCACTGAGCGGATCAATTGATGGCGGTATTACTCCAGGACTGACCATGCTTGCTGGGCCGAGTAAGCATTTTAAGACAGGGTTTGCTCTTCTGCTTGCTTCGGCTTATATTAAGAAGTATGAAGATGCTGTAATCTTGTTTTATGATTCGGAGTTTGGTACTCCTCAATCTTATTTTGATACCTTCAAGATTCCGCTTGGTTCGGTAGTCCATACGCCGATCACTGATATCGAAGAGCTGAAGTTTGACATCATGGCTCAGATGAAAGAGATCAAGCGTGAAGATAAAGTGTTTATTGTTATTGACTCTATCGGCAATCTGGCTTCAAAGAAAGAAGTTGAAGATGCGCTTGATCAGAAATCAGTCGCGGATATGTCTCGTGCGAAACAGTTGAAGTCGCTGTTCCGCATGATCACTCCTCATCTGACTCTCAAAGATATTCCTTTGGTAGTGATCAATCATACTTACAAAGAGATTGGTTTATACCCGAAGGATATTGTCGGTGGTGGTACTGGTTCATATTATGGCTCTGACAATATCTGGATTCTTGGTCGCCAGCAAGATAAGGATGGTGGTGAGATCGCTGGTTATCATTTTGTTATCAATGTAGAAAAGAGTCGTTATGTTAAAGAAAAATCAAAGATTCCTATTACTGTCTCCTTTGAAGGCGGGATTAATCGTTGGTCTGGGTTATTTGATGTTGCTATTGATGGTGGTTATATTACAAAGCCCAAGGTAGGCTGGTATAAGATTGTTCATCTTGGCGAAGACTCTAAGCTCTATCGCGCTGGTGAGATCGTAAATAATAAAGATGTCTGGTATGATATTTTCCAGAATACAGACTTCTCGACCTTCATTGAGAATAAGTATAAGATGGCGATGGGCGCTATTCTCGAAGAGGAAACAGATGACGAATGATTTGTTTGTTACTAAACTATCAGAATTGATAGAAGGACTTTCTAATTCAGAGCCACACTTTTATACAGTGGCTCTGTTAAAAGAATGTAGAGAGAGAATTGATACCGTGAAAGATTTAGAAGTTGAACTGGCATATTATAGATCACTGTGCGAGGGCTACGAACTCGTATTAAGAGGATTAGGAAAAGGAATTATCGAATGAACAAATCAGATGTAATATATGGTTTATTGTTAGCATTAGCCATGGTTCTAGCTTTGGTGTTTATTAAAGATGTATTCTAAACAACCAAGCTCTTGTAAATATGATTATCCGATTGAGGAGAGTGAATGTCTATTGAAAAGATTATTTTTGCAAATCTTATTAAGAATGAAGAATATACTCGCAAAGTTATACCGTTCCTGAAGCCTGACTATTTCTCAGACTTTAAAGATCGTACATTATTTCAATTAATTGATAGTTATGTTGGTGAATATAACACTCTTCCTTCTACTGAAGAGTTGCTTGTAAATTTGACAAATAAGGATGGGTTGAGTGATGAAGCATTTAAGAGTATCGGCAACACGATTACTAATCTCGGTGAAGCCGAAGGGGCGAAGATCGAATGGCTCGTCGACCAGACTGAAAAGTTCTGCCAAGAAAAAGCAGTATACAATGCCATCATGTCCTCCATTCAAATTATCGACGATAAAACAGGCAAGACCGCGAAAGGGTCAATACCGCAGATTCTCTCAGATGCCTTGGCAGTATCGTTCGACACTCACATTGGTCATGACTTTATCGAAGATTCTGAATCAAGGTTTGAATTTTACCATAAAAAAGAAGTACGTATACCCTTTAGCCTTGATTACTTTAATAAGATCACCAAAGGCGGACTCCCAAGAAAAACTCTGAACATCGCACTGGCTGGCACTGGTGTGGGTAAATCACTATTCATGTGTCATTGTGCAGCGGCAAATATGGTTCAGGGTCAGAATGTATTATACATAACTATGGAGATGGCTGAAGAGCGAATTGCGGAACGCATTGACGCTAACCTGCTTGATACGCCACTAGACGAGCTTGAGCTTATTCCTAAAGATTCTTATGATAAGAAGTTTCAAAAGATCAAGAGCAAGATCAAGGGTAAGCTGATCGTAAAGGAATATCCTACAGCCTGTGCTGGTTCGGCTAATTTCCGCCACCTGCTGAATGAATTGAAAATTAAAAAGGATTTTGTCCCAGATATTATCTATATTGACTATTTGAATATCTGTATGTCGTCGAGGATAAAGCATGGAGCCAACGTCAATTCTTATACCTATATCAAAGCAATTGCAGAAGAAATACGAGGGCTCGCAGTGGAGTTCGATGTACCTATCGTCTCTGCGACTCAAACAACTAGAAGTGGATATTCGAACAGCGACGTGGGACTGGAAGATACATCAGAGTCATTCGGACTCCCAGCCACAGCTGATTTTATGTTTGCACTCATCTCAACCGACCAGCTACGTACGCTCAATCAAATCATGGTTAAGCAGCTCAAGAATCGCTATTCTGACCTTGGGAATACTGAGCGGTTCGTCGTTGGTATTGATCGTGCAAAAATGCGTCTCTATGATTGCGAGCAGTCAGCTAATGATGATGTTTTAAATGGTCCGAACAGAAAAACAAATGATTCTGTATTTGACAATAGCTCATTTGGTGATCAGGATAACTTCAGAAACAATGTTACTAAGTTTGATAGAGAAAAGTTTAAAGATTTCAAGTGATAAATAATTGATCAATCACCAAGGAAAAGAACATGCTTTACAACAGAAATGATTTAGATTTTCAACAGGGCGCAACATTTCAATTGAGATTAAATGTGCAGAATGCCAATAACTGGCCAGTTGATCTTACTACATATTCTGCTGTAATGCAGATTAGACCTTCATATGATAGTAATACAGTATTAGAATCTATGTCAACTTCTAATGGCGAGATCGTAGTCTCTAATACTTACTTCTATGTTTTGACTCTACCAGCTAGCAGAACAGCTAACGTATCTACAAAGAATGCTATTGGTTATCCTCCAAAGGTAACATATGTTTATGATATGTCATTAACAAGCAATACAGGTATCACTACTAAGATAATGTATGGTCAGGTTAATTTCTATTCTCAGGTTACTAGATGATAACTCAACAGCCAATAACTGTAACGCTACCACAGATACAGACGTATTCTCTGGCGTATCCTATTATCAAGACTCTGACCTCTCAGAGACCAAAAGAAAATACATTTACAGCCATTCTACCAGACCCAACACATATCACAGTTCGTAAACTGGAACCACTCGGCGACAATACATTGTTGAATCCTCTTAGTGGTGTTGGTCAGACTTATTCCCAAATCTCACAATAAATTACTTTACATTTTGTTCAAATCGCGGTATAATTGATTCTCAGTTGAAGGAGAGCAGGATGATATCCGAGTTAGACCCAATTACTCAGGCTTATGTTCTTGGTTGGTTAAGCTGTCTCTTCTCAGCTATGCCGATTGCTATGCTTTTTCTCTTGCCGCATGATGGATGGAGTAAAGGTCATTATGATAGAACTATAAAGAAATTAGAAATACAGTTGAAAGATCACAAAAAGATTATTGAGCAGTTGATAAAGGATCAGTGGAATGAGCATGCACCTAGTTGGCCCATACCTTACAACGACCAAGTACTCGCAAAAACAAAAGAAAAGCAAATCCAAGAAACTGGCCGAGGCGACAGCCCAGCATGAAAAGTGGCTGAGGGACCGAGGTCTTCACCCAGAACAACGAGCCTTGCAAAAAGCATACAGAGGCAAACATAAAAATTCTATTCCTGATTATAATACTGATCGTAGCATGCTTAGCAACAGCGTGGGCAATGGTTTTACGAAAGGTATAATGGCTAACATACATAAAGAGTCTCCCGAGGTACAGCGTGCTATTCTTGAGAAAGCTAGTCGTGTCATGCCTCTGTTTAACAAGGGTGGCTTACAGTATGCTACGCCAAGTACTGATATGACTATGGTTGGTTCTAAGAGCAGGAGGGGTTGATGGATTACAAGGTGAAGAAAGAAGACAATCAGTTTAAGGTTATCGAAACAAAGACTGATAAGATTATCTATGAATCTGTTGACGAAAAGAAAGCTCGTGAGCTTGCTAGGAAGTGGAATCTTGGTGGAGGATTTTCTGGTTGGACACCAACTTTTTTTCTTGACGAGCATAAATTTCAGCCCCAGACTGACTAAATAATATCAGAAATGGTTTTGTATTGCTAGTGCACAGCAAAGAGGCAAGTCGATTTATCGAGAGGAATAGTTGAGAATAACGGTGGGGTTCCGCTCAACCGAACCATTCTGATTCAGGGGGAGATCTTCGGGTCTCCCCCATTTTCATTGATATAAATACATGATCTAATTTCTAAGAGGGTGTATTCATGTTTAAGTTTAAAGATTTTCTAACGGAAGCGAAGAAAAAAGAAGAAGATGATTTTAAAACAGGCGATTCTGCTGGTAAACTTTTTGAATTACTTAAAGCCAGAGAACAAAATGGCGGAACGTTTCCCGAATCTCACAGAGTTGAAGGCAAAACACCAACTGATATTCATAACAAGATGGCTGCTAAAATGTTTGGTGATGAATATGAAAAACATCCACAATATAAAAATCTTGTTAAAACAGCACAAATTGCTGCAAAAGCAAACGATACTTTCAACCAATCAGAACATGGTCATGATGTTAAGAAAGGTTATCAGAGAGTCGCATGGACATCTCAACCAGCAGATCATCAAAAAGAAACAGGTCATGAAGATCCAAATTCTGTAGCCGATAGTATCCCGACATTAAGTCATGGCGCTATGATTGCGCATTCTGACAAATTAACAGGTAAAGGTCAATCAGTCAACTATAAGAATCCAGGTTCTAAGACTATGGAGATGTTGGCTCAGACTAGTTTAAAAAAACATACTGAACCTCATGCAAAATTGTTAAAGGACAAAAAGTTAACGAGTGGCGAAGAAGGTCATAATCAATACAAAGCATTAAGAGATTCTGATAATCCAGAAGATCAAGAAACAGCAGCTTCAGTAAAGAAATCGGCTGATGTAGTCAACCAAAAATTTGCTAAAGATATACATGCTGGTCTGTTGGCTCAACAGGCTAGAGATGCTCAAAATGGTACTAATGAATTGAGAGATACTATCGTTAAAGCAGTAGCTCCTAAGACTCACCTTAAGACAGTCGTTACTCATACTGAAGTCGATAATCATGGTAATCATGCGCATACTAAAGTTTATGACTTGCACGATCACGTCAACCAATACTTAAATAATTTCGAAAATTTACACGTAGATCCAGTCCACAAACAAGGGCAATCTTCAGTCACAGTTTATGGTCATCATAAAAAAACTGGTAAAAGAATGAGATTGATGGGTCTTTCAGTTTATTCTGGGGGTAGACCAACAACCATTTCTCCTAGAGGCGCCATAACTCTTCCTAGCGAGAATCATCCTGATGTTGAATATACTAATCATCATATAGTTGGCGCTAATGGTGAACATCAAACAAATACTCCTGTTAAACAGAAACATTCTGTAGAAAAACCAGTAGAACAAAAGAAACCAAAAACAAGAGAACCAGGCCCAAGAGCTTTATCGAGTATCGTAAAGCCAAGACCTAAAATTGTTACTAATCAAGAACAGAAACAACAGAAAACCAACAACAGCAGACAATCATCAATTGGTGGTAAGAATTTTTATGGTGAATCAGAATGATCAATTTCAGACAGTTTATCATTGAGGAAGAACAGCAAGAAGGCAAGAAACTCAAGCATCTAACTCACATCGAAGACATGCCAATCCATCATGGGCATGAGGGTGTTGCTGCTGCCGATGCTATGCTTAGGGATACCCATAAGGCATTGACTGGCAAGGGAATGGGTAAGTCAACCATATCAACAAAATATGATGGCGCTCCTTCTATCGTTTATGGTCATCACCCAGAGACTGGTAAATTCTTTGTTGCTTCTAAGTCAGCTTTCAATAAAGATCCAAAGATAAACTATACACCTGAAGATGTAGAACGTAATCATGGTCACGCTCCAGGTCTGGTAGAAAAACTAAAGGCAGCATTAGAACATCTTCCTAAAGTCGCGCCCAAGAAAGGTGTGTTCCAGGGCGATGTTATGCATACGCCAAACGATGTTGAAGATCATGATGGTAAGTATCACTTTACGCCAAACACCATCAAGTATTCTGTAGGTAAAGATTCTACTGAAGGTAAAAAGATTAAGAACTCGAAGTTCGGTATCGTTACTCATACTCAGTATGATGGTAAAGATATGGGTTCTATGAGCGCTGCTCCTATCAGTCAGGAAAACAAAGATAAGTTTAAGCAACATCCTGACGTACATCAGATCGACCCTGCGACGAATACGGAGGGTGCACACTATACTCCTGAGATGCAAAAAGAATTTGCTAATCATATGGAGAATGCGAGACGCACCTACGCTAATATGGACCACTCAACCCCAGAAATCACAAAAGGCCATGAGATAAATCTTGAGGCTCATGTTAACGACATGGTTCGTAAGGGTGGCACTCCATCAGTCGAGGGTTTTATCTCACATCTTAAGAATAAGAAGATGAAAGATGTAGAGAAACTAAAATCCCCAGCTGGTAAAGAAAAGAAAGCCAGAGAGCATGACGATAACATAGGTCATGTCGAAGACAACAAAGAACACTTTAAGAATCTATTAGATCTACACAGTCATCTACAGAAAGCCAAGAACGTTCTGGTTAGAGGATTGAATTCATCGGGTAGCCCATATGAGCATTCCGTTGACGGCAAGAAGACTGATCCCGAGGGATTCGTAATCAATCGTGGCGATCATATGTCTAAGCTGGTCAATCGCGATGAGTTCTCAAGAATGAACCTTCTTGGCGCTGGTAAGATGAGCAAGAGAAACGAACCAGCAAAAGAAGAAGATGATAAGCCAATCGTCTATGCGCATGGTAGAATGAATCCACCACATGCTGGCCATGAAGCTGTGATCAATAAAGTCCATGAGCTTGCTAATCAACAGGGTGCAGATCATAAGGTCGTATTGACTCATACTCAGGATCCTGAGAAGAATCCACTATCACCACAAGATAAGCTGGCTCATGCTAAGAAACTATTCCCAAAGACAAACTTCGGTCTATCGGATGACGAGCACCCAACACTAATAGAACAGCTTGCTAAACTAAACAAGGCTGGCCATAAGAAACTGACAATGGTTGCTGGCGATGATCGCGTAGAGGGTTATAAAAAACTATTGAACGATCGCAACGGTAAAGATTTTGATTTTAAAAAGATTGATGTAGTATCGGCTGGTGGTCGAGATCCAGACTCTGAGGGCGTTGAGGGTCTTTCGGCTTCAAAGATGAGAGACCATGCTATCAACGGTCGTGCTAAAGAATTCGCTGCTGGGCTACCAAAAGGAACAAGCCCAGAACATGCTAAACAATTGATGCAAGATACAGCCAAGGGAATGGATATTCCTATCACTCCAAGCACTCATCCTGTTACTCTTAAACGTCATGCTCTAAGAAATGATCCGATCGGCCATGCTGCTCAGAAAGAGTTAAATAGAAGAGCTGCCGAAAAAGTAATGAGTAAGAAGAAAAAATGATGGATGAAGACAAGCTATTAAAAAATCTAGCAAAAGCTCTAGGTAATGAGAATTTATTAGAAGAGCTTGAACAGAAAAAAATAAAAGAAGAACAGCTCTTAGAAAATATCAATAGAGCGTTTACTGGTCTTTCTTTTAAAGAAAAGACGCAGGTCGAAGAGGCATTTGAGAATCCTGTTCCTATAATCGAAGATGTTCCTGTTGGGTTTACAGCCCCGCCATCAAAACCTGGAGAACCAGCTGCTATTCCGCTTGGAGCCCAGCCATTACCACAGCTTCCTCATAAAGATTTTGTTACCAAAGCAGTTGATGCATTATCTCAGAAACCAAGAGATGAATATGTAGCTGCTGTTGATGCTATTCCAAATAGTATCCGCAAGGAACTTGATATACTAAAGAAGACAGTTACTGATCTTCATCGCTTTTCTTCACGCATCTCTCAGATGGGCGGCGGCGGTGAAGTCAACCTTCGCCATTTAGATGACGTCAATAGATCATCTATCGCTGACGGTCTCTATCTTCGCTACGACGCAGCTACAAAGAAGTTTGTGTTTGACGATCCAGTTTCCAGTCCAAACTTATTGAATGTCGCCTCTGATATTATACCATCAACGACTCTAACATATACTATTGGTAATACAACACATCGCTGGGATTCATTATATGTTGGTTCTAACTCCATTACCTTTTCGGACTCTCTAGGTGGTCCAGATCAGGTATTGTCAGTTGCGAATCAGGTATTCTATATCACTCAAGGTGCAGGAACAAACACGGCATATAACGCCAATGCGGGATTCAATGCTGGTGGGATCATTTTACAAAACTATACTATTCAGTTAGCAAATACATCGCAAAATTTGATAGTCGGTTCTACTTCCGTAAACACAAGCGTTATCTTTAACCAAAACATCAAAGCAAATACAACTATTACTTTTACTGACAATACCGTACAAAATACAGCTTATAAGGCTCCTAACGTAAGAATAGCAAACGTAATATCAAATACAGTGTTAATTGATTTTGCATCGGACAACTTTGTCCACATTCATACCAACGATGGAACAGTTACTGCTAACTTACAGAATCTTACTGCTGGTAAAGTTGTTGAGCTATTCATCTTTAACAATGTCGGCGGTACTCAGCAGTTCAACCATGGCGTTTCCTCAACACAGGCTACAGGCGGTCAATCTTTTTATCTAAGCTCTCACAATACGATGTATGTTAAGTATTT